>Ga0105356_10001457_pt1 | contig 23357 bp, 16 predicted proteins | sample GOMGulsemesocosm_3_FD_83502 | JGI IMG/M metagenome (GOLD analysis project Ga0105356, IMG submission 83502) | Methane-oxidizing microbial communities from mesocosms in the Gulf of Mexico - GOM9D Gulf of Mexico | ecosystem: Environmental > Aquatic > Marine > Cold seeps | place: Gulf of Mexico... | reverse complement strand
AGGAGATGGAAAATGGAGAACTATTACCCCTAGTGATGTCAACAAAGCAGACGTATACGATGTTTTTATGCATAGCACAATGGGAGATTTGGCTGTTGGTAATTACGATCTTAAGCACGAGCCAACCAGTGGATTCTCATTTATTTATGACCTGAAAACCCATACCAATTTCACGTATATGGTAGCCAATTCATATAGCACTTCTCTTTATGGAATCTGGTATAACGGAAATAACAACTATACACTATCTGGAGGGTTTAGCACCCATGAACTCGGAGCGTTGAGTCAAGGATTTTTAGTTGACTACAATGCGTCAACAAAACAATTTACTCACTTCAAAGCTTTCAATTACAACAACGATCCTAAAAGCACCATCATTACCCATTTTGAAGGAATTACTGGTGCTGCTAACAATGGATACAACATACCTGTAGATTGGGTTACGGCAGATGGGGCAGAATTAGGAGCTTCACAAGTGACAGTACATCGAAATTCTGATGGCTCTTTTTCAAAAGCGATTTGGAACAATATTTCATATCCCGCATCAGTAATTACTACGGCCAACACTGCCTATAAAAATAATATTTTAGGAATTTATGTGTCTAATGACACTACTACAAACACCAAAACAACAGCATCCTTTACTGCCGCTTTAAAAAAATAAAAACATGGGAAATATTAAAGAAAAATTATCAAAAATAAGTCACAAACCAGACATGATTTTAATCATTACAGATGAGCAACGTGCAACACAACACTTTCCTCCAGGATGGGAAGAAAAAAACCTACCGACACTTACATTTCTTAAAAAGAATGGTTTTAGTTTTGACCGCGCATTTTGTAATACCTGTATGTGTTCTCCCAGCAGAACTACATTATTTACAGGATTATACCCTGCCAAACATGGTGTTACACAAACATTAACTGAAGGAGGGCCACTATCTCCATCTGAAGTTACTTTAGATACATCAATTCCCACCATTATGAATACACTATGGACCGATGGTTACGATGTGCAATATCGTGGGAAATGGCATATGAGTAAGGGGGTTGCTGCCAATGGAGCTACCACCAACTATGATCAACTTAACGCTGAGGATATATCTCTTTTCGCCGCAATGGGTTGGGTAGCACCAGACGCTGGAGAGGATGTAGATCCTTTAAATTTTGGTGCTGGTTATGCCAATCACGATGCAAAATATACTGCACAGGCTATTCAATTCTTGAAAGAAGTAAAAGCTAAAAGAGCAAATGGAAATCACCAACCTTATTGTTTGGTTTTGTCATTGGTAAATCCACATGATGTATTAGCATATCCAAAAACAGCAGGAACTTCTGGATACCATGAAGGTAGTTGGTCTAGTAGAGATGTGGGATTGCCAGATACCGTGAATGAAGAGTTACTACGCAATAAAAAACCGATGGCACAAGAGCAAATTCTCATTGCTATGGGAGCAGGATTAGGGGTTTTACCAACCGATGAACTAAAATTAAACTACATTAATTTTTATGCCAACTTGATCAAAAAAGTAGACAGCGAAATAGGGAAGTTTATTCATGAGTTGTATGCAGAAGATAGTGCAGGCAAAAGATTAGCAGACAGTGCTATTGTAACCTTTACTTCAGACCATGGAGAAATGGGATTGGCACATGGTGGTCTTCGACAAAAAACATATGTTGCGTATGAAGAAGCAATCAGAGTACCGCTTGTAATTTCGAATCCGATATTATTTAAAGATCAGCAGCTGAAAAACTCATACTCTTTGGCAACCTTAGCCGATATTTTTCCAACATTTATAGACATGGCCAACATAGACAACCCTCCAACTGGTTTGGCTGGTACTAGTCTACTTCCAATTTTAGAAGATGACACGCCTGTACAAAAAAGCATACTTTTTACATATGATGATACCAAAGCTGGCTCTAACAACAGTTGGTCACTGGTAAATGCAGCAAATCGCATTCGCTGTATACGAACAGAAAAATGGAAGTATGACATCTATTTTGATGCCTTAGGTACCTATTACAACCAATATGAATTGTACGATCTGATAAATGATCCACAAGAAGTAACCAATTTAGCCTATGACCCTGCCTTTGCAGAAACCAGAGCACAATTAGAAAAAGAGCTACACGCATTGGAAATAAAAAAACTTCGAGCGCTTACCATTCCAAAAGAGCAAGAAGCCCCAGTACCTGTTAGTTAGTAATCATTATTGTTAGTTTTTATTATTTCAGTCAGAAAAACCTCGCATTTCCAGCATTTCTTTCAGTTGTGCTAGGTTTTTCTTTGCTATATATCCAAGCATACTTCAATCAATTACAAATTGACAAAAATATCGTTTTCAATACATGAGTAGAACTTCTATTTTTCTTTCTGGTTATAATTATGAATTATATAGATTATTAACTCAAACGGGGTATAATTAACTATTTTCTATTCGGTTAATTAAAAATTAAGTTCTATTTTCACCTCAGAAAAAGGCTATGAACCTTTCAGTCTCACTATTATAAAACATTCGGAATATTTTGACACAGCACGGCTGCGGTCTTATGTTGCCATAAATGGAGGTTCTAAAATAGTGTTGCGGGAACCAAACATGCTCAAAACCATCATAAATAATAAATAAACCAATTTGAAAAATACATTCATACTTAAAATAATAATGCTTTGTCTTATTATTTCTTCTTGTCAGAATAATAATGGAAGTGCATTAGAAGTTTTCCCTGTTAACAAGGTTGATTTTTTAAATCCAAATCCAAATCCAGCGCCAATTCCGGTTATGAATGGAACAATAGCTTTTTTACCTGGAGAAAACACGCCTAAAAATGCAACTTATAGAATGTATTTTGATACTTCTGAAAATCCCAGCACAGTATTTGATTTGAAAACAACTGAAAAAAAATATACTAATCTAAAAATTAATACAGCTTATTATTGGAGAGTAGAAACACTCGGGGATAATGGAGAAATCTTGGCAACTTCTCCAATATGGAAATTCGTTACAGGTATTACCATTACAGTAAGAACACAGGAAGATCTAGAACTTTTAGGAAGCAATAAATATTCTAAAATAGAAGGAATATTAGTTATTGGAGATCTTATTAATATATCTGAAGCCGCGGCTCCTCCTTCCACTAATATTAATGACTTATCTCCATTACGTGATTTAATTCAAGTTTTTAAACTTGTAATCAACAATAATAATTCACTCAAAAACCTTAACGGCTTGTCAAATATTAAGATTATTAATGACGATTTATTTATTGGTGAAGGCCTAGATTTAAAAGGCGGAAATGCCGCTTTGGAAGACATTAGCGCTTTGTCAAATATAACATCCCTAGGTGGAAAACTAATCATCTATAACAATGATAATCTAACTAGTTTGATCGGTTTAGAATCGTTAAAATCTATTAGTAAAGATTTAGTGATTGATAATAATATCAACCTAAATAATTTCTGTGCTCTTTCATTACTTTTTAATAATTCGGGATTGTCTGGAAATTATTTCGTTAAAGACAATAGTTTTAACCCTACAAAAATGAATTTAATAGACGGTATTTGTAGTAATTAACTATTGCCAATACCATCTATAATTAATTGCTACACAATTATCAAATCAGAAATTCACACGAACTAATTATTTTTCCGAAACCGCAGCGCATATAACCTATTTTTACCCGCATAAATAATTTTGAAACTCATTTAATGCATGTATCAAAAAAGTGAACAATCAATTAATTACATATCATAATAACAGAATTATTCTATCGCACGAACGAATACATAAAGCAGTAATAGACATTTTACCCTTCTCAACTAAAAACGATTAAAAGTTTCTTAGCTTTAAAGCAAACCTAATAAATTTTTGCTATTATTCAATTATTCAATATATTTGTTGAATAATTGAATAACTTATGGACAAACACGCGTTTAAGAATAGCATCTATCAAGAAATTGCAAGTGTTGGAAAAGCTTTGGCCAATCCTTATCGATTAAGAATCCTTAATCTACTCTCTCAAGACCACTATTATGTAGAGCAGATAGCGAACGAAATTGGAGTTTCAATAGCCAATGCATCACAGCATTTGCAAGTACTTAAAAAAGTAAAACTCCTTAGCACTACAAAAAAAGGTCATTTCGTAATTTATTCATTAACCAATAACAATGTATACAGTCTTTGGAATGCATTGCAAAGTTTTAGCCTGGAAAACAGCTTAGAAGTACAGGCCACGTTAGCCAGCTTTACGCAAGAAAATTTCTCAAAAGTAACTACTATAAATGCAGATGACATCATTGCAAATAACAGCCTAAACGATCATTATTTTTTAGATGTGCGTCCAAAAAAAGAATTTGCTAAGCAAGCTATCGCCAAAGCAACCTCCATTCCCATTGAACTACTCAAAGAAAACCTTTCTCAATTGCCAAAAAACAAACAGATTGTGGTGTACTGTAGGGGTCCACTCTGTGTATTTGCAGACCAAGCCGTTCAGTATCTTCAAGAAAATGGGTTTGACGCAATTCGCTTAAAAGAAGAAGTGTTGGCGTGGAAACAAAAAGGGTTGCCTGTTACTTAATCGATAGACATGAATTTTAAAAAAAATAAAACTAAGGGTGCACTGGAAACTAAAGGCACCGAACTCGGACTCAAAGAAAACTGGCAACAGTTTATCTTGTTGCTCATTGTGAATGCCTTTGTGGGTGGAATGGTGGGTTTAGAACGTACCATACTTCCAGCATTGGCTGAAAAAGAATTTTTAATTGTTGCCACCTCTGTTGTATTATCATTCATCATTGTTTTTGGCGTGGTGAAAGCCATTACGAATTATTTCACTGGAGTTTTAGCCAATAAGGTTGGGCGTAAAAATTTATTGATTATTGGATGGGTTATTGCCATACCCATTCCATTTATTTTGATGTATGCTCAACATTGGAACTGGATCATCGTAGCCAATGTATTGCTTGGGGTAAACCAAGGACTAACTTGGTCGAGTACTGTAGTGATGAAAATTGATTTGGTGGGTGAAAAACAACGAGGTTTGGCCATGGGCTTGAACGAATCTTTTGGATATTTCTCAATTGCCATAGTAGCATTTACTACTGGCTGGATTGCTTCTGAATATGGACTACGTCCCTATCCCTTTTATCAAGGAGTAGGCTTTGTTATTTTGGGATTGATTATAAGTGTTTTTTTCATCAAAGACACAGCAAAGCATGTACATGTAGAAACACAATCAACTTCCATAAAACCGCTTAAAAATATTTTTTGGGAGACCACGTGGAAAAACAATAATTTAGGTTCGATCTCACAAGCTGGCTTTGTCAACAACCTAAATGATGGAATGATTTGGGGGGTATTACCAATTATCTTACTTAATAGAGGGTTTGATTTAAAAAACAGCGCCATTATTGTCGCCATTTACCCAGCGGTATGGGGCATTGGGCAATTGGTTACTGGGAAGATGTCTGACATCTACAACAAAAAAAAGATGTTGTTTTTAGGGATGGTATTACAAGGCTTTGCACTGCTCTTTATGTTTTGGGCAACAACCTACTTTCAATTCGTTTTACTTGCATCTCTTCTAGGAGCAGGAACAGCTATTGTATATCCTACTTTTTTATCGGCAATAGCAAGTTTTACCAACCCCAATCAACGGGCAGAAAGCATTGGTGCTTTTCGCCTTTGGAGAGATCTTGGCTATGCATTTGGTGCCTTATTGACCATCCTCATTGCACAGTTTTTTGCCGTTGACATTACCATCATGGTCATCGGAATATTAACCGTTTTATCCGCAATCATTATTAAAATAAGAATGTCTTAAGTATGGAAACACCTTTTATTTATCTCGACTACAACGCTTCTACACCAAATGATTCTAGGGTTGTTGCGGCAATGCTTCCTTTTTTAACCAATCATTATGGCAATCCTTCAAGCATACATAGCCAAGGGATAAAAGCAAAAGAAGCTGTTGAAAATGCCCGCAAACAAATAGCCGATTTAATAGGTGCAGCTAGCGAAGAAATTATATTTACAAGTGGCGGAACTGAGTCTAATAATTATGCAATTATCGGAACTGCTATGGCCTTAAAAGAAAAAGGAAACCATATAATTACCTCTTCTATAGAACACCCTGCTGTGATTGAAGTTTGCAAATACTTAGAAACACAAGGCTTTGAAGTTTCATATATTGATGTAGATAAAGAGGGCATTGTACAAATTGATACACTTGAAAAAGCAATCCGTTCAACCACCATTTTGATTAGCATTATGCATGCCAATAACGAAATTGGAAGCATTCAACCTATCAAAGCAATTAGTCAAATTTCAAGAAAAAACAAGATTGTTTTTCATACCGATGCTTCCCAATCTGTTGGAAAAATAGCCACAAACATTGCCGATTTACAGGTTGACTTATTAACCATTGCTGGGCATAAAATTTATGCTCCAAAAGGAATAGGAGCTTTATATATTAGAAAAGGAGTTAAACTAAACAAGATTATATTTGGCGGAAATCATGAATCAAACAAACGTCCAGGAACTGAAAGTGTCACTCAAATTGTTGGTTTAGGAAAAGCAGCAGAAATTGCAGATCAAGAACTTGAGAAAAACGCTTCTCAAATGAAGAAAATCAGGAACTATTTATTTGAACAAATCAATTCCTTAGATTTTGATGCAGTCGTTAATGGGAATCTCTCCAAATCAATTCCAAACACCTTAAATATCAGTTTTAAAAATATCGATGCCAATGCCGTAATTTATGAACTTCGTAACAAAGTAGCTCTTTCTGCTGGTGCTGCTTGCCATTCAGGAACAGCAAATTTATCCAATATACTAAAGGCAACCTTATCAAACTACGCATATGCAAATGGAACCTTTCGATTTTCTGTAGGAAAAAATACAACGAAGCAAGAAATTGACCAGGCAATGCTATATTTCAAGAACGCATTTGAAAAGCTGAAACAACTGCCCTAAAATTATGTAAAAGATGCAGCTCAATTAACACCAACAATGCATATTCTCTCGTGCACTACTAATTTCGTACTCACTTCTAAACACCAATCACTAAGCATTAATAAAACACATTAAAGACTACCTATCAACTACTTAACAACAAAAACACCTACATCAAATTGCAAATCTATTACGATATAATTAGCGCCGTATTTTTTGGCATTACTTTTGATATTTAAGAAAATATTAACATTAAATTCTAACTATGAAAAATTCTTTACACAATTTTGTAGTTGAGATGGGATGATTGTTAAGAAAAAGAAAGACTCCTAAAAAAGAGGTAAATTAATCGAAGACTGCTATCTTCGATTTTTTTATATTTGGGACTCAACTAAAACTTATGAAACAGACGCTTTTACTCCTTATTTTATGCCTTTCTATTACTTCAAACTTCGCACAGCAAAAAGATATTTGGCAGTACATCGAAAACGAACAAATGATTGCTGAAAACAAAGAAGATGCTCATGCTAGTTTTACCTCATTCACCTCACTTCATTCCTTAAAAAACGACACACCTCTTTACAAGAAATCATTGAACGGAATGTGGAAATTCAACTGGGTTAAAAACCCTGCGAATAGACCCACACAGTTTATGAACCCAACCTTGTCATTAACTGATTGGAAAAGCATTAAAGTGCCATCTAACTGGGAAGTAGAAGGGTATGGTGTTCCTATTTATGTCAATCACCAATATGAATTTGCCGATTACAAAGCAATGATTGCAGATGATATGGAGTTGACGGATCGCATTTATCCTAAAACACCTGGTAAAGTGCCACATACCTACAATCCAGTGGGTTCTTATAGGAGAACTTTTACACTTGACAAAAACTGGACTAACAATGAAATTTTCTTACATATTGGCGCCATGAAATCTGGTGGTTTTGTATGGATAAATGGCCGATATGTTGGCTACTCTCAAGGAAGTAAATTACCCAGCGAGTTTGATATTTCTAAGTTTGCTAGAAAAGGCATAAATACCGTAGCTATTCAAATCTTTAGATGGACAGATGGTAGTTATTTAGAATGTCAAGATTTTTGGAGAATTAGCGGTATTGAACGAGACGTTTTTATTTACGCACAACCCAAAGTAAGAATTCAAGATTTTGACGTCGTTGCAACTTTAGACAAAGGCTACCAAGATGGCTATTTAGAATTAGATGTTACCTTGCAAAATCATGACAAATACAACAAAGAAATATTTGTGAGTTATCAATTATTTGATGCAACCAATCAACTTATAGGAGAACAAGAAAACAACACTGCAGTATCTCCAAAAAACCGTAAAGTAACTCATTTTTCTACCAATGTTATCAATCCTAAAAAATGGAGCGCAGAACACCCAAATCTATATACCTTAAGAATCATTACCAAAGATGATCAAGGCAACTTACTTGAAACAACAACATGTAAAATTGGGTTTAGAACCGTAGAAATTAAAAAAGGCTTGCTGCTAGTAAATGGGCAGCGAATTACATTAAAAGGCGTAAACACACAAGAAGCCGCCCCTGAAACAGGACATGTAATGAGTGAGGATTTGATCTTGAAAGACATTCAAATGTGGAAGGAAAACAATATTAATGCCGTTCGTTTAAGCCATTATCCAAGAGGCAGACGTTTTTATGAATTGTGCGATTTATACGGTATTTATGTCGTTGACGAAGCAAATATTGAATCGCATGGAATGTATTATGGAACACATTCTTTGGCAAAAAAAGAAGCTTGGGAAAATGCACATGTAGACCGAATGACCCGAATGGTGGCACGTGATAAAAACCATCCATCTGTTATTATCTGGTCTATGGGAAATGAAGCCGGGAACGGAACTAATTTTTATGCTGGATACAAAGCCATTAAAGCGCTTGATAAAATTAAAAGACCTGTACAATACGAAAGACCGTATAAAAACAGGGATGGTAATTTGTATGATATGGATTGGAATACTGATATTATTGTTCCTCAATACCCCTCTCCCGCACGTTTTGAAAGTATTGGTAAAAACAAAACAGACAGACCATTTATACCTAGTGAATATGCACATGCCATGGGAAATAGCACGGGGAATTTTGCTGATTATTGGGAAATCATAGAAAAATACGATAATTTACAAGGTGGTTTTATTTGGGATTGGGTGGATCAATCGATATACAAAACAACTGAAAAAGGAGAAAAATACTATGCTTATGGTGGTGACTACGGAACGAATATGCCAACTGATAATACTTTTTTAAACAACGGCATCGTGTTTCCAGACAGAACACCGCAACCTGCGTTGTATGAAGTAAAAAAAGCACATGAATTTATCAATTTCAAAAATCAAGGCATCAATAAGTTTAACGAGCAGCGTATTTTAATTGAGAACCTATATGATTTCACCAACCTAGATCAATTTGATTTTAAAGCCGTTGTTAAAGCCAATGGAAGGATCTTAAAAACCATTCAATTGCCAACCATTTCTGTAGAAACACATACCAGTAAACTGGTTCGGATTCCGCTGAATGATATAGAATTCAAAGACAACACCCAATATTTTATAGAAATAGCAGCGACCACAAAAAAGCCATGGAGCCTATTAAAAAAGGGACATGAAGTAGCAAAAGAGCAACTCCAATTGCTTGAAAAGTTCACGTACAAAGAAGGTATTGTAGACAATGGTTGGTACCTTAAATTATCTGATAAAAAGAAGCGATTTACTATTTACAACAACTACATCAAGGTTACTTTTGATAAGAAAAAAGGACAGATAACCTCTTATATTTATAAGGATGTAGAATTATTAAAGTCTCAAAACGGGCCACAAATTAATTTTTGGAGAGCACCCACAGACAATGATTTAGGAAGTGGGATGCCCCATAAAAATATTGAATGGAAAAATGCAACATTAAATGCAACAGTAGGTAAGTTTGAGTCTAAAAAACTTGACAACAATCTAATGCAAGTTACTATTGAGTTTGCGTTACCAGGGGTAAATACTACCCACCAAACGGTATATACGGTAAATGGAAATGGGGTTGTTAAAATAGAAAACACCTTAAACGAAACAGCGTACAAAGCTGATGTACCAAGAGTTGGAATGCGCATGCAGATTCCGAAAGAATACAACATGGTGCAATATTATGGTCGTGGGCCTTGGGAAAACTACCAAGACCGAAAAACAGCTACTTTTATTGATGTTTTTTCCACAACCGTTTCTAATTTTTATGTGCCCTATATTCGTCCACAAGAAAACGGAAACAGAACAGATGTGCGCTGGATGGCATTGATGAATTCTGAGAATAATGGACTTCTAATCTCTTCTCCTTCACAAAAAGGATTGAGTATTTCTGCTTTGCACATGCCCAATGAAGATTTTGATATTACGGATGGTTTAGAATACACCAAAGAAAATCAGCAGGCCAATTTTAGTAAACACACTATTGACATTAAAGAACAAAATCTGATACAGTTGAATATTGATTTAGAGCAACGTGGATTGGCAGGAGATGATAGTTGGTATTCTAAACCGCAAAAAAAATATCAAATTATGGGTTCAAAAAAACATAGTTATGCCTTTTATTTAATTCCGTTTGCAGGAGGAACAACAAAGAAGTTTGTAGATTTGCAGCAACAATTTAACAAATGACATTTAGTACAGTACAAAAAAAAGACGCTTTAAAAGCGGTTGCAATTATTAGCTTAAAAATTACCATTGCTGGATTGGCAATTGGTTATTTACATGCTTATGATTTTTTGCTAGGTATGTTACTATTGACACGGATTCTTGTGTTGATTTACACCGACTATATCAAATCAAGCTCAAAAAACTGGATTTTATTGGCCGGGATGCTATTGACTGGTACTTTAGGTGTGTTGGTTGAGATTTGGGGCGTAAGCAATGGGTATTGGGAATACCACGACTTAACAAACAATCGTCAACTACCTTATTGGTTGCCTTTAGCATGGATGTATGCCTTTCGGTTTATTTATAAACTAGAGCGTCAGGTAATTGCTATTTTGAACTTAAAAAAACTACAACATAAAACCTACTTGGCTATTTTTATCACAGCTGTTTTACCTGTGTTTGGAGAGGTGATCACCATCAATCTTGGTGTTTGGACCTATTCTTGGCCCTATCAATTTTTAGGGGTTCCGCTCTATGCAATTATCTGTTTGGTAGTATTGCATATGGGAATCAACTTTCTATTGAGTTTAGTGGTAAGAAAAAAGAAAATCTACGACCCCGTTTTTATTAATGAAAAGTAAATCTCAGAGAGTAGTTAGTTGTTAGTGTTTCGTTGTTTGTTGTCATTTCGGAATAACACATGGAACATTCTTACAAATAATAACACGCATCTAATTAAACAGTTACTACACGATACCTTTTAAAGTTTCTAATTATGATGGGTTCCCATGTACATGGGAATGACAATACAATCAATACCTCCAAGCAACAATTCTAGTTACTTTGTTTCCTTGCTGCATTGGAATAACCTTAAACTCAGAAGCACCTAATTTTTTTGCTGATTTTTGCATGCTTTCTACATTTTCTTTCTTAGAGACCAATGATGTAAACCAGGTACATTGCTCTTTAAACAAAGAACTTTGATATAAGTAATTGTGTAAAAAGGCTTTTTCTCCTCCTACATACCATAACTCATTATTATTCCCTGCAAAGTTTCGCACCGCGTTTGTTCCTAAGTTTCGTGTTTTTCTTCTGTTTGCTCCTTGTGCTTCTTCGGCTGATTTGTAAAATGGTGGGTTACACATAGCAATGGTAAACACATCCTCTTTTTCAATCACATCTGTTAGAATATTATTCTCATTAAACTGTTGACGCAATTTTATACTTGCATCTAAGGTATTGTCATCAATAATATCTTGAGCAGCATCCAACGAATCCAAATCAATATCAACCCCTACAAAATTCCAACCATACACCGCATTTCCTAACAACGGATAAATACAAGTTGCTCCTGTACCAATATCTAAAACAGAAATGTCTCCTGTAATGTTTGATGTTTTTAATAAATCATTTAAATGATGAATATAATCTACTCTACCTGGAATTGGTGGGCATAAGTTGGCATCTGGAAATTCCCAAAGGCTTACATTATAATAGGCCATTAACAAAGACCTATTGATTTCTTTTACTGCTTTTGGATCCGAAAAATCTACTGTAGTATTTCCATAATCATTTTCAAAAACAAAGGTTTTCAGCGTGGGATTTGCTTTTAATAATTCGTCAAAATCATATCCGTTGTCATGAATATTATTGGGATGGAAGTTCTTTTTGGTAGATTTCATGGGTGTTATCTATTGTTATTTATCAGTCACTTGTAGCATCCATTCAATCACTTTCTTAAAAATAAAACATTTTATTATGGATGTTTCACGCTGCGAAATTAAGGTAAATACCGCAAATCTCATGCATATAGTCAACCGCTTTTATACAAACTTAAATCTTTGGTATATTTGAGTATCTCTATTCCATTTCTATGAAACGTAAACACATCTACTTACTAATTTTCTTGGTGCTTGTAAGCATCGCTTTGTATGCCCTTACATCTGACTTCAAGAAAACCGAAGCAACCCTTTACATTAATGGTACAATTATCACCATAGACTCCGTACAGCCAACTGCAGAAGCTATGTTTGTAAAAGATGGTCTTATAGAAGCCATAGGAAACAATGCAGCTATTAAAAAGCTTGCTACTGCAAATACCAAAATTGTCGACTTACAAAACAACACCGTATTGCCTGGTTTTATTGATAGTCATTCTCATGTAGCCCTGTCTTCTTTTTTAAATAAAATGATTGATTTATCTGGATTTAAACATGCTAATAACCAACAAGTTTGGTCGTATTTAAAAGAACAAATACGCGCAAAAAAAGAAGGGGAATGGATTATTTGCAAGGGAATTGATCCTATTTTGGTGGAAGACCTACGTAGTCCAGACATTGATTTTTTGGACTCAATAGCCCCCAATAATCCTGTTTTATTAATATCTCAAAGTTTACATACCTATTGGGCAAATTCAAAAGCCTTTGAAAAAGCAGGAATTACAAACAACCCAAAGAATCCTTCTCCAAATAGTTATTATGAAAAAGATAGCAACGGGAATTTAACTGGACTCATTGCAGAACAAGAAGCTTTTACGCCTATTTTAAATATACTGAAAGAAGAAGTATTGACTTCTGATTTTCTAATTGACGCGACTACACAAACCTTAAAAGACTATGCTAAAAACGGGAATACCACCGTTGTTTCTGCTGGATTAACAATTAATGATGCCAAGCCGTTGCGTCTGTACCAACACTTATCTGATGCCGATCCAGGTTTTTTAAATCAAATTTTAGCTAGCATTGGAATGCTTCCAAAAAGAAGTCAATTTCCAAGACATTTTATATACATAAGACACGATCGTGATTTTTTATTGCCTGCAAAAAAAACACCCAACGATTTTTATAATATCATCGGTGTAAAACATTGGTATGACGGTTCGCCATATACAGGTTCTATGTTTATGCAGACCCCCTATTTGGTTTCTGATTTAACAAAAAATGGATTGCACATTCCAGAAGGCTCTCGCGGAAAACCTTTAATCAAGGAATCTGAGTTATATACGTTCATTCATAAATATCAGAAAAAAGGTTGGCAAATTGCTTTTCACTCACAAGGAGATATTTCTAGTCAACAGGTTTTAAAAGCCTTTGATAGTATCAATACGATGGTCAATATTGCTGCTTTTAGACATCGTATTGAGCATGGCTTACTGCTTACAGAGGAAAGCTTATTGACCATGAAACGTTTAAATATTACGCCTAGTTTTCATACCAATCATTTGTTTTATTATGGAAAAGCATTGACCAATGATATTTTAGGTACACAAAGGGCACAACAAATTTTACCCATTGGTGTTGCGCAGCAATTGGGACTCAAATATTCCATGCATGCAGATCAACCTATGTTTGAAAGCAAGCCTTTTCATTTAATTCAAACAGCCATATTACGGCAAACAAAAGAAGGTGATACTTTAGGATTGAATCAAAAAATCTCTCTAATAAATGGAATCAAATCTATGACCATACATGCTGCATGGCAAATACATATGGAAGATAAAATTGGCTCTTTACAAAAAGGGAAATATGCAGACTTTATTATTCTAGACAAAAACCCTTTTAATATTCCTGTGACTGAACTAGATCAAATTAAAATTTTACAGACTTTTATAAACGGGAATAAAGTAGAGTAACATTTTCGTTTTCGTTTTTGTTTCAAAGTTACAGAGGTTCAAAGGCTCAAATTTGCCAAGTCTCAGAGTAAAAACATTTTTTGTCTTTTGTCTTTAAATTTCTAGAATTGTAAATTCTAATTCTAAAGGTTTTAGTGACTCCTTTAAAGCTTCGATAAAGCTGTCTCCATATTCTAAATAATATTCCGAAAAATTTCGTTGACGTTCTTCCAAGCTTTGATTTGGAAATAATTGGTTTTTAATCTCCGAGATTCGAACAACCAAATCTTGTTGACGTCTCTTCTCTGCTATTAATAAGCGTTTTTCTAAGTTGTCAATTCCGTTTAATTGTTTCTTTTCTTGTGCATTTACAGCTCCTAAAAAGGAAACATCTGTTTTTTTAGCGGTTTCTTTTAAATGAGCAAATTGTGTTATTAACTGTGCTCTTTGTTGCGTAAAATCCATTTGAATTGCTGAATTCTCTTTTACCTTTGCTCCTAACAAGTCGTTTAGTTTCAAAAATAATTCTTCATGTGAGATACTCAAACCATCCAATTTTTTTTGCTGTTTTTCTGAAATAACCTGAACCGAATTACGTAGCAATAGTATTGGAAAAGGAATACCAACTTCAATAAAATAATCTTTTAACTCTAACCAATATGCCAATTCACCTCCACCGCCAATATAAGCTAGGTTAGGTAAAATTACCTCTTGGTACAAAGGTCTCATAATAACATTTGGGCTGAATCTTTCAGGGAAGTCATTGACTTCTTTAAGTATTTCACTAGTACTCCAAGAGATTGAAGTATTGTTTACAACATATCTATCACCTTCTTTTATAATACGTTCTCTAGAGTTCTCACTCAAATAAAATTGATTAATTTCTCTTGGGTTTACCTGAATCTTATAAGATTTTTCTAAAGCCGAAATTGTTTTTGAAACCGCTTTATAAGAAGTTTGCGCAGTTAATTCTTCTGCTACAATTGGGGTATATAATTGCTTTAAGTCTTTATCATCTCCATCAACAATTACCAAACCATAGCTAGCAAATAATTGATTCGCAATATATCTCGTTGCTTCTGTTAAGCTATCGTTCTTAACATATCCTTCTTCAAATAAATTTTTTAAAAAAACGGCATTCTTTGAAGTTCCTAATTGTTGAGAAAATTGTTCAAATACATCTTGCAGACCTTTGGTATCAAAATGCCCTACTGCACCACCATCTGGCCGATTCCATTGTACCTTGTTATTTTTGAAATTGAAATAATTAATTTCATCAAAATCATGATCTTCCGTCGCCATCCAATATACTGGCACAAAATTGCTTGCTGGAAATTGTGCACTTAATTCTTCTGCCAAATTGATTGTCGAAATAATTTTATACAAGAAATATAATGGCCCGGTAAACAAGTTTAATTGATGTCCAGTAGTCACTGTAAAAGTAGTTGGCTCTATCAAAAGATCAATATTCGCCTGTGTTTCTTCAGAAACATCAATTGCAGCGTATTGCTTTTGCAAAGCCCCAACCAACACCTTTCTATGCGCTATAGAAAATGAGTTTCCTTTTTCTTCTAGCTGCTTTTTAAACCCATTATTATCTGGGAAATTATTATAAAATGGTTTTATTGATTCCTTTTGCTCTAAGTAATCAACCATGGTTTTTGAGAAAAAACCAGTTTTTTGAAATGGGATCTGTGTAACTTTCATTTATTAAAATATACTATTAAATGTGTTAAACAGTTTCTTTGAAATTTTATCGAAAGGGAAATAGCAACAATCACTATCCATATATAAAGTCTTTTTAAATATTTTTATAAAAATACGCTTTTTTGTCCGTTGGCCGCAACTGATACTTTAATCTAACAAATTTTTAACGCTTTCGTTAATAAGAAAATTTGATATCTAAATAAATACAAGTAGCTTTGAAACTCTAATTAAAAAAATATCCTAATGAAACACACGTCATTACTAATTCTTTTCATTTCAGTATTCACTTTTCAGCTTACTGCACAAAAACTACAAACTCCTGACGAGTTTTTAGGCTACAAATTAGGTTCTCGTTTTACAAGACACCATAAAGTAGTGGACTATTTCAAATACATTGCTCAAAATTCTAACAAAGTTCAATTCCAAAAATATGGAGAAACCAATGAATTAAGAACCTTGGCTGTAGCCTATGTATCTTCAGCAACCAACATCAAAAATTTAGAAACAATTCGTAAACGGCATTTAACAAATGTAGGTATTGAAAACACGTCTGAATTAAAAGACAAGGCTGTTGTTTGGTTGAGTTATAATGTACATGGTAATGAAGCTTCTTCTACAGAGGCATCGATGTTGACTTTATACAAATTAATCACAGAAAATAGTACCTATTTAGAAAATACGGTAGTAATTATGGATCCTTGTATCAATCCTGATGGAAGAGATCGGTATGCAAATTGGTACAACCAGGTAGTTGCTGCTCCAAATAATAACAACCCAGATGCTAGAGAGCATAACGAACCTTGGCCTAGTGGAAGACCAAACCATTATTTATTTGACTTAAATAGAGATTGGGCATGGGCTACACAAGTTGAAACACAACAACGTTTAAAAGTATACAACAAATGGCTGCCTCATATTCATGTTGATTTTCATGAACAAGGAATTAACAACCCTTATTATTTTGCACCAGCTGTAGAGCCTTATCATGAGGTAATTACAGACTGGCAGCGTGAATTCCAAACGCAAATTGGAAAAAACCATGCAAAATATTTTGATAAAAATGGATGGTATTATTTTACCAAAGAAAGTTTCGACTTATTATACCCTAGTTACGGTGATACCTATCCAACTTATGTAGGAGGTATTGGGATGACATACGAGCAAGCTGGCCATGGAAGAGCTGGATTGGGAATAACAAAAAGAGATGGAGAAGTATTAACACTTTGGGATCGATTGATTCATCATACAACTTCTGGAATTTCTACTGTAGAAATGGCTTCTAAAAACACTGCTAAAATTAACAGTGAATTTAAAAAGTACTTTCATAATAATGACTTTAAATACAAAAGTTATGTATTAAAAGGAAACAAGAGTAAAACAACTGCCTTAATTGCATTGTTAGATAAACATGACATTAAATACGGTGTTGCAAATGGAAAAAACGTAAGCGGTTATAACTATGATACCCGTACAAAAGGGAGTATGAAAACTTCTTCTAGCGACTTAGTTATCTCTACAAACCAACCCAAAGCAAGATTGGTAAAAGCCTTGTTTGAACCGATGGCTAAATTAAGTGACTCTATCACCTACGACATTACTGCTTGGTCTTTACCGTACGCATACGGATTTAAAGCCATTGCTAGTGAAAAACTAGTTGCAAGTAGCAATACGCATCACAAGGCACTTGCTTCTACTCCAAATAAAAATGCCTATGCATATACCTTCCAATGGAATCATATTTCTGATAGTAAACTATTAGGAGATTTATTACAGCAAAATTTTAGAGTTCGCTTTACCAGAAAGGCCATCACAAATAGTGGTCAACAGTTAAACCCAGGGTCTTTATTAATTACTAGAGGAGACAACAAACACATTAAAAACTTTGACGATGTAGTAGTTACCATTGCCAACAAACATGCGAAACCTACGCGTACCATCAATTCTGGTTTTTCAGACAAAGGTCCAGACATGGGGTCTTCTAATGTAAGAGAAATTAAGAATCAAAAAATCGCGGTGCTTTCTGGAGCATATACCTCTTCATTAAGTTATGGTGAAGTTCAATATTTTTTCGAACAAGAAATTAACTACCCTTATACTGCAATTAACACCGATGATTTTTCGGCAAACACCTTAGACAACTACCACACATTGGTTATTCCTAATGGATACTACGGTAGTCTTTTTAGTAAACGTACATTAGATGGATTAAAGTCATGGATTCGTAAAGGAGGAAAGGTTATTGCAATTGGCGGTGCCAATCGTATTTTTGCTGGTAAAAAAGGTTTTGGTTTAAAATCTAAATCTTCTTCTAAAGATAAAGATAAATCTGACAAAGAGGTTGCGTTAGTTAATTATGAAGATTTAGAAAGAGACCGTATTAAAGGGAGTATTACAGGGGCTATTTTTAAAACAAAGATTGACAATTCTCATCCGTTAGGGTTTGGGTATGGCGACACTTATTTCACATTAAAACAAGGGGCTAGCTCATACAAGTATTTAGAAAACGGGTACAATGTTGTGCGTTTAGATAACAATGCAGCTTATTCTGGATTCACTGGAAGCAAGGCCACAAACAACCTAACAAAATCATTAATTTTTGGAGAAGAAAATATTGGAAGAGGAAGTGTTATTTATATGATAGACAATCCATTGTTTAGAGCTTTTTGGGACAATGGGAAACTGTTCTTTGCAAATGCATTGTTCTATACAAATCCAAATATGAAGAAATTATAAAACTTACATGTCATTTCGAAATGAGGTACGATTGAGTAATCTACTCATTGGATGATATTTCTTATTAAAACATAAAAAAGCCTGCAATTTGCAGGCTTTTTTTTTATGTCAACTTCAAATCACAATACCAAAAACTGGTGTCGTAATTTGTGTTTTTTGGTTGATGGCAATTCTCATCGTCATCATCATGTAATGTATATGACTTTAAGACCTTCTCTCCAATTTCAAAGTCAATAGGAAATTTAAACAAAGGTCCATCAAAAACAAAGGTATGAAACTCTCCGTTTTCTCCACAAATATCTACGTTATCTGGTAAGTCGTCAATAAATTTCTGGTCAATTACTCTCCCTACAAACTCCGCTCCTAGCAACTTTGCGTTTACACAAACTGTAATTGCTTTAAAACCGAGTGTTAAAAATTCTTGCAGCACTTTCTTTGTATCAGTTTTCCATAGCGGAAATACTCCTTTAATTCCAACTTCAGCCAATTTTGTTTCTCTGTATTTCTTTAAATCTTCTAAAAAAATATCTCCAAAAACGGCATGGGTATAGTTTTGCGCTACTAAGCTTTCCATTTTCTCCTGCATCAGTTCATTATACACCTCCATGGTTACTGATGCCGGAAAATAGTTTTTTTGTAACGGTATCCCAATGCTTTCTGCTTGTTTATCTAACAGACTTTCATGTAAACCATGCATTGAAACACGTTCAAATTCTTCATTTACATTGGTAATTAACAAGTCTATAGCAACGCCTTTGTCTTGTTGCATTTTATATAATGCCAAGGCAGAATCTTTGCCTGAAGACCAGTTGAAATATGTTTTTTTCATAGGTTCAAAAATAAACAATTGCCACACAAAAAGAAAACAATAGTACTCTAAAAGCCTCCCTCTTTGCTGTCCATAAATAGATGATGAATCTCCCCAAATCGAATTCCAACAACAATGCATACAGAAATACTGAATACAACCCCTATTAATAGCAATACGCTGAGATTTTTTTTTCTTCGAGCTTGACACAACATTTCCAATTGCCAACTTATCAGTTGCCTTACAAAAAAACTGTTTAAAGCTGGAATTGAAATGTCAAAACAGCTTGCTTTTATCAGCAGGTTGTTTTTTAAGAACCTCCCTATTAAAAACATCAGATGCGTTAGAATTACATATACAAGACTTTCTATCTTTAAAAGAAGCCTTCTCATAAAGTAATTTAGCAACACTTTACGCATTCTAATTGCTTTTATAACTATCTAAATGGGTTAAACTTTATCCCTACTGTTAGATACGGCTTTAATGCAGCATTGAAATCAAATAACGTATTTTCATGCACATCTTCAAGTTTAAATTCACTAAACACCGTGTGGGTTCCTCTAAGTAAGAATCCGATGCTTTTTGTGAACCAATAATTATATTCTAGCCCCACAGATGCCTCGGTAAAAATAACATTCTCAATTTTTTGAGTTTTAGAAGCATCAACAAACACAAGGGCATTTATAGGCGCTGTAAAATCATTTAACGCTCCCAGCAATTTAACAGCGTGTTTTTTATTAAAATTGTATTTAATATAGGTATTGGGAATTCCCACAACAAACGAAAAATGTTCATTTAATTTTCCCATAAAATTAACCACTGGATTGATGGTTGTTTTACCTGCCAATGTCAAATAACCAACTCCTGCTATAATATGAAAATACCTGTCTGATTTTTTAGTATTGAACTTCTTCTCGACAAATGCTACACCATTGATCTGAATATTATCCATTTCAATTCCATTTGAAAAATTAGACACCAACCGTGGCATTGCCACCCCATTTAACGACCAGTTTTTAGATAGCTGATATTTTGCCAATAGGCTATATTGGATGCTATAGAACTTCTCCATTTCTTGGGTAAAACTAGCCGCATTATTTTTATAAGAGAATTGATGTTGTTCAAATTTTATCGTGCTATAAAAGCTTAATCGATTCATTGCAATTGGAGGCAGGCTTAGATTTACACCACCTTTTTGATATTTAAAAAGTGCATCTTCTTTTAATTCTGGGGTATAATACACAGAAAACACATCTCGGTCTTCCTGTAAATTTACTTGGCCATTCATAGTACAAACAAACAGCATAACGGCTGCTAATAGGACTCTTTTTATATTCATATTGGTACTTTTTTTATTCCGTGCAAAAACAATTGAATGCATACACACAATTAATTTTAACTCCTTTATCTTAGGTTTATATGGATGGTTTTTTCTGCCAAAAATTTAAATTTAGCATCATAAAATGAAGGCAATGAATTTGAATTCGAATTATTTGATACACCGGTTTTTTCCTTTGGTATTCCGAAAAAATTAGTATCTAACTTCTCATTCCCGTTTGCATCTTGGTATATAGCAATGGCATAGGTGCCAATTGGTAATTGTGTCGTAAAAGAAGTGTCTTTCAATTCAATTGTTTGAATTCTAAAACGCTTATACGCCAATTTATTTTTTGAAGGAAACCCTTTGCTATTCGTGTAAATTGCTATTTCTACATAGCCTTTATACGATGTAATGCCTTCTACCTGTAGTATTAACTTACTTTTCTCTTGCGCTATGGTTACAGTGGTTAAAAACAAACAATAGGCAATAAGTACTCTTTTTAAAATCATAATTCTGTGTTTTAATTTCTAACACAAAATTAGATGCAAAAATGGCTCTTAAAATTAACAAATGGTAAGAAATGCTTAGCTATTAGAAATACTAATTTCTTTTCTAATTCTACTTAAAGATTGTGGGGTAATTCCTAAAAACAACGACAGGTCTTTTAACGGTACTCTATTAATTAAGTTAGACCGTTTTAACAAATCTAAATACCGCTCTTTCGCGGTTAAGGATTGAAAATTATGGATCCCGTACAGTACACTTGCAAAGGCATCTTCCCAAACCAATCTTCCAAATTTTTGCCATGTAGGGAATTGGTTATAAAGTGCTTCCATTTTTTGAAATGAAATTGCATAAATAACGGTGTCTTCAATAGCTCTTAAGTAAGATTCTGAACGAGCCTTTCTTTTAATTTTAGAAATATCAGTTATGAACTCATTTTCAAAAGCAAAATATCGAGTTGACTGTATTTCTTGCTTAACATCGTAAATAATCAACCCTCCAGAAGCAATAAAGTAGTAATCGGTAACTACTTGTTCTTTTTTTAAAACAAAACCGTCTTTTTTTACTACCCTACATTCAAAATTAGTTAAAATTACAGCCAATTCTTGCGGGTCAATATCTACATAATGTTGAATGTATGTGGTTAGCTTTTCCATAAAACTAGTGGAGACTCATGTTGAAGTGCTTCTTATTATTTTCTTTTTTGATTTAAACTCTTTGGTCTTTCTGTTTTTGTTACAGGCGTTCCATATAAATCAAAATCTCCAGCTTCGTGAATGGTTATGTCAATAAACTCACCAATTTTTATGTAATGCTCTGTTGCATTTACCAATACATCATTGTCTACATCTGGAGAATCAAATTCTGTTCGTCCATAAAAATACTCACCATCTTTTCTATCAAATAGACAACGGAATGTTTTTCCTACTTTCTCTTGATTCAATTCCCAAGAAATTTGTCCTTGCACTTCCATGATTTCATTCACACGTTTAAACTTCACATCGGCAGGAACATCATCTTCTAAGACATAAGCGCCTGTATTTTCTTCGTGAGAATATTCGAAAGCTCCTAAACGCTCAAAACGCATTTCTTCTACCCAGTCTTTTAATTCTTGAAACATTTCTTCTGTTTCACCAGGGTACCCAACGATTAAGGTTGTTCTAATAGCCATTTCTGGAACCGCTTTTCTGAACTTATGAATCAAGTCGACCGTTTTTTCATGGGTCGTTCCACGTTTCATAGATTTTAGCAGCTCTGTATTGATATGCTGTAACGGAATGTCTAAGTAATTACACACCTTAGGCTCGTTTTTCATCACCTCTAATACATCCATCGGAAAACCAGATGGAAATGCATAATGCATACGAATCCATTCGATTCCTTCTACCTTGGTTAAGGCTAGTAACAAATCGGCTAATGCCCTTTTTTTATAGATATCTAACCCGTAATAGGTTAAATCTTGCGCAATTAACATTACTTCTTTGATGCCTTTTTCTGCAAGTTTGGTGGCTTCAATAACAATTTCTTCAATAGGAGTAGATACATGTTTTCCTCGCATCAACGGAATGGCACAAAACGAACATGGACGATCGCATCCTTCAGCAATTTTTAAATAAGCATAGTGTTTTGGCGTTGTTGTTAAACGCTCACCAATTAGCTCGTGCTTATAATCTGCTTCTAATACTTTTAATAAATTAGGCAAATCGTGTGTCCCAAAATATTGATCTACGTTTTTTATTTCTCTTTCTAAATCTGGTTTATAGCGCTCACTCAAACAGCCTGAAACAAATACCTTATCAATTTCACCTGCTTCTTTACGCTGCGCATGGTGCAGAATAGTATCTATAGATTCTTCTTTGGCTTTCCCAATAAACCCACAGGTATTGATTACAACAATGTTCCCTTCCTCATTTTCATCTTCATGTACAACATCTTTCCCATTGGCTTTTAATTGTCCCATTAACACTTCACTATCGTAAACGTTTTTAGAACAGCCCAACGTCACTACATTGATCTTGTTTTGCTTTGTTGTTTTTGTACGCATCTGTGTATAAAAATTT
>Ga0105356_10001452_pt1 | contig 23385 bp, 19 predicted proteins | sample GOMGulsemesocosm_3_FD_83502 | JGI IMG/M metagenome (GOLD analysis project Ga0105356, IMG submission 83502) | Methane-oxidizing microbial communities from mesocosms in the Gulf of Mexico - GOM9D Gulf of Mexico | ecosystem: Environmental > Aquatic > Marine > Cold seeps | place: Gulf of Mexico... | reverse complement strand
GGCATCGGCGCGATAGCCACCGCCAGCGGACAAGCGGCGCTACACCTGGCGATTTGCACCATCGTCAGTGCCGGTGAGCATATTGTCGCCTCCCGCAGTATCTACGGTGGCAGCCACAACTTATTGGATTACACGATGCGCCGTTTTGGCATCGATACCACTTTTGTCGATCCGCGAGATCCCGCTGCCTTTGCCGCGGCAAGCCAGCCCAATACCCGGCTGGTGTTTAGTGAAATCCTCGGCAACCCTGGCCTGGAAGTGCTCAATGTGCCGGTGGTGGCACAGCTTGCCCATGACGCCGGTCTGCCACTGTTGGTGGATGCGACGTTTACCACGCCCTATCTGTGCAAGCCTATCGAATTAGGGGCGGACCTAGTGATGCATTCGGCGACTAAATTTTTGTCCGGCCACGGCATTGTGATAGGCGGACTACTGGTAGACGGCGGCCGTTTCGACTGGCAGGCCTCGGGCAAGTTTCCGACCCTCAGCGAACCCTACGCCGGCTTTCACAATCTCAATTTTGCCGAAGAGTTTGGCCCCGCCGCCTTTATTACCCGGGCCCGCAAGGAGGGCTTGCGCGACTTTGGTGCCTGTATGAGTCCGACTACTGCGTTCCACATCTTACAGGGCATGGAAACGCTACCGCTGCGTATGCAACGACATGTCGAGAACACCCAAGCGGTGGTCGAATTTTTAGTCGAGCAGGAGCAGGTCGACTGGGTCAATCACCCGCTGTTGCCGGATCACCCGGATCATGCGTTGGCGGCGGAGCTGTTGCCAGATGGCTGCGGCGCGGTGTTTAGCTTTGGTATCAAGGGCGGGCGCGCTGCAGGCATCAAGTTTATCGAGAGCCTGGAGCTTTTTTCTCACCTGGCCAATGTCGGTGATGCTAAATCTTTGGTTATTCACCCCGCCAGCACCACTCACCACCGCATGGATGAAAAGGCACTCAAACAAGCGGGTATTAGCGAGGGTCTGATCAGGCTCTCGATCGGTTTGGAAGACAGTAAAGACCTCACCTCTGACCTGCGGCGCTCACTGCGCGCCTCGCAAAAGGGCCTATAGTATGTATTGTGAAGTGAATGGCGAAAAAACCTTTTATAGCAATGGTAATGGCACTATTAAGGCGGGCCAGCCGGCGGTGGTGTTTTTGCACGGCGCCGGCATGGACCACTCAGTATGGGTGATGCCGGCGCGCTATTTTGCCCGCCGGGGCTACAATGTCTATGCTCTGGATTTCCCCGGACACGGCCGCTCATCCGGCAAACCTTGTCAGACGATCGCCGCAATGGCAGATTGGCTGGCACAGGCACTGACGGTGCTGGCTGTGGAGCACACTGCCATCGCCGGTCATAGCATGGGCTCGCTGGTGGCCATCAATTTTGCCGCCCGCTATGGCGACACCGTTCGATCGCTGGCGCTGCTGGGCACCTCTTTGCCGATGGCGGTGTCGGAGCCACTGCTCAATGCCGCCCGGGACAACCATCACGACGCTATCGATATGACCAATACCTGGAGTCACAGTAGCTTTGGGCTGATGGGGGGTAATAAAAATCCCGGCAATGTGATGACCATGTGCGGTCAGCGCCTGCTGGAGATGGCGCCGCAAGATGTACTGTTCACCGACCTCAACGCCTGCAATGAATTTACCGACGGCGCCGAGCAGGCGACGCAGATTGCGGCCCAGACGCTAGTGATTGTCGGTGACCAAGACAAGATGACAGCCCCGGTGCGCGCGCTGGATGTCGCTGCGGCGATTGCCAACAGCCGGGTATTGCGGCTGAATCCCTGCGGTCACAGTATGCTGTCGGAACAGCCCAATGCGGTGCTCGATGGTCTGGCGACCATCGTCTAGTTGTGTGGCGGTCCGCGCCGCGTCGCGTTAACCTAACAAGTCATTTATGAATAAGTTAGCACTCACCTTTATCTTCTTAACCGCGTTAATGGATTCTATTGGCTTTGGCATTATCATTCCGGTGCTGCCGGACCTGCTAATGGAAATTACCGGCCAGGGTCTATCGGCCTCGGTGCGGGACAGCGGCTGGTTGATGTTTGTCTTCGCCATTATGCAGTTTTTGTTCGCCCCGCTAGTGGGCAATCTCTCCGACCGCTTCGGTCGGCGCCCGGTATTGCTGCTGTCGCTGTTTGCTATGGCGGTTAACTATATTCTAATGGGTTTTGCGCAAACTCTGTTGCTGCTATTTGTCGGCCGCATTATCAGTGGTATCGGCGCAGCGACTATGAGTACCTGCAATGCCTATATCGCCGATATCAGCCCTGCGGATCAGCGTGCGCAAAATTTTGGTGTAATCGGCGCGGCCTTTGGTCTGGGTTTTGTGATCGGTCCAGTGATCGGCGGCTTCTTGGGCGAGTACGGCTCCCGGGTGCCATTTTTTGCCGCGGCGGTGATCAGTTTTCTCAATATGGCCTTCGGCTATCTGGTATTGCGCGAGTCCTTGGCGGTAGAGCACCGCCGCCCCTTCGAGTTAAAGCGCGCCAACCCTTTGGGTACACTGTTGCAACTGCGGGTATTCCCGGTGGTGATGGGTATTATCGCGGTGATGTTTTTGATCAACCTGGGCCACCATGTGCTGCCCTCTACCTGGAGCTTCTGGGCGATCGAAAAGTTCGACTGGTCGCCCCGGGAAATAGGCTATTCACTGGGTTTTATCGGCATGGGTATGGTGCTGGTGCAGGGGGTGCTGATCCGCTGGTTGCTGCCGATTATGGGCATGCGCTGGTCGGCTATTGTTGGCATGTTGTTCAGTATTTGCGCCTTTAGCGGCTATGCCCTAGCGACTCAGTCTTGGATGGTCTACTTGGCACTGATTCCCGGTGCACTGGCAGGCTTTACCGGTCCGGCGCTACAGAGCATAGCCTCCGGCCAGGTCGGTGCTGATCAACAGGGTGAATTGCAAGGAGGACTTGCCAGCGTGATGAGCCTGACCTCCATCATCAGCCCGCTGATGATGACACAACTATTCGGGTATTTTACCGCCTCGTCGGCGCCGATCTACTTTCCCGGCGCCGCCTTTGTATTGGCGGCGGTGCTGACGCTAGTGGCGCTGCTGCTATTTGTTAGATCCACCGATCATCAAACCAGCGCTGTCGGTTCTTAGCGTCGATATTTAATCTCGCCGCCGACGATAGTCATCACCACCTCGGTAGAGAGGATGTCAGCGGCTGGAATGCGCAAGATGTCGTTGCTAAATACGGTAATGTCTGCCAGCTTGCCCACCGCCAGTGAGCCCTTGTGTTGTTCGTTAAATTCGCCGAAGGCGGCATCAAGGGTGTAGCTGTTGAGCGCCTGGCTGCGACTCATCTTTTGTGCCGGTTCATAACCTCCTAATGGTTGGCCCGCTAGGGTCTGGCGGCTCACCGCGGCGTAAAAGCTAGCCAGCGGATTGATCGGCTCAACGGGCGCGTCGCTGCCGTTAATCACTCTGGCGCCGCTCTTTAGCAGGCTCTGCCACATATAGGCGCCCTGTTCGATGCGCTGGGCACCGAGGCGATCGATGGCCCAGGGCCGATCCGAACTCATATGCACGCTCTGCATCGCGGCGATCACCCCCAGCTGTCCAAAGCGCGGAATATCCGCCGGGTGTAGGTGCTGAGCGTGCTCTATGCGAAAGCGATGATCGCGTGTAGGGTGAGCTTGCAACGCCCCCTCGAAACGGTCCAATACTTCTCGGTTGCTGCGGTCGCCAATCGCGTGTACCGCCAGTTGAAAGCCTCCCGTCAGTGCTTGCGCTGCCAGCGGCTGCAGTTGTTCCATGGGAAAAGTAGCGGTGCCGACATGACCGGGGCGATCGCTGTAGTCCTCCAGCAGCCAGGCCCCGCGAGAACCCAGCGCCCCGTCGCCGTGAACCTTGATCGCGCGCACACTCAGGTGGTGATCGAAGTGATTGATCAGCGGTCCTCGGGCAAACCACTGTGCCACCAGCTTGGGCTCTCTACTGCTAATCATTAAGTAGAGTCGCAGCGGCAGCTTCCCGGCGGCTCCCAGAGCCATCAGTGCCTCGATATCCACCGCGTCATCACCGGCATCGTGAAAGGAGGTAATACCGGCGCGCAGTGCTGCCGCCATACCCAATTCCAACTGATGACTGCGCTTAGCTAGGCGTTGATCTGCGGTATTGGCGACCCCGATGTTAGCCACCAGTGCGGCGGCATTTTCATTGAGTACGCCGGTGGGCTGGCCATGGTCGTCCCTAATGATTTCACCAAAGCCGCTGAATATTGTGTCGCCGTCAATACCTGCTAGGGACATGGCCAGGGCGTTGACAAATACCGCGTGGCCGCTGGCGTGGACCAATACTACCGGGTTTTCAGCAGAGATTTCGCTGAGCGCACCGTGGGTTTGAAAGCCCTTGACCATGGGTTGCGGCGGACTGTCCCATTTGTCTTGGTGCCAGCCTCGGCCGACAATCAGCTCACCGCTGGCGGTGGTGGCCACCTTGGCGGCGACCATGGCGATTATATCAGGGTAGTTTTTAGCAGTGGTCAGATCCAGTGTTTGCTGTTGTTGCCCCAACCCGGCGAGATGGGCGTGGGTTTCGATAAAACCCGGGGTTGCGGTCAGCCCCTGCAGATCAACTAATTCGGTGTGCTGGTCGCGGTGGGCTTGGGCCCCGATCCAGTCGCCGATATAACTGATACGACCGTGCTTTACTGCCACTGCTGTCACCTGGGGCCGCTTGGCGTCGACGGTGTAAAAGGTAGCGCCATGAAATAGACGGTCCGCTGCTCCCTGGGCGATGGCCTGTGTAGCGGCGGTGAATAGCGCCAGCCCAAGGGCCCAGTGGCGGAGGGTGTAGGTCATATCAAGTCCTTTTTGTATTGAACTGTTGCCAATTAGGTTAGTATCGATGCCCTGATATTTCCGGCAGGGCTTTGATCATAGCGATAGTTAGGCCGCCGATAAACAGTAGTATTGATAGAGGAATAGCGGCAGTAATGGCCAATTATAATGCAGAACTACGGGAGCGGCTGCAGCTGTTTCGCCAAGATCATATCGACCCCTTTGCCGACCAGTGGGAACGGGACCGTATTCAGCCCATTGAAACACTGCGAGAAGCGGCTAAATGGGGGCTGTTGGGGCTGGAGGCGCCGCGCTCCATGGGTGGCCTGGAGCTGGACTTTGTTGAAAAATTGCAGGTGTTAGAGCAATTGTCGGGCAGTTGCATGGCCTTTGGTTTTTCCCTAGTCAACTCCCACAACGTGGCGCTGCGACTGTTGGAGGCCGGCGCGCCCCGGCACCGAGAGGAGTTGGTGCCACAGCTGTTATCCGGGCAATTGTTTGCTGGTACCGCGCTGTCAGAGCCCAGCGCTGGCAGCGATTTCGCCGGAATTGCCACCGCCGCCACCCGCTGCGACGGCGGTTGGCTACTCAACGGAACCAAGGGCTGGATTACCAATACCGCCATCGGCAGCTTGTTTGTAGTCTACGCACAAACCGATGCCAGCGCCGGCTGGCGGGGTATTGCCAGCTTTCTGGTGGATGCCCGCGAGCAAGGTTTTCAGCGCGGCGATATCTATGAGTTGATCGGCGGCCATGGCATAGGTGCCGGCGAATTTAGCCTCATTGATTATTTTGTCGCCGAAGAGGATGTGTTGGAACAACCTGGGGCGGCCTTTAAAGTGGCGATGGCCGGGGTTAATGGCGCTCGGGCCTACGTCGCTGCGATGGTCTGCGGCATGGTGCAGGCTTCCCTTGATCGGGCAGTTAGCTACGGCTTACAGCGCCACAGCTTTGGCCAACCGCTGCTGGAACACCAGGGCCTGCGCTGGCAGTTGGTCGATGTGGCGGCGGATCTTGAGGCGCTAAGAGCGCTGACCGAGCGCGCCGGGCGACTCATCCGCGATGGCGGTGACGCGGTGCTGGCCGCCGCTGTTGCCAAGAAGATTGCCGGCGAGTGCGGGGTTAAAAATATCACCGCCTGTATGCAGGCGATGGGTGCTAACGGCCTGCGCCGGGAAAATACTCTGGGCCGGCATCTGAGCTGTGCCAAGATAGCTGCCTATACCGACGGCTCTACCGAAATGATGAACGAGCGTATCGGCGCCTACCTGCGCCAGCGCGCCTCTGCCTTATGAACGCCAATCCCATCGAGCGGGATCTGCCCTATGGCTGGGTGATGGTAGCGGTGGCCTTTACTCTCAGTGCTCTGTCCTTTGGCGCGCTGGGGGCGATCTCAGTATTTCTAAAACCGCTGTCGATGGAATTTGGCTGGAGTCGGGGTGATACCTCCCTGGGTTATACCGCCATTGCCTTCTCCTCGGCACTGTTTGGTCTGTTGTGGGGGGTGGTGGCGGACCGCTTTGGCACCCGCTGGTTTGGGGTGGTAGCGGCGCTGGTCATGACGCTGAGCCTGTACGGGCTTAGCGAACAGCGCAGTATCACCGATTTCTACCTGTACTATTTTCTGTTTGGCGCCTTTGGCAATGCCATGGTCAGTACCCCTTTGTTTGCCAATGTCGGTTTTTGGTTTCGCTACCGACCAGGTCTCGCCATTGGTATTACCGCAGCTGGCGGTGCCTTCGGCCAGGGTGTTATTCCCTATCTTGCGGGGCTGTCTATTGCCGAGTACGGCTGGCGCGATACCTATTTAATTATGGCGGTGGGTTATTTAATTATCGCCGGGCCGATCGCCTTTTTGATTCGCGAGTCGCCCTGGCGGGAGCGGGTGCGGACAGAGGAAGCTCCGGAGCAGCGGGACTTCCCGCTGTCAGAGTTAGAGGTAATCGCCTGGATTAGTGTGGCGGTACTGTTTTGCTGCAACTGCATGGCGGTGCCGATTGTGCATTTGGTGCCGCTGCTAACCGATCGCGGCGACTCGGTGGAATCGGCTACCAGTGTATTGATGGTGCTGATGATGGCCGGCGTGGCCGGCCGTATTCTCGGTGGCAAGCTGGGAGATACGCTCGGCGCCCTACCCACCTATATGCTGATGTCGCTGGGACAGACCGTTTTTGTGTTTTGGTTTCCCCATGTGGACAATAGCGCGCTGCTGTACCTATTGGCGGCATTTTTTGGTTTTAGTTACAGTGGGGTGATGTCGAGTATTTTGGTCTGTACGCGAATGATGGTCAGCGCCCGTTTTGCCGCTAGGGCAATGAGTATGACCTCTTTTTTCGGCTGGGGTGGCATGGGCTTGGGAGGCTTTCTCGGCGGTTACTTTTATGATCTCAGCGGTGATTATGAGTTGTCCTATACCTTTGCCAGTATTGCCGGAGTTATTAACCTGTGCCTGTTGACGTTGTTTTATCTGCGCATACGGTCAGCCAAAAAAATGCAATTAGTTGCCGCGTAATAGGACTTTTGTCGTCGGCAAGGCGTTGCGAATACTGCGACGAGCTTTAGAACAACGCCCAGTGGGCCCCTGGTGGGCCCAATTATTTTTTATACCTACACCCGTACTAAGGTCATTGCCAACAGGAGCACAACCATGTCAGAAGTCGATTTTACCCTAGCGGGAAAAGTAGCCCTAGTCACCGGCGCCAGCCGCGGTATAGGCGCCTCCATCGCCCGGGCCTTTGCCGAGCGCGGCGCCACCGTGGTTATTTCCTCGCGCAAGCAACAGGATTTGGACACTGTGGCGCAAAGCATTAATGCCCTTGATGGCGGTCGCTGCATTGCCATCGCCTGCCATGGCGGCAAGCTCGATGAGATGGAACAGCTCTTTGCTGCCATCACCAAGCAGTGCGGCCAGCTCGATATACTGGTCAACAATGCCGCCACAAATCCTTATTTTGGTCCCGCAATCGACTGTCCGGAAGCAGCCTTCGACAAGACTTTGGAAGTGAACCTGAAAGGCTACTTTTTTATGAGCCAGATGGCGGCGCGGCTGATGCGGGAAAATGGCGGCGGCTCTATCATCAATATGGCCTCCATCGCCGGACTGCGCTCTGGAGCCAATGAAGTGGTCTATGCCATGACTAAGGCCGGGGTGATAAACATGTCTAAGGGCTTTGCCAAGGAGCTGGGTCCGGACAATATTCGCGTTAACGCCATTGCCCCGGGGGTGGTGGAAACGCATTTTGCCAATGCGCTGATTAGTGACCAGGCCAAGGCCGATGCGGTGGTGGCTAGAACGCCGCTGCGCCGTTACGGCCAGCCTAACGACATCGCCGGCGCCGCGGTGTATCTAGCTTCAGCGGCCTCGGGCTATGTCACCGGATCAGTGATGGTATTAGATGGTGGCAGCTCCGCCTAAGTCGGTCGCCGACGAACAGGATGTCTTCGGTGGCTATGGCCGGTAGCTGGTGTTTGATCGGCCGAAACTCCACTGCAAAGTCAGCTAGGCGGCGTCGTTGTTGATGCTGTCGATAGCGGTTTCAGTGACTGTCGATAGCCGCCAACAGCTCTGCTAATTGTTTATTGAGACGCGCTCTAGCCGGTGTATTGGTCTGAGTGCTGAGGGCCATTTGCGCCCGCCGGACTAGTTTAGCCGCCTCCTCTGTGCGCTGGTCGCCAGCTAGTAATTGTGCCTGTTTAGCCAGCCAATGTGGGCTATGCCCGGTCGCTGTGGCCAGTGTTTGATGGCGGCTGATGGCCTGTTGATAATCGCCCCGGCGCAGCTCCAGCTCAATAGCAAATTGCTGTAACTGGGGTACCGGACCGAAACGGGCGATGCCCCGGTCTATCAGTACCAGCGCCCTGGCGAGCCCAGCCTCGCCTTTAATCTCGGCGTTGGCCGCTGCCAGATAATGCCCCGGATTGGAGTAAGGTGACTGTGTTACCAGAGTCTCGAATAGATCTTGAGCCAACGGTTGTTGTCCCAGCGCCCGGGCGGTTTTGATACGGAATTCTAGCGCCGCAGCGTCGTTGTCGTAGTGTGCCAAATGCAGATCAAACTGTTCAGCGGCGTCGCTCATCTGCTGGCGACGGAAGTAATACAGCCCCAACTCGAAGCTCACCGCCGCGATCGGGCCCAGTGTTTGCGCGCGCTCAAAGTCTGCCAGTGCCAGTTGGAAGTGACCGGCTCGGGTATACAGTGCACCGCGTTTGATATAGTGGCTTTGCTGTTGCGGGCGTTGCTCGATCAACTGCTGCAGTCGCTGCAGCCCTCGCTCGTCGCCGGCGTGCGACCAGGCCAGCACCGGCAGCAACGCCAGTAATAGCGCTAGGGAGTGCGTTTTCACGGCCCCTTCACTAACGGCGAATAACAACAATATCCATAACTTCACCGCGCTCGTTGATAAAACGGGCAGTTAATGTTGTGGCCTCGGCATCTAATACTACTGAGCCCAGTTCCGCCAGACCGTGACGGCCCTCGGCATCGAGCGGTTGTACGATATGGGCGGGGTGATCGAGCTCACCGTCGGAGCGGCCAGAGCGGTGCAGACTAACTTTGCCGGAACTACCGGCCACGGTGTAGACCACCTTGTCGTCCTGTTGGCTGTTGGCACTGCTCTGGGGATAACTCTCCTCGCCATAACCCTTGGCCGGTGCGCCAGCCGCCGTTAGCTCGGCGTGCACGCCGGCATCGAAGCTATCGGCGTCGCCGGTGTGACCGTTTAGATAATAGGAGCGCTCGTAGGAGTGACTATGACCGCCGTAGACAAAATCGACACCGTAGTCTTCAAATATCGGGGTAAACTCCACCCGCATATCGATGATCGGTTGGTCGATACCCAGCAGGGAGGCGGGCTTGCTGTCGGAGTCGTGGCTGCCGCGAGTGTAGGGGGGGTGGTGAAAAATAACCACGGTCCAATCGAGTTGATTGCTGGAAAGATCGCTGATCAACCACTGTTTCATCGCCAATCGCTGGCTATCATCGCGGGCGGTTAGTTGGGAGTCGAGGCTGACGAAGTGCACGTTGCCATAGTCAAAGGCGTAGTACTGTTCGCTGCCACTGGGCACGCCCCCTACTTCCGCTGCTGTTGGCAGGGTAAAAATATCGAGATAGGGAATGCGCCGGGGGGTCAAATTGTCCCGACTCATAAAGTCATTGGGATTGGCAGAGGTGCTGCCACCTGGGAAGTGGCCGGTGCCAGTGGGCAAGGTTAATTTGCCTACCCCCATTTCGTGGTTGCCGATGGTGGGCCATAGTGCAGCACCACTCAGCTGTTCTCGGTACAAGTCAAATACCGCGCCCTGCCACTGGGCATCGGTACCATCGGTATAGGCGTTGTCCCCCAGCAGTAAGATCAGGTCCAGTGCTTCACCGCGCTCGGCATTGTTGTATTGCACAAAGCCATCGAGTACCTGCTGGGCCTCGCCGGGGTGGGTGTATCTGCCGCCATATTGCTCGGTGGCGGTACCGGAGTCCCCCAGCAACCACACGTGTACCCGGCCGTCGGCGGGGAGTGAGCCTTTAACCGGTGCAGTGCGAAACTGGTAGCTGTCGACGCGGTAGCCACCGACAGCATAATAATAATCGGTATCGGCGGCCAGAGTGTCGATCAGCACTTCCCGGTGGTCACCGTCGCTGTCTCGGGCGTCGATGCAGCGCGGGTTCTGGCTAAGTTCGATGGCCTGCGCAGCCAGGCACAGTCGGCTGGCCGCGCCTCGCCACTTGACAATGGCACTGTCGCTGCCAACTTGTTGCAAAAATAACCTAGAGGGCTGCGTGGGCTCAACAGCAGTCTCGCCGACGTTGCTATTGCTGGGATCGGTCTCAGCCAGGGTGGTGCAGCCTGCTAGGGCGGCACACAGTAGTGTGGTCGAAACAATCGATTTCATGCAGTGCTCTCCGGGATTATCAAGGGAATGATCGGGCAACATAATAAGACAAGCCAGATCATTGTTAAAGGCTTAAGCTGAGCTCAGCCGGCGGCAAACTGGACGACGGCCCGCTGCAGCTGCTCTTGTAATTCGGGGTTAGTGAACGTGCCTGCGACCACATTGAAGTGCTGGTAGACACTGCCAACAGACATGTCCGCTAGTACTCTGCCACCAAAGTGGGGCGCAGAGGTCTTGGCGGCGGCCAGCACTGTGCCGGCGCCCCCGGGGCCTGGAGAGGCGGCTAATAACAACATCGCCCGGTCCTGATAGACCTTCATATCGATGCGCGAGGTCCAGTCGTACAGATTTTTATAGGCCGCAGTATAAGAGCCGTTGTGTTCGGCAAATCCGATGACAAGGCCGTCGACGGTGCCAATTTTTTGGTAAAATTGATGTGCCAATGCGGGAATGCCCGATTCGTTTTCCCGGTCGATACTGTACAGCGGCATCTCGTAGTCATTAATGTCGAGAAACTCGATGTCGGCACCGTCGATCATGCCGCAGGCGTAGTTGACCAGTTGCCGATTGATCGACTGGCGGCTGTTGCTGGCGGCAAAGGCTAATACTTTCATAGGGCTGTTCCGTTCTTAGGTGATAATTATTGTTTGATAGTTATTGTTTGATAGTCAATAGGTGACAAATAGGCACCCTAAAAGGCATAACATGATAGGCCTTATGCCGGCGCCGGTAAACCGACGCAGATATCGAAGCCCTCGTAGCGTAGTGAGCGCGCGCGGATATCTTCGATGCGGGCGATATCATTGTTGCCGCCGCTGAGTACACAGACCACCCGCTTGCCGCGGATTAGTGGTGCAATACTGTCAAGGGCGGCGATACTGAGGGCGCCGGCGGGTTCGGCGACGATAGCGTCGCTGTTGTAGAGCTGCAAAATCTCCGAGCAGATTCGCCCCTCCGGTACGGCCACGACCTGGGACAGGGTCTTGCGGCAGATCGCAAAACCCAACTCCCCTACCCGTTTTACCGCAGCGCCATCGGAGAAACTGTCTATGTGTGCCAAGGTAGTATTAATACCAGCGCTGATGGACTGCTTCATCGCTGCGGCCCCGGCGGGTTCCGCGGCAATGACCTGGATAGCTGGGGCCCGCTGGGCCAGATAACTGGATACACCTGCAGCCAAACCGCCGCCGCCCAGGGGCACGATCACCAAATCGATTTCGTCGCCACAGTCCGCTAGCAGTTCTACGGCCACCGTGGCCTGCCCCTCGATCACCGCGGGATCGTCGAAGGCATGAACCAGTGTACAGTTATGCGCGCGCTGAAAAGTGCTGGCGGCGGCCTGGGCCGCCTCAAAGGTATCGCCGCCGATGACCAGTTGCAGCCATTGGCCGCCGTAGTATTGGGTCTGGGCAATTTTCTGCGGCGGGGTGCTCAGAGGCATAAACACAGTGCCTTTAATCCCCAGTAGCGCGCAGCTATAGGCCAGCCCCTGGGAGTGGTTGCCGGCACTGGCGCAGACCACTCCTCGGTCTCGTTGGGCCGGGCTGAGGCGGGCGATTTTGTTGTAAGCGCCGCGAATCTTAAAGGAGCGCACCACTTGCTGGTCCTCTCGTTTCAGCGCGATGCGGGCGCCATAACGTTCGCTCAAGCGCCGGTGCTCCTGCAGCGGCGTATGGCGCACGACTGGCTGCAGCCGCAGAGCTGCGGCTTCGATGTCGGCGGCGCAGGGGTAATAGTGGGAGTCGAAAAGGCGCATGGTTTTATCTACCTTGTTAACCCACCTAACCGACAAAAAAAAACCCGCCGGAAGAGGCGGGTTTTGATTGTTACTCGAACGAAATCAGCCCACCGTTATTCCGAGAATAATGGACATAATAATGGGCTGTTGGCTGAGTTGTGTTGGCATGGGCCTATCATTGTGTTTTTGGCTTTGCATGTCAAGCCGTGACTGCGGCACTTTGGCCGCTGATATCCCGGTAAAATTGCAGCTTGAGCGGATCATCGTCGGTGGCGGTCAGCCAGGTTAGCAACGGAATGGCAACCAGCGGAATGATAGTCGCCGAGAATGTGGGGTCCTGCCATTCGCCTAAGTCTTGGCACAGCTGGTACCAGAACTGACCAAAGCCACCGCTACTGGCATATTCAGCGCCTTCGTATAAGGTGTTCAGGCCCCAATGTAATAAACCGCCCAGATAGCCCGCCAGAATGCCAAAAAAGGCCGCCTTTTCGGTGGTTTTTTTCCAGTAAAAAATATACGCAATGGCGATTGCCGGGGGCACTACCATGGCGTAGCCCAACAGCAGTAATTGTAATACCGAGCCGATATTGGCCTTCCAGGCAATGGTGGTGGCGATTAAACCGTAGACCACGGTGGTCAGCTTGTAGGCGCGCAGCCGTTGGCTGTCCGACATCTTTTTAGCACCGGGCACCCAGTCGTTGACGAACATCACCGAACTGCTCAGCAAAATAGGGGCTCCGGAGGAGATGAGGGCACCTAGAATAGCCGCCAGCGCCAGACCGCCGATAAAAGGACCGGTGTCTGTGGCCAGTTGGGTGATATAGCGATAGCCGGAGAGGCCACTCTCGGAGCCGTATTTTGCCATTGCCTCCATACCGACGAAGCCTGCCAGCATTGGCATGATGGCGGCCAGTATGCCGGCGATAAAGAAGGCCGGCAGCAAATCCTGCTCGCGCCGCGCAGAACTGGAAAAATTGACATAGACCGAGGCGGCGGGTGTGTGCAGGGTTGCGCTGAAAAACAGTGCGATAATTGTGGCCCAACCGATGCCGGTATAACTCCACCAGGTGCTCTGATCGATATCAGCTGCAACGAGGGCGGCGTCGGTCTGGTCCATCAGGTCTTGCCAGCCCCCCATATTCTCCATCGCCACATAACCCACCGAGGCCAGGCCAACAATTATCACCGTGCAGTGAATGGCGTTGGTAATACCGGTGCCCTTGAGCCCGCCGGTGGCGGTAAAAGTAAAAATAACCACGCCACCCAGGTAGACACTGTAGACAAAAGGCAGACCGGTAACGCCGGTGATAATAGAACCTATTACAAAGGGCTCTATAATGTTAATGATCAAATACTCGGTCTGCACGCACAGGCTGGTCAGCCACTGGCAGCGCCGAGAAGCAAAGCGGCGGTCGAATACCTGCCCGGTGCTGGACAATTTTAGACGCCGGTAGGGAATGGCGAAAAATACTCCCACCAGCACCAGTGCCAGCAGTGAGTTGACCCCATACCAGAGGTTGCCAATACCGCTCACCATGACATCACCGGCGACGCCGTAGGTACCGGCGCCACCGATGCGAGTACCGGCTATACCGGCGGCCAGCATCCAGAGACTCATGCCGGCACCGCCGGTGGCCCAGTCTGCACTGCTCTTGTTATTGCGGTTGAGGTAAAGACCGAACAAAGTGAAAAAGCCAAGATAGGCAATGATAACGGCGGCAGATATATTCATAGATTCTCTATAGGAGGCTGCGGTGGTCGTCGGGAACTTATTATGGCAAAGAGCATACTACAACAAGGCGCGCCGGCGCTGCTAGCTCGGCACCCTGGCGCTATTCATCGCCGCGACTCAGTCTTTTGTCGCGACTAACCTCGACTCAATCCTTTGTCGCGACTAAATAGGCGCAGTCTCTCAGCCCCTGCTGTAGGTCGCCGGTACGGGCATCTTCCCGGTAAAACAGCGGCCGCAGCGGTGCGCTAAGCAATAGCAGCTCCCCCGGGGCCAGTAGATAGTCAGCGCTGCTGGGTCCGGTACTGCTCATTTTTTGGCGGTGAAAGGTTTGATAAAATAGCAGTCCGCCGGGTCGCAGAGCGGTGGTTAGCGCCGGGACCAGCGGCCGGTGCAAGAACTGACTGACCACGATCACATCAAAGCTGGCAGCAGTCGGTGGCTGAACCACCACGTCGATGACCTTAGTCGTTAGTGGCAGGTCTCGCTGCCGGGCCCACTGATCAAGTTTGGCTAGTGCCACCGGGGAAATGTCCCAGGCCTCGGTGGTAAAACCCAGGCTCGCCAACAGTAGGGCGTTGGCGCCAAGGCCTGAGGCCAGATCCAGGCACTGCGCCCCGGGACTCAGTAAATGCAAGTTGTTGGCCAGCACCCAGCAGGGCTCGCCGGGATCCTGCCGCTTTTGATAGCGCCGATCCCAACGCTCTCGCTGCGGCTCAGTCATAACTCAAGCACTGTATTGTTCATCAGGTTCCTAGCGGCGCCAAAAGGTGGGGGTAAATAATACTAACAACGTAAACACTTCGAGGCGCCCCAGCAGCATGGAAAAGCACAGGATCCATTTAGCTGGTGAGGAGATATTGCCGTAGTGAGCGGCGACGTCACCCAGCCCCGGGCCCAGATTATTGAGCGAGGCCACCACCGCAGAGAAGGCGGTGGTATAGTCTAGGCCGGTGGCCATTAACAGGATTAAGATGACGATAAAAGAAAACGAGTAGACCGCGAAAAAGCTCCACACTGCGCTGACAACCTTGGCCTCAACCGGTCGGTTGCCGACCTTTAGTGGGATGACGGCATTGGGGTGAACCAACTGCGACAGCTCTCTGACCCCCTGTTTGGCGATTAACATTACCCGCATAGCTTTCATGCCGCCGCCGGTAGAGCCGCCACAACCTCCCATAAACGATAAAAAGATTAACATCACCGGCAAAAAACTAGGCCATGTGGCGAACTCGGCAGTGGCAAAACCGGCGGTGGTGGCGATCGAGATGGTTTGAAACAGGCCATGTACCAGCCCGTCGGGTATATTGTAGTCCCGAGTATAAATCAGCGAACCCGAGACAATTAGTGCCGCACACAAGATGGTATAGGTGTAAAAACGACTCTCGGAATCGGCTCCGTAGTGTCTGATACTGCGCTGTTGCAGCGCGTAGAAATGCAGCGCAAAATTAATCCCCGCCACCAGCATATAGACACAGGCGATTAGCATAATGGTGGGGCTATTGAAGTAGCCCATACTGGCGTCGTGGGTGGAAAAGCCGCCGATGGCGACGGTCGAATAGGCGTGGCAGATAGCGTCGAAGGCCGACATGCCCGCCAGCCAGTAGGCAATGGCGCAGGTCACCGTCAGCAGTACATAGATTAAAAACAGTGCCTTGGCGGTCTCGGTAATTCGGGGCGTTAACTTGCGGTCTTTCATCGGCCCCGGTGTTTCCGCCCGGTACAGCTGCATACCGCCGATGCCCAGCATTGGCAAGATCGCCACAGCGATAACGATAATACCGATACCACCCAACCACTGCAGTTGTTGCCGGTAGTACAAGATGGACTTGGGTAGATCGTCGAGGCCGGTGATAACCGTGGCCCCGGTGGTGGTGAGCCCTGACATCGACTCGAACACTGCATCGGTGATACTGAGCACCGGGTCGGCGGACAATAAAAAAGGCAGCGCGCCAAACAGGCCCAGTACCAGCCAAAACAGCGAGGTAATCAGAAAGCCATCGCCGGTACGCAGGTCTCGCTTCTGGTTTGCCACCGGCAGCCACATCAGCGCGCCGCAGCTCAAGGTGATGGCAAAGGCGATGGAGAAAGCGCTGTGGGAGCCGTCTTGGTACCACAGCGATACCAGCAGCGGTGGCGCCATGGTCACGCTGAATACCATAAGCAGCATGCCGAGAATACGAGAGATTAGTGAAAGATGCATTGGTGCTGCCCGTTAAAAAAAGCTGAAGCCCACTTGAAAGAGGCGTTCGACCTGTTTGATCTTGGTCTTGTCGGTCAGAAAGACGATAACGTGATCCTCCGGTTCGATCACCAGGTAGCGGTGGGCAATCAATACCTGATCACCTCTGACCACAGCACCGATACTGGAACCCGGCACCTTTTCGATCTCATCAAGGCGCCGGCCGACGATCTTGGAGGACTTGGCGTCGCCGTGGGCGATCATCTCTATGGCCTCTGCCGCACCCCGGCGCAGCGAGTGCACATTGGATATATCACCGCGTCGCACATGGGTTAGCAGGCTGCCAAGGGTGATTTGCTGCGGCGAGATGGCGATATCGATTTCACCGCCCTGCACTAGGTCGACATAGGCAGGGTTGGAAATAAGTGTGATAACCTTTTTTGCCCCCAGCCGCTTAGCCAGCATCGAGGACATGATATTGGCTTCGTCGTCGTTGGTTAGGGCACAGAATACATCGACCTCGTCGATATTCTCGGCAATAAGTAAGTCTCGATCCGAGGCGTTGCCATGCAGTACCAAGGTGCGTTTCAAACTGCCGGACAGCTGCTCGCAGCGAGCGCTACTTTGCTCAATTAACTTGGTTCGGTACTGATCTTCTATGGCCTCGCACAAACGTTCGCCGATATTGCCGCCACCGGCAACCAGGATGCGCTTATAGGGTTTGTCTAGTCGGCGCAACTCACTCATCACCGGTACGATATCTTCCTTGGCGGCAATAAAAAACACCTCGTCATCAACCTCTACCACGGTGTTGGCCGTGGGCATAATGGCGTGATCACGGCGAAAAATAGCGGCGACCCGAGTGTCGACATTGGGCATGTGGCGGCGTATCTCAGTCAGCTCCGAGCCGACGATGGGGCCGTCGTGATAGGCTCTGACCGCGACCAGCTGCACCTTGCCCTCGGCAAAGTCGACCACCTGCAGCGCCCCGGGATACTCGATTAGCCGGTTGATATAGTTGGTGACCAGGCGCTCTGGGCTAATGATGACGTCGATGGGGATGTACTTGTTGTCAAAGAGCTCGGCGCGCTGCAAATAGGCCTGGGCGCGGATCCGAGAGATTTTGGTCGGGGTGTGAAACAGGGTATAGGCGATCTGACAGGCGATCATATTGATCTCGTCAGAGCTGGTCACTGCAATCAGCAGGTCGGCGTCTTCGGCTCCAGCGCGGGCCAATACATCGGGATGGGAGGCGGAGCCGGTGACGGTACCGATATCGTAGCGGTCCTGCAGTTCTTTCAGGCGCTCGTTGTCGGTGTCGACTAGGGTAATATCGTTGTTTTCGTCGCCGAGATGGCGTGCCAGAGAGCCGCCGACTTGCCCCGCGCCGAGTATGATTATTTTCATAAGTAGTGCAGTCGCTTTACCACAGAGTTTCTGCAGCCCTGCCCATTTGGCAGCGGCCATCCATGGCGTCATTGTAGGCTCTTATCGGTTAAAGGGCATTTTTTTGCGGGGGTTATTCCCTTTATTTATAGGGCTATTGCGCTATTGGTAGCTGCTAATGCCATTTTCTACACCTTTTTCCGCAATAGCGCATAATAAAAGCCATCGTGGCCATCGGCTTGCGGTAACAGCTGGCGTCCATAGTCGCAGGCCACACCCCAGTCAGCGGCGATAGGCAAGTGCTCGGCATCGCTTTGCTGTTGGCAAAAGCGCGCCACTTGCTCATTGTTTTCTGCAGGCAGGATTGAGCAGGTCGCATACAGCAAGAGGCCACCCGGTGCCAAGGTTTGCCACAGTGCCTGCAAAATCTCTCCTTGCAGCTGGCTCAGGGCGTCGATATCCGCTGGGCTGCGGTGCAGCTTTATATCCGGGTTGCGGCGGATAACGCCGGTAGCAGAACAGGGAGCATCCAGCAATATGCGCTCGAAGGGCTGTCCATCCCACCAGCCCTCTACTGCCGCGGCGTCGCCGGCTACCACTGTAGCGGTAAGTTGCAAGCGCTGCAGGTTCTCCCGCACCCGCGGCAACCGCTCGGGGTCGATGTCCAGAGCGACCAACTCCGCTAGCTTCGGCTCGCTTTCCAGTATGTGGCAGCTCTTGCCACCAGGGGCGCAACAGGCATCCAATACCCGCTGCCCCGGCGCCAGAGCCAGTAGCGAGGCGGATAGCTGCGGAGCTTCATCCTGTACACTGGCCCAGCCGTCGCCAAAGTGAGGCAGCTGTTCGACTCCGACCGGGCTGTCCAGGCGCACACCCTCGCTGGCATAGTCGCAGCGCTTGGCGCCGATACCCTGCTCATGTAGCAGTTTTAGGTATTGATCGGAACTGCAATGGGCTCGATTGACTCGCAGACACAGTGGCGGCTGCTGGTTATTCTGGTGCAGTATCGAGGGCGCCTGTTGCGGCCAGGCCGTGTTAATGGCCTTGTATAACCATTTGGGATGGGCGGCGAGGGCAAAGTCCTCGAGGTTATCGCGCAGTTCTTCGCTGCGGCGCTGCCACTGGCGCAATACTCCGTTGACCAAGGCCTTGGCCCAGGGTTTTTTCAAGTCTTTGGTTGCCGCCACAGTGGCGCTGACCGCAGCGTGCTCCGGGATGCGGGTGTCGCTTAGTTGGTAGCCGCCACAGAGAATCAGTAGGGTGATATCGCGGTCTTTGCTTTTCAGTGGTTTTGCCAGTAGCTGGCTGGCTATTGCATTGAGCTGGGGGTATAGGCGCACGGTGCCATAACAGAGTTGGCGAAAGAGGCTGCGGTCTCGCTCTTTTACTCGGCTCTCTAGCAGCGGGATCTGTTGGTTGAGTGAGGCGCCGTCGACTACAGCGGCTAGGCAGCGCGCGGCCGCCGCTCGGCAGTCTAGAGGAGGTGCAGTTTTTGCGGCTGTAGGTTTAGACTTCATTGCGCGGCTCTGTTAGTTCAAATTGTCGACCGATAGTAAATAGTGCCGCCTTGGAGTTCATCAGTGCGGCGATGTCCATGGCCTTGCCGCCGGGCAACTGCAGTTGCTGCAGCGACAGGCTGCCGCGGCCACAGGCCACCACCAGCTCGCGCTTGTCGGCGGCGATAATGGTACCGGCCTCTCCTTCGCCGTCGGCTACTGTCGCCCGCCAGATCTTGATGCGCTCGCCGCCTAGGCTGGCTGAGGCGATGGGGGAAGGGTTAAAAGCGCGAATCTTGCGCTCGATCACCACTGCGTGTTGGCTCCAGTCGATCGCAGCCTCTTGCTTGCTGATTTTGGCCGCGTAATTACTGAGACTGTCGTCCTGGGCCTCGGGTGTGGCGTTACCAGTGGCCAACTGGTCGACTGTATCGATAAGGGCCGGGGCGCCGATTTGCGCCAGGGTTTCGAACAGCTCAGCACTGGTGCACTGCGGGCCGATGTCGCAATGGGCCTTGGCCAACATGGCACCGGTGTCCAGGCCCCGGTCCATCTGCATAATAGTGACTCCGGTCTGTGCGTCTCCGGCCTCCACCGCACGCTGAATGGGGGCGGCGCCGCGCCAACGTGGCAGCAGCGAGGCGTGAACATTGATGCAACCCAAGCGCGGTATATCCAGCACCGACTGCGGCAGCAGCAGGCCGTAGGCAACCACAATCATTAGGTCCGGAGCCAGTTCGGCCAGCTGTTCACTGGCCCCGGCCTGCTTAAAGTTAAGAGGTTGGTAGACATCGATGCCCCGGTCTAGGGCGAGGCGTTTGACCGGCCCCGGGGTCAATTTTTTACCGCGCCCGGAGGGTCGATCTGGCTGGCTGTAAACCGCGACAATCGAGTGGTGGAAACTATTGTCGGTCAGTAGCGCCTGCAGATGAGCGGCGGCAAAGTCCGGTGTGCCGGCGAATACAATGCGAAGCGAAGAAGCCTGGTTCATTGGCACAATGCCCTCTGGGTACAGTCGGTCGATGGGGGTGGTGTGGCTACGCAGCCCGGGCTCAGTCCTGTTCGCGGTGTTGTTTTTCGAGCTTCTTGCGTATTCTGCTACGCTTTAGCGGCGACAGATAGTCGACAAATAACTTACCGTTGAGGTGATCAACCTCGTGCTGGATGCAGGTGGCCAGTAGTCCATCCAGCTCGATGTCGAAGGGCTCGCCCTGTTGATCAAGGGCGCTGACTCGCACCCGTTCTGGACGGGTGACCGTCTCGTAAAAGCCGGGCACCGACAGGCAGCCCTCGTCGTATTCGTGGGCGGGGCTGTCCAGTACGGTAATCACCGGATTGATAAAAATCCGCGGGTCGCTGCTATCCTCGCTGATATCGATCACTACCACCTGGCGGTGAACATTGACCTGGGTGGCGGCGAGGCCAATACCAGGAGCCGCGTACATGGTGGCTAGCATATCTGCCACCAGTTGGCGCACAGTGTCATCGACCGCAACAACGGCGGCGGCGACGGTGCGCAGTCGGCTGTCGGGGAACTCAAGGATGTTTAATATAGTCATGTCAGTTTGTGATGAACTTCTAGTATGAATCTAAGTATTGCTGCTAACATTATGATCGATAAGAAAATAGTCTTCTTGGATCTTAGTCCCTAAAGGGCGGATAGCTGCTCGGTTTGCTGCTATAGTATACAGGTTGCCGAATAGTTTTACTCGGTGATTGGCGTTTGTAAATAAAAATTGATTGCTATTTGCGGCCACTTTAGCCCGTAAATCATCTGCTTATTGCACTGAGCAATAGCCAAAACTTACTCGAATATGGTTCCGAAGAAAGGAATGCTGTTATGAAAAAAGCCCTGTTGGCTAATACCACACCACGGGTGATAACCCGGTTACTGCTGCTTTTACTGCTGCTAATAACACCTCTGGCCTATTCCCAGAGCGGTGATGCAGTGGCCCTCAAGGCGGGTCATCCGGAGACCTACGAGGTGGTCAAGGGGGACACGCTGTGGGGGATTGCCGGGATGTTTCTGCAAAGTCCCTGGCAGTGGCCGGATATTTGGCACAGCAATCCGCAAATAGACAACCCTGACAAAATCTATCCTGGCGATCTACTGACGCTGGTCTATATCAAGGGCCAGCCCAAACTAGTACTCAATCGCAATAAAAACATCAAATTGACCCCAAGGGTGCGGATCTCTGAGTTGGATCTGGCTATTCCGGCGATACCGCTGGCTGCCATCTCCCCATTTTTAATCAACAGCCGGGTAGTAGAGGGGAGTGTGTTGCAAACTGCTCCCTATGTGCTGGCGGGTAAAGGTGGCAGCATTGTCAGTGGCGCCGGCGACCATTTATTTGCCCGCGGTGAGTTTGTCGCCGAACAGGATACTTTTGGTATCTTTCGACCGGGCCAGGCCTTTATCGATCCCGAAACGGAGGAGATGTTAGGTTATCAGGCAATCGCTATTGCCAGTGCCCAGATGATCGAGCTGGATAAGGATATCGCTACTTTGGCGCTTAATCAGACCACTCAGGAGGTGCGCCGCAGCGATCGCCTGCTGGAGGAAGAAGAGCGAGTTATCAACAGTAATTTTTACCCCAGCACCCCGGATCGGGAAATTAATGGCCATATAATTGCGGTCGAGGGCGGGGTTTCGCAAATCGGTAGTATGAATTCGGTGGTACTCAATCGCGGGCTGCGGGACGGTCTCGACATCGGTCATGTACTGGCTATTTACAAGGTCGGTGAGCAGGTCAGAGACCCGGTGAATAAAGAAATAGTGAAGGTACCCGATTCCCGAGAGGGCATCTTAATGGTGTTTCGCAGCTTTGAAAAAGTGAGTTATGCCCTGGTAATGAAGGCAACCAAACCGCTATCGGTGATGGACAGAGTCGAAAACCCCTAGCGGGCAACTAGGCGTCGGCAACCGGCGCAGATCAAGGATGATCTATGTTAGAAGACGAGACAGCACTGCTGCTAGCGCTGCAGCGGTTGCCGGAACTACCCAATAGGCAGCTGGCTAAGTTGTTGACGGCGGTGGCCCAACCCAGCGATATTCTCGATTTGGATTCTGTACAATTGCTACAACTAGGGCTGTCGACAATGGCTCTGGGCGCGCTGTCGCGGCTTTTGGCTGAAGGTCCGGGCCGCGGACAGCAACAGCTCTGCCACGATTTAGATTATCTCCAGCAACATCAAGTCACAGTGTTATCGCTGGCCAGCCCAGAGTATCCGGAGCTGCTTAAGCAGATTGCGGCCCCGCCACCACTACTCTACGCCCGCGGCAATTGCGCCCTACTCAATCGGCCGCAATTAGCCATGGTGGGTAGTCGCAAGACCTCCTCCCAGGGCCTCGAAAATGCCTATGCTTTCTCGCGGGAACTGGCCACCTGCGGCTTTACCATTTGCAGCGGCCTGGCTACGGGGATCGATAGTCGCTGTCACCGCGCTGCCTTAGATTGTGGTGGTGACACATTGGCGGTGTTGGGTACCGGCATCGACGGCGTCTATCCCCGAGACAACAGTGGACTGTTCGCGGAAGTTGCCGAGCACGGCCTGCTGCTGAGTGAGTTTGCTATTGGCACTGGCCCTGCGCGCCACCATTTTCCTCAGCGAAATAGAATTATCAGCGGCATGAGCCTGGCAGTGCTAGTGGTAGAGGCGGCGCTGAAAAGCGGTTCTCTCATTACTGCGCGACTGGCTTTGGAGCAAAATCGAGAGGTAATGGCGATACCTGCCTCTATTCATCACGCTGGTGGTAGGGGTTGCAATGAACTGATCAGGCAGGGTGCTACATTGGTGGAGACGGTGGCAGATGTATTGGCGCAGCTACAGGGCTGGTTACCGCGACCGCTGCCCATGGAGAGTGCCGCTGTTGCACGCGCGGTGCAACTCAATGTCCGGGAGCGTCAACTGTTGGGTTACTTGAGTTTTGAACCTGCATCTATAGACTTGCTACAACAGCGCAGTGGTTGGTCTGCGGCGGAATTGGCGGCGTTATTGACCGCTCTTGAGTTGAAGGGGGTGGTGGAACATAGTGCAGGCCTTTTTCAGCAATTGGTGTCGGCGCGGCCTAATTAGTTCACATCCAGAAATAAGCTGCTGCTGATTTCTGGATGTCGCCGCAGCAAAATGTCATTTTGCTTTGCTCGCATTATCAATGACTTACAG
>Ga0105356_10001443_pt1 | contig 23454 bp, 16 predicted proteins | sample GOMGulsemesocosm_3_FD_83502 | JGI IMG/M metagenome (GOLD analysis project Ga0105356, IMG submission 83502) | Methane-oxidizing microbial communities from mesocosms in the Gulf of Mexico - GOM9D Gulf of Mexico | ecosystem: Environmental > Aquatic > Marine > Cold seeps | place: Gulf of Mexico... | reverse complement strand
TTTCGTCATTTTTAATGATTTATTTTGATATCTGTAATCAGACCAGAAGAATATCCTCTAATATCGTTTAGCGTTTGTTTTCTTTTAATTTGATTTCTATAAGAAATAATGCAACCCCATATACCCAATGTTAAAAAAGCAATTATTAGTGAGTCATCAATTCTAACTTCTCTATCTAATCTATAATCTAATTTTATTTGATTTACTTTCGTTTTTATAGAAAGAGGAAGGTTACTTTCTTTGCATTTATTTTGAAATCTTTCAAATTCAACAATAAATTGATTTAATTCATCATCGCTTATATGTCCATCTTCTAGATGACGTTCACATTCTTTTGATACAAAATTTAAATAATTGAGGCACGTTTCTATATCCATTTTTCAGAGTATTAAATATTTGATTTACCGCCCCTTACAATATTAATGAATCCAAAACACTGTTATCTAAAATACCTATTCAAAAGTACGATTCTTATAGGGGTTTCAATTTTTTATCCTCTGGTACATAACTACTGAGAATGTGGTTAAAAATAAACCTATTTTTTTAACTTTCAAATAACAAGAAATTACTTCGTTGAAATTAATTACCAAGCAATACGTCTGTTAAAAAATTTAATTCTTGTAACAATCCTATTTACCACAAAAGTTCTGAATCCGTTTTGACATCCCAAACGTTCCGTTTTTAATTTTAAATTTTCCTTAAAAAAATATCTTTCTTTTTTATTTGCAATTAATGTTTTTCACATCTTCCCAATCTATCAGCTTTTCTAATTGTTGGTACTCACTAAACTTTGAATCAATAGCAACTTTTGTTATTTTCTTCTTCTTTAAACGAATCTCATAAAAATTATCTTTATCAGAATTGAAATTTGAAGTTTTAAAGAAATAATTTCCTTTTGAATTTTTATAAAATTGACTAGGACTTTCTGCCAAATCATAAGTATTGAATACTTCTGAGTCTAATTCTAAATCAAAAACAGAAAAACCAAAAGAATCGGAAGCAGAAATAGAAAAAAGCAATTTTCTTTCCCTATCAATAGAAACAAACCCTCCATCCATAATAAATTTTTCTCCCTTCTCATTTATTACAATAGTTAAGCCTTGATAATCACCATATTTCGTTATTACCAAATGATTTTCAACTATGAATTTATAAATCATCAATCCATAATTTCCTCCTACAGGTTCAATCTCAAGAAAATTTATTGAATCAATTTTGGTAATATCCTTAAATATATAAATATTTGCCTTACAAGTTGAAAGTAAAGGATTGTCTACAGTTTTTAATTTAAATTGTGAAATTTGAATATTTACAGTCTGTAAGCTTTTTTCAGTTTTAGAAATCAAATAATTTTCATTCGAATCATTTTTTATTTATCCATAATTAAAAATGGAATAGGCTATTGTCAATAGTAGACTTAAAATTAGTTTTTTCAATTTTTAAAACATTTTTTTTATTGATTTCTATCTTTTTATTTAGATGTTTTTGAAGTAGTGTATAAATTACAATTATTATCGCTGCAATAAACAAATTTAATAGAGCCTGTTTTAAAGTCAGTTTCTTTTTTTTCTTAGCTTCATTTCTATGTTTTTTACGTGTCTTAAAATACTGTCTATTCAAGTTATTCATGAAAGGTATATATTTCTATTCTACTAATTCTTATATATTCAAATACTAAAACATATCAAATCACACATAATTATAGATCGTATTTTAATTTATTAAAAGTACAAAATTGACAAGAAAAAAGACCGTTTAAAATAAATTTAAACGATCTTATAAGTCAAACACTACAAACGTTTACACAATAACAACAGATCTTGATTCTTTAAAAGCATCAGCAGTTATACGAACAAAATAAACTCCACTTGGTATAGCCTCTAAAGTAATTGCAACATCTTTTTTATCAATAAAATTATTTGATTGTATGATTCCTCCCAAACTATTTACCAACTCTATGGATATGTTTTTATACCGTACTCCTAAAATTATTCTCAATTCATTATTTTTATTCACAATTTCTATATCCATTTTGGATGTACCTTTCCCAATTACTTCTATAGCTAAGTTTTTTGCTACCTCTGTTTTAAATGCTACTCTTGTTGCTATTTCACTATAACCATCATTTTCAAAAAACGCAATAAAATAGGAACCTGCAATTAAAGGCCAAGCTGTTCCATTGCCAATAGCTTCCACGTCAATAACCCCAGAAGCTCCAACATAATCCCATAGTAAAGACGGTGAACCACTGCCAGGAGTAACACCTACTTTATATACACCAATCCAGTCTTTTGCATTTCCAGGCCCATTTGCATAAGAAAGCCTAATAGTTTCTCCAACATCAAAAGTTTCTTTAATCAAACTCAAAATAGGATTTGTAATTTCTTCTGCTGCTACAACTAAATTAGAAAATTTCAATTCTGAAAAAACACCCTTATGATCTGAAGGCCAATCTAAATTATCGGCAATAAAGTTCTCATTTGATGTATTTGTCGTTACTATTTGATTCTTTGAATAAGATTCTTTTGGACCAACAATTGCAACGTTCGTTGTTACAATATCACTTCCTTTGTAATAAATATAATCTATTCTATCTCGTTCATCAGACAAAGGTGTCCAAGAAGTCGATTCCTTACCATGTGCTAAAGAAGGCCAAGAAATTCCAGGATGTGTAACTTCATTGGGATAATAGTCTCTGTAAGAATCAACATAGCCATTATTACTTAATGTTACTGAAGTTTGCCAAGGCACCACAGTTCCATTGTGATCAAACATAGCTGTTGTATTTGCTGTCCAATCTAAATGAGAAGGTTCATTAAAATCACCTAATAAAATGATAGGTGCTTCTTCACTGCTCATCGCACTAATAAAAGTTGCGATTTGTTCATCTCTAGAAGAAGACAAATTATAAGATAATATCTGGTTGATATCTGTTATAGGATCAGGGTTCCCCATCCCATCATCAATCCTATTCCAATCAGGAGTCCCTCCATTGTAGCCCCTAGGCAAATAACAAGCATATTTGGTATAATCTAAATGAGCTGAAGCAGCAACAATCTTTTTATCATTGACATTTAAATTAAAACTTGCTATCACACCATTTAAAGAGGATGATGTAATTGGATATTTACTAATCAAAGAAACATCTCCTCCTGCATATCCTCTATAATACATATGACCAGCATCTGATAATTCATTTACTATTTTTGTGGTCCAATCCCCACTGTAATTCCTTACTTCTGTAAAACAAACAACATCTGCATTCGTTGCAATGATTACATCTCTTATTTTCGTCAGTCCATTTGTTACCGAAGTTCCCTCCTGCCAAATATTAAAAGTCATGAATTTGACTGTTTCTTGCCCATAGGTCAGCATTCCTTTGAATACTAAAAAAAATGTGGCGATTTTTAATAGGTTCTTGTTTTTCATCTTTTTGTATTTTGTTAATTAATAAAAAGCAATATAATAAATTAAATGAACATTCAATTAATTTATATTTTGAAAAAACAAGGATTTTTATAACAAAAAAAAAAACCGATGAAATAATTTCATCGGTTTTAAATATTCAGTGGGCAATGAGGGATTCGAACCCCCGACCCCCTCGGTGTAAACGAGGTGCTCTGAACCAACTGAGCTAATTGCCCTAAGCGGTTGCAAATATAGAAAGTATTTTAGTTCTAACAACTTTTTCAAGGGTTTTTATTTCAATAAAAACAAATAAAAAAACAACTCTGTTGATTATGAGCGGATAAGCTTTCAAAAAAATATTTGTGATACAACAATTATAGAAACCCTTTATAAAAATCAACTCTAAAGTCCTCTCTTTAAATTATATCCTTATTTTTACTTTTTTAAAATAACATTCTATAGTTAAGGGTAAGCAGCTGAGTAAGTATGAAAACACAAATTCCATTTCAAAAACTATCTGACAAATTAGAGGGTGAACTTTTTACAGACAACTTGCATAAAAGCATTTATGCAACCGATGCATCTGTATATAAAAAAACACCTTTGGCAATTGCATATCCAAAAAACACTTCAGACCTACAAACCCTAGTACAGTTTGCTGTAAAACATAGTATTTCATTGACTCCCAGGACAGCGGGAACTTCTTTAGCTGGACAATGTGTCGGGGAAGGAGTTATTGTTGATACTTCAAAATACTTTACTGAAATCCTCTCCTTTGATGAAGAATTGAAAACAATTACAGTACAACCAGGGGTTATTAGAGATGACTTGAATCGTTATTTAAAACCTTTCGGATTGTTCTTCGGACCAAATACATCAACATCCAATCGTTGTATGATTGGTGGAATGGTTGGAAACAATTCTTCTGGTACCACTTCAATTCAGTATGGAGTTACTCGTGATAAAGTTTTGAAAATAAAAACAATTTTAAGTGACGGAAGTACTGCCCTATTTGACAAAACCACTAAAAATGAGTTTGAACAAAAGAAAAATGGTACTACTTTAGAAGGTATGATTTACAATTCTTTTTTCGAAGAATTATCAAATTCTGAAATACAAAAAGAAATCCACAAAGAATTTCCAAAACCAGAAATTCATAGAAGAAATACGGGGTATGCTGTTGATTCTTTATTAAAGTTTGAATTGTTCGGAGGAAACGAAAAACATATAAATTTAGCAAAGATTCTCTGCGGAAGTGAAGGGACTTTAGCTATGACTACAGAAATAACACTTCAATTAGACCTTATTGCTCCAAAACACAGTGTAATGTTAGGGGTTCATTTCAATAGCGTTCAAGAAAGTTTGGAGGCCGTTGTAATAGCCATGAAACATCCATTATACACTTGTGAATTGATGGATAAAATCATCCTAGATTGTACAAAAAGCAATCGAGAACAAGAAAAAAACAGGTTTTTCCTTAAAGGAGAGCCAGAAGCTATATTGATGTTGGAAGTGTCTTCTAATTCAGTTACCGAAGCTGAAAGTGCTGCAGATGCTTTGATTGAAGATTTAAAAAAACATGATTTCGGATACCACTACCCCAAAATTTTTGACAAAGATATTTCTAAAGTCCATGACCTTAGAAAAGCAGGTTTGGGATTGCTTGGAAATATTATTGGAGATGATAAGGCAGTAGCGTGTATAGAAGATACTGCCGTCGAATTAAAAGATTTACCTAATTACATCGCAGAATTCACCAAGATGATGGATGGATTCAATCAACAAGCCGTTTATTATGCGCATGCAGGTGCTGGTGAAATTCATTTGCGTCCCATTCTAAATTTAAAAAAGAAAGCTGACGTGGTCTTGTTTCGCGAAATAACAACGAAAACGGCCAAATTGGTTAAGAAATACCAAGGTTCTTTTAGTGGTGAACATGGAGATGGAATTGTTCGTTCAGAATTTATTCCTTTGATGATCGGTGAAAAAAATTATGAATTGTTACAGCGTATCAAAACTGCATTTGATCCTCATAACATCTTCAATCCAGGAAAAATTGTCTCGGCTTTTCCTATGGACAAGGATTTGAGGTACGAGCCTGAAAGAAAAGAACCCCAAATAGATACTTTATTAGACTTCAGTGATAGCCAAGGAATCCTACGAGTTGCAGAAAAATGCAATGGATCTGGAGATTGTAGAAAATCAGTTGATGCTGGTGGAACCATGTGTCCAAGCTACCGTGCTACAAAAAACGAAAAAGATACGACCAGAGCCAGAGCAAATGCACTTCGTGAGTTTTTAACCAATAGCACAGAAAAAAACAAATTCAATCATAAAGAATTGTATGACGTTTTTGATTTGTGTTTGAATTGTAAAGCTTGTGCGAGTGAGTGTCCTAGTAATGTTGATATTTCTAGTTTAAAAGCGGAGTTTTTACATCAATACTATTTGGAAAATGGCATTCCGTTTAGAACAAAATTATTTGCCAATAATGCGAAGTACAACAAACTCGGCAGCCTTACTCCTACACTTACCAACTTTTTATTGAATACTAAAATTGTAAAAAAGAGTATGGGAATTGCTCTACAAAGAACCATCCCATTTTTAGACAAAATCACTTTAAAAAAATGGTATTCTAAAAATAAATCCCGTTTGCATTCTGGAGAAAAACCACATGGTGAAGTCGTTGTCTTTTGTGATGAATTCACCAATTATTATGATGTTTCCTCAGGGATTGATACTTTAGAAGTATTGTCCAAAATTGGATACAAACCTTTGATAATAAAACATGAAGAGAGTGGAAGAAGTGCCATTTCTAAAGGATTATTGCTTGTCGCCAAAGAAAAATGCAACCATAACATTAAAAAATTTAAAGATATTATCTCGAAAGAAATTCCACTAGTTGGTATTGAACCTTCTGCTATACTGACTTTTAGAGATGAATATTTACGTTTGGCAGATGATAAAATAAATGCCTTAAAAATTTCAAAAAACACCTTTACCATTGAGGAGTTTTTAAAACAAGCTATTTCAAAAAAAATACTCAAACCTTCCCAATTCACTAAGGAATCTAAGACTATAAAAATTCATGGCCACTGCCATCAAAAATCTTTAAGTTCTGTTGAACCTACATTTACTATTCTCAATTTACCGACGAATTATTCGGTTACCATAATCAATTCTGGATGTTGTGGTATGGCAGGTTCTTTTGGTTACGAAAAAGAACATTACGATTTAAGCATGCAAGTTGGAGAAGATACTTTATTTCCAAAAATTAGAAACTTAGATGCTTCCATAAGCATTGCCGCTGCCGGTACTAGCTGTAGACATCAAATAAAAGATGGCGTATCTAAAGACGCCTTACATCCTGTTCGTCTTTTACGAGCAGCTTTATTGTAACATTGAATATACACTTACTATTTTTTGTTACGCACTATTCTTAATTAGAAAAAAAGACCTAACAGATTGTAAAAAACTGTTAGGTCCAAATTATGATTTTCATCTATCTGCTCAAGATATAAAAAAAATCAATTCAATTACTTCCACTACCAATAGTAGGATTGTTTTTATCCCACCACAAACGTTCAGAGTTCAAAACTCCTGGATTTTCATCACGGCCACTAAACCCTTGTGAATCTATAGCACTTTGCCAATTGGCAAGGTTTAAATCTCCAGGTGCCGGTGCTGGAATTCTTCTTGGGAATTTAATCTCATTGTCATCGGTTGGATTTCTTGCCAATAATGAAGAACCATATTTAGGATATCCGGTTCTCATAGAAAGAATCCATCCTTCTGATGGCAAACGGAAAAAATTCAAATATTGTTGGATGTATACTTTTTCCAAATCATCCGTACCATTGAACATTACTTCTGGAGTTGCTTTATAGCTGGTTATCTCAGCATTATCAATTTCCAAATACGGATACATTACTCCAGCAACAATCATAGCCAAATCACTCGTCTTTCCAATCATATTATAAGTTGTCAAAGAGGAAGTTACTCCTTTGTTATACCAGTCTTCTGCATTGCCTGTAGTGTGTCCTTTTAAAATAAACTCCGACATCATAAAACATACCTCTGCATAAGACAGCATAACATCTACATAATTTCCAGTTGCAGCAGGTAAACTTCCGTAATTAGCATCACACGTCCCTCCTATCAATCTTCTATGAAACTTAGAAATCATTGGTGTATTTGCCCCAATAGTCACAACATCGTCAATAAACTTATAATATACTGGTACGCCTACGTTTGGGTCTTGACGGTGTGTTGGTGCACCGATATAACGGTAACCTAAAATAGCTTCACCTCCTGCTGTTGTAAATAAAACAGCATTGTCATTCGCAATATCAACTGCTGGAGAAATGTCTGCTGAATTTGCAAAAGCATCAATCGAAGCTTGCGTATATCCATTCATTTCAAAGAAAATTCTAATTCTAGGATCAACGGTCGTTTTCATAAATTCAATCATAGGTTTGGCAGACCACATGTCTCCTTTCCACTGAAAACCAGCTGAAGTATTTCCTCTATAGTCTCCACCAATATTCCATGTAAATTGATCATCATCACTTTCAAACAACCTCCCATCAGAAACAACACTTGCAATAATTGCTTTTGCTTTGGTCTCATTTTGAGAAAGAAATCTCGTTGCTATTCTTAATTTTATTGCATTTGCAAACTTTATCCATTTTGTTGTATCTCCCTGATAAACAAAATCATTTCCACTAAAATCGAATTCTGTAGTCAAATTCTCACTTAATTTTTGAATTGCAGTATCCAATTCTTCTACAAAAGTATTTAACAGGTTTTCTTGTTTGTCATAAGCAGGATTTACAATTCCACCATGCCTACCGTTTCCTGCTTCCAAATAGGGAATATCACCATATTGATCTGTTATTTTTAATGCAAAGAAAACTTGAATCACATCTGCCGCAGCAACTAATTTCTGTTTCGATTTTTGCTCTTCCTCACTTAACTGGCTCACAATTAAACGAGCTTCATCTAAATGATTCATTACAGATCCATAAAAGGTACTGTATTTACTTCCTGGAAGGATACTGTTTATATCTCCTGCATTTGCTTCCCCTTGAGTTAAGTACTGGGACCAGGTCATTTTTTGATGGTTTTCATGGTACCATTCTCCTCCACCTTTATAAGTATGTAAGTCCTTTTGAACTTTTGTAAATAAAAACTCAGCAGGTGGAGTTCCAACATTTGGGTCTTTATTTATTTCCTGAAAATCATCACAACCAACAAACAAACCAATTGTGATCAACACTATTATTATTTTTTTCATGTCTTCGAATTAAAAGTTAAGTTTTACAGCAAATGTTACCGAACCTATATAAGGTGCAGATCTCATTTGCAAAGGATTCGCCGCTGCATTGTTACTAATTGTCGGATTGATATTATCTGGCATAGAGTTATACAAAAACCCTAAATCCCTTCCTGTTAAGGACAAACTGGCATTGTTAATAAACATTTTTTCTAAAAATGAATTTGGAATATTATAAGATAAAGAAACTTCTCTTAATGCAATCCAACTTTGTGTAAATACTCCTGTAAAAGGAGTTCCTGTACTTGCCGAAGTATGGCGGTATACATAACCAGAATAATGTGTTGGTTCTACCAATCCTTGATCGTAAGCTTGCTTGTATGACATTCCACTTACATCAACACTTGTTCTATTTCCGGAGGGTCCTGAACTGATAGTAGTCCCATCAGGAAAAACACCATCAGGAATGAATCCGTCATGATACGTTTTCCCAAAGAAGTTTTGTCCTTGTCCATTACTTGTCCATGTAATACCTCCATTTGAAGCATCTCTATTTGCTACTGAACTTTGCAATACTCCTTGATGTGATCCATACCTAGCATCTGCTGAGTAAATTTCTCCACCAAAACGAGCATCAATAATTGCATTCAAACGAAAACGTTTGTATCGTAAGGAAGTATTCAATCCTCCATACCAATCTGGTTGCATATTCCCCATTACTTGTAAAGAATCTTTGTTAGCGATACCTGGCATATAGGCTACTGACCATGCATTTCGATTCCATAAAATTGGTTTCCCATGATTCTCTGTATTGGCACCGTCATAAAATTTGTATCCTCTTCTTGTTACCAAGTCTCCATAATTCCCACCTACATATGCATAAGAAGCTGTTCCTGCATTGCTATCATCAGGATTTCCATACAATTGAAATTCATTAATTCCTGGAGCCAATGAAACAATTTTATCTCTGTTATGAGTTCCATTCACACCAATACTCCAATCCCAATCTTTGTTTTTTACAATCGTAAAATCCAATCCAATCTCAACACCTTGATTTTGCAAATTCCCTGCATTTATCAATTGTGAGCTGATTCCAGATTCCGTTGGAACTGGCAAGCTAATAATCTGATTTTTATTATTGTCCTTGTAATAAGCCAAATCCAATTTCACACGATTGTTGAACAACCTCAAATCCATTCCTGTTTCAAAAGAATACTTTTTTTCAGGTTTTAAATCTGGTGATATTGCTGTACCATTTTCCAATTTAAAGAGATCCAAACTTGGATTTGCATTGAAATTATCCGGAACAAAACCTGTTGACAACCTGTAAGGTGCTGTGTCATTTCCTACAATTGCGTAAGAAGTTCTTAGTTTTGCGAATGAAATAAATTCTGGCAATTCAAAAGTTTCACTGGCAACCCATGCCAAACTTGCTGATGGATAAAAATAAGAATTGTTTCCATGTCCATCAGGGTAAACCAATGCCGAAGACCAATCATTTCTAGCTGTCAAACTTAGATATAAATCATTTTTATAACTTATATTATAAAATCCGTAAATAGAATTTATTTTTTTTACGGGACCAATTCCTCCAGTAGCATTCAAATTATTCTTTGAGTTTCCTAAAGAATACAAATCACGTACTTTAAAACCTCCTGATGTACTTGCATTGCTGCTTTCTGACCTAGTACTCCATAGTTCACCTCCTAAAACCAAATCCATACGAATAGCATCATTGACTTGTTTGTCTAAAAATAATTTGGCTGAGATACTTTTCTGAAACTTTTCATTATGACCTATTCCATACCCTCCATTCAATCTATTCTTGCTATTTGCAAAATTTTTGAAAGTGTTATTGGTATTGTACTGATTGATGTTTCCTTCCAGTTTTAATTTAACTCCTTTGGTTATATTCAAATCCAAATCTATTTTTGCAATCAAAGAACCTTCAACACGTTGATTTTCATCTTTTAAGTTGTCCATCCAAATTTTACTCATACGTGTGTAATTGTAATAATTACCTGCTGGATATGGAATACCTCCATCCACATCTAAATAATTATTTTTCCATTTATTCGTATTGTAATTTCTTGGAAAACCATCATGAAACCATGGTGAATTATTCCCTGGACTTACTGGGTTTTCTGCTTTTGATCTGGTATAATGAATCGTAGCACTCACTTTTAATTTGTCTTTTATCAAATCTTGTGTTCCATTGATACTCATAGAATATTTAGAAAAGTCATTTCGTGGTTGTACGCCACTTTCTGAGAAACTTGACAATGACAATCTAAACGTATTCATTTCACCACCACCTTCTATCGCGATATTGGTGTTGGTTAAAAATCCAGTATCAAAAAAATCTCTATAATTGTTCGGTTGTGCTTCCCATTTCGCTATAGAACCATCGTAATCGATAATGTTTTGTCCATCAAATTTTGGTCCCCAACTTGCTGCATGTTCTTCTCCTGCATTATTTGCAACGGTACCATATCCTGTGGCATTGTCATAAGCAAAAAACTGACTTGTATCGTGTTTATCATCTCTTCCTGTAGCGTTTGGTCCTGCCCAAGCCCAACTAAAACCACCTGCGGTAGGTCCTGATCCATACTCATTTTGAAAATCAACTGTGTCATAAATAAATCTTGAACCGGTAGTTTGACTAAAACTCACACCAAGTCCTTTTTGTTTTTTTCCTTTTTTAGTAGTAATCATTACAACACCATTCAAAGCACGTGATCCATATAGAGCAGTTGCTGCCGCACCTTTTAAAATAGAAAATGTTTCAAAATCATCTGAATTTAAATTTTTCAACTGATTTCCCCAATCGGCACCATTGGTACCGCTAATGTCATTGTCCAAAACAACGCCATCAACCACAAAAATTGGTTGACTGTTATTGTTAAACGTAGAATTCCCTCTAATTGTAATTCTTGAACCACCATAAGTTCCTCCAGAAGTTGTACTCACTTGAACACCTGCTGTTTTACCTTGCAAACTATTTACTGGATTTACTTGCGCTGCTTTTGCCAACTCGTCTCCATCAATTTCAGCTACGGCATATCCAACAGATCTGGCTTCTCTTTTGATTCCTAGTGCTGTTATCACAACTTCATCCAAAGCATTTTCAGCATCATTCAATGTTATGTTTACCATTCTTGAATTTCCAACAACTACTTTTACCGTTTCCATTCCTATATATGAAAATTCTAAAATAGCGCCTTTTTGTACTTTGATTTTATAATTACCATCAAAATCTGTTTGAGTTCCAGTCTGAGTTCCAACAACAATAATGCTAACTCCTGGCAAACCAAACCCATCTTTATCAGAGACACTTCCAGTTATTTCAATAGTTTGAAGGGCTACCTCAATTATTTTTTTCAAACTGGATTTGATGTTTTTTTTCTGTTTTATTTTTAAAACAATTTGTTTGTCTAAAACAGCATATGTTATATTGGTCTTAAAAAAAAGATTTTTCAAAATCTTAGAGACTTTTTTCTTCTTTTCTTTGATAGAAACAATCCTATTTAAATTTACTTCTTTTGTATCAAAAAGAAATTTAAAATCGGTTACATTTTCTATCTCACTAAGAACTTGCTCCAACGTCACACTTTCCATATCCAAAGATATTTTTGTGTTTTGTGAGTAAGAGTTGGCCTGCACTTTAAACAGTGTTACAATTAATAAAATTGTAGTGATTTTCATTTTTAAATTGAATTTAAAGGCACAACAAGATGTATACCTAAAATTAATTATTTTTTTCATATTTTTGTTATGGTTTTTGTGATTTAATACTATTTTGAATCACTTCAATTGATCCGGAAATTGTTCGCAGCATTTTTCGGATTTTTGCTTTAGGAAGTGATATCATTATTTCATTGAAAAGGTCATATCATAGGCATCTAAATTGTTTTTATTAGTTAATAATTATTTGATTATTTACAATTGAATATTCAATTGCATAGTTTTCATTAAAAGAATTCAATACTTGCTCAATAGTTTCCAGATCAAATGTTGCATTGTACTGTTTTTCATCTAAAAGCTTGTTGTTGTTTATTATTTTTACATTGTAATTTCGTTCCAATTTTTTTCTTATACTTTTAAATGGTGTATTCTTAAAAACCAACCTGCCTTTTGTCCAAGCCGTATGGATACGAGTATCTACTTCTCCTAAAGAGATTTTTTTATCTTGTTTGTTTAAACTAGCCATATACCCCGGCTCTAAAGCAATAGATTTTTTTAAATCATACATACTCTTGACATCATAAAGTCTGACTGCTCCTTCAACCAAAACGGTGTTGACCGTTTCATCTTCTTCATAAGCAGACACGTTGAACTTGGTTCCAAGAACTCTAATATTTACCTGATTGGTATTTACTACAAAGGGGGTACTTTTATCTTCTGTCACTTCGAAATAAGCTTCTCCCTTAATAAATACTTTTCTTTCTTGCCCTTTTACAAACTTAACAGGGTATCTCATGGAACTGCCTGAATTTAAATGTACCAATGTTCCATCTGACAGCACAATATTAAATTTTGTTCCGTAAGGAATGTGTAGTGTATTGTACACCAAATTTTCTATGCTGCTATTTTTTTCATAGACCAAACTAGCCCCGTTTTGCTGCCCTAAAACAGTGCCATTTTCATCAATCACTTTTTCTTCTCCATGGATATTAATAATTTTGAAGTCACCGTTTTCCATTTGCAAAACAATATCTTCCTTGTTTATTTTTAATGCAGTAGGTACAACTTCATTTGTTTCATTGTTCAATGGTAGTAATTGGAACAACCCAAATAACAACATAACAGCTGCCGCATATTTAACCAGGAGAATTCTTGTTTTTGATTTCCTTTTCTTTACATAAGATGATTTTATTCTACTCTTTGCTTTTTCAAAATCGATCGTTTCATGTGCTGAAGCATATTTTTCAAGTTCTTTTTCACTGCATAATTTTTCATACAGTTTTATGTTGTCACCTCCCTCGTCTAGCCAATTTTTTAAAATTGAATTTTCTTGATCGGTAATTTTACCTAAAATTGAATTTGCAATAATTTTAGAAATTTGTAATTGCTTTTTTATCTTGTATTTTTCCATTCAGAATCATCTTACATTATTCTTAAGACAACTGAATTTTAAAAAAGGGTTACGGAGCTGTTATTTTTTTATTAAATTTTCTGACTAAAGACTAGTGCTACTGAAAAAATAAAAAAAGACTCTGGACTTAAAATAGTAGACAAAAGACGTTTGCCCTTTTTCTTTTGTGATTTTACTGTTTCAACAGAAATATTCATTTCTGTTGCTATTTCATCATTTTTATATCCTTTTAAGCTCAATTCGAAGACTTGTTTGCAACGATTTGGTAAAGTATCGAGGGCACTTAACAACTGGTATTTCACTTCCTCTTCGATAATTTTATCAAAAAAAGAAAACTGAACTTCTGTAGTAGTTGCTTTTTTTTCTGTAGTATAGCTCTCTTTAACTTTATGATGTTTTAATAAATTGTAACAACTATTTTTTACAGAAAGATATAAATAAGTTTTTAGAGATATTTTACTTTGAAATTTTGTTTTTTTTAATAACAAATTGGTAAAAACATCATGAACAACATCTTCAGCAAGTACCTTATTGTTTTTTAAAAAACTATTAGCAAAAAATATCAATGGAGCATACAACTCATTAAAAACCTCATCGAAAAAATGCTTATTATTCAACGAGAGAGTACCTGATGTAGTAAGTCTTTTTTTTAAGCCCAATTCTATTTTTTTCTATATGATTCGCTTACGAAAGTACATATTTTTTTTAAAAAACACGTTTAATGCTTTTTTCAAAACTGTTTTCTATTCAGCACACACACTTAAACCTGATTAAAAAAAAAGAAACCTTATAGCTTAATACTAATTTGTTTGCACTCCTTTATTTCTTAAAAAACAACAATCCTTAGTGCTTTATATTTAATAATTCTTCTTCAGTAAACAACCCTCCTACCTTTGGTTTTACCTTTCTTAATTCTTTAATTTGACTTGAAGTTATCGTTTTTTTAGACGCACTTACAAAAGCATTTTGCATATAACTGATAATATTAGCTATGTCAGCATCACTATAGGTCTTGTTAGAAACCAATCCAGGCATGGTCCCATTTAATTTGTACAACTTCCCATCAACATGAATCGGACCATGCAATCCATGTAAAATAACAAGAGCCAACCTGCTCATAGATTCTTCAACGTATTCAGAATTTCTTAACGGAGGCGCTACTCCCTCAATTCCATTGCCATCTATTCCATGACAAGTAGCACATAAATTCCTATAAATAGTCCGTCCTGCGGTTCTAGAGTCTGTTGCCACGGTGGTATTCACAAAAATAGAATTCTTTTTATTTGTTTTTATATTCTCTAGTGTTTGCTTTAATTTTTCAGTCAATATGTTACTTGATTCTTTGTCTACATATTTTTGAATGTTTTCTTCCTTTCCTTTCAATCCACTAACAATACTTTCTTGATATATTTTATTTTTAGAATATTTTTTTGACAAATCTACTAACATTGGAAAAAACATTTCTTCTGCGTAACTCCCCCAACTTCCCAAAGAAATACATAAGTACAAATCTATAACGGCATCTTTCCTTTCTAACAAACCTTTGCTAACAGAATTCATAGCTTTTGCATTTTTACTGGAAGCATAAGATTCTAACAATATCAAAACATGTGCAACTGTAGTTGGATTACTCGTTTTTATTATTTTCTCAAGTAAAGAAAAAGACAATGCATTCAATCCGTTTAACGTATGCAAAGCATGAATTTGGGCTCTTGGCTGATCGCTATTCTGGGCTAATTTTTTCAATAAAGGAATTGTGTTTTTTACATTTTTTAAAATCAACAATTGTTGTGCTTTGTCTCTTAACCAAGGGTTGTCACTTTCTAAATAACCAACAAGCTCTTTGCCTGAAGACATACTCAATCTTGGGAACTGAGACAGTTTTTTATTTTTATTTTTGACTTTTAAAATTCTTCCCATTCCTATAATTGTATCCAGTTTCTTAGCTGCCAGTTGCTTTTGTAAATAAGAAGTTAAATAAGCCTTATCTTGAATTATTCCTCGGTGCATATCTACGACATACATAGCTCCGTCTGGGCCATTAAATAAGTTTACAGGTCTGAAACCTTCCTCTTTAGATGCTATAAATTCACGATTTTTCCATGCTGGCTTCGCTGTTATTTTGACTCCTTCAACTGAAAGTATATTTCTCTTAATCAAATTTGCTTCAGGGACACAACTAAAAGCATTCTGATAATATTTTTCATCAAATTGATTCCCTCTATAAATTAACGGACCACAGGAAGAGGTAACATTTACCAACAAACTGTCTTTATCCAAAACTCCTTTTACATATCCTCTATTGACAGATGTTGGGTGCAATGGATAAACTCGTTGCGTTTTTGTCAATACCTTATTAATACCTTCTCTCGGTTTTAAATAAGGATTATTAATCAAAGTATTTGGTAGTACATAATCTCCAATCAATTGAACAGAATTGTTATTGTAATACAGTCTTCCGAAATCATCTCTTGTAATTCCCCATTGCCCACGAAACGTTGTAGGTTCTTTTAACCATTTTCCGTTTTTTCGTTGGTAACGAAAATTGGATTTTGCATTGTATATCCAATTGTCAATATGTACTAGTAAACCATTAGGTTGATGTTCTACGTTTCCACCGAATGCATATGAAGAATCTACCAATACCTTATTTATTGGCTTATCATTTTCTATATCTACAAACCAAAGGTTTGGCGATTCTGCATACAACAAACCTCCGTATACATGTGCAATGGCTCTTGGCAAGACAAGACCGTCTAAAAATATTTTTGAATGGTCTACAACACCATCATTGTCCAAGTCTTCTAAAATGGAAATAGTTCCATCTGGTATCTCTTCTCCGGTTCCTTGTAAGTTTCGCATATATCCCTTCATTTCTACAACCCACATTCTACCCTCTTCGTCAAAATCCATGGTTACTGGTGCTTCTAGAAAAGGCTCTGAAGCAATTACCTGCATTTCAAAACCGTCAGCAACCTGATATGCGTCCAAACTAATAACTGGTTCCTCATAGGATACGGTTTCACAACCAATACTGATGAAAATAAGAACAACTATTGATAACTTCCAATTGTAAATCGACATAAATTTTAACCTTAATTTTTACAAAAAATTTTGAACGAAGATATTGTAAATATTAATTTCCAACCCAATTCTCAGTAAATTTTTAAATAATTTCTTTTATATTCACCCAACGATACAATCGATTGTAAATATTACAAATGTTCTTGTAAATTAATATTCGTATGTATTAGCACATACAGCTATAAATAAACGAATGAAAACATGCTTAAAACCTTACAATATTCATCTCTCTATATTTCCTTTTTACTATTATTTTATTCTTGTGAAAACAAAAAAGACACCCCAAATGTATTATTTATTGCGGTGGACGACCTTCGCTACCAACCTGGTTATTTTGAAAATAAGGTTCTAAAAACACCACATTTAAATAAATTGGTATCAGAAGGAATACTTTTCACAAATCATTATGTACAAGTCCCAACCTGTGGAGCTTCTCGCCATTCTTTACTGACAGCACAACGACCAAAGACAAAAGCACATCTTGGAAATAACATAACCGACAAAGAACTTTCGAACAGGTCTGAAACTATAATTCCTGAAACTTTCATACATCAATTTAAAAATAAAGGATATCATACGGTTGGTATAGGGAAAATTAGTCATTCTGCCGATGGCCTTGTATATAAATACACCGAAACACCTTCAAAAAAGAGAGAACTCCCTTATAGCTGGAATGAACTGATTTTTGATAGTGGGAAATGGAAAACTGGATGGAATGCTTTTTTCGGATATGCAGACGGAACCAACAGACAAAGTAAAAAAAGACAAGCCAAGCCTTACGAAGCGGCAAATGTTAGTAATACTGGCTACCCTGACGGCTTGACTGCACAATTGGCTATTTCTAAACTTCGAGAATTGAAAAAGAATAAAAAACCCTTCTTTATGGGAGTTGGCTTTTTTAAACCTCATTTACCTTTTACTGCTCCACAAAAATATTGGAATTTATACAATCGTGATTCTATAAAAATAGCACCAAATCCTACAATTCCATCAAACGTACATAAAATTAGTATCGGTACTAGTAGCGAGTTGAACCAATACAAACTGACGGATGAAATAGCAGATCTTGACAAACCTGTATCAAAAAAATATGCAAGAAAACTAAGACATGCTTATTATGCAAGCGTTAGTTATGTAGATGAACAAATTGGAAAAGTGCTTGAAGAATTACAAACTTTGCATTTAGACAAAAACACTATTATAGTTGTTTGGGGTGACCATGGGTGGCATTTAGGCGATCAACAACGCTGGGGGAAACATACACTTTTTGACACAGCCTTGCGCAGTGCTTTGATTTTTAAAATACCTGGATCTGACAACTCAAGTAAAAGAGTTACTACCATAGTTGAAACTGTTGACATTTTTCCGACAATAGCAAAGATTTGCAATATAGAAATTGCACACAACGTTGATGGAGAAAGTTTTTTAAACACCCTAAAAGATCCTAGCAAGCAAAAAACAGAAGTGGCATATAGTTATTTTAACAAAGGCATTTCAGTGAGAACAAATAGATACCGCCTTACCAAATATTACAGAAAACAAGAACCTACAATAGAACTTTACGATCATTTACATGATCCAAATGAGTCTATAAACATAGCCAAAGCTAATAAAAAAATTGTATCAGAATTAATGGAATTGATAAAAAAAGGAGACACGGGACTTTATGATTCTCCACTACCTTAGACACACTAATTGTACTAGAACTTATACCATTTTATCATATTCTACTCTGGTAAGTATACAACTCGTAATACCTTCCTTTTCTCTCAATTAATTCATCATGCCTACCCCTTTCTACTATTTTCCCTTCTTCAATAACCAGTATTTGATCTGCCTGTTGGATTGTACTCAATCGATGAGCAATAACAAAAGTGGTTCTATCTTTCATTAACTTTTGTAAACTTTTCTGAATAAAACTTTCACTTTCTGTATCTAAATTGGAAGTGGCTTCATCTAAAATGATGATTTTGGGATTTGCTAACAAAGCTCGTGCAATAGAAATTCGTTGTCTTTGCCCACCAGATAACTTGACACCACGTTCTCCGATAACCGTATCCAACCCATTTTCAAAACGATTGGTAAATTCTTCAACATAAGCTCCTTTTACAGCTTCAAGCAATTCAGATTCTGAAGCATTCGGTCTAGGGAATAATATATTTTCTCTGATAGTTCCTTCGTACAAAAAATCATCTTGCAATACGACACCAAGGTTTTTTCTAAAACTACTTAGATTGACCGTAGACAAATCGATTCCATCTAAAGTTACTTTTCCATCAGATGGGTTTAAGAAAGTAGCTGCCAAACCTGCAATTGTAGATTTTCCAGAACCTGAAGAACCAACCAAAGCAGTTACACTTCCAGCAGGTGCTTCAAACGAAATTTGATGCAAAACCTCCTTGCTCTCTTCGTAACTAAACGAAACATTTTCAAAATTAATAGTACCAACAATCTTATCTAACTTAGTTATTCTAAGCTCTGGATTGTCTTCTTCTGTCATATCCATCAATTCTTGCGTACGATCCAGTCCCGCCATAGCTTCTGTTAACTGACTTCCAATATTACTCATCTGTACAATTGGTGCAATCATAAAACCTAAGAACAATGTAAAAGAAACAAACTCTCCATAGGTCATGCTGTTTTCCATAATAAAATAACCTCCAATTCCCATTATTCCTGCAGAAGCCAAACCCAAAAGAAATGTGGAAGAACTTGTAATCAAAGCAGTTGCCGTTAAACTTTTTTTCACATTTAAAAACAAACGCTCTACTCCTAGTTCAAAAGTCTTATTTTCTTGAGCTTCGGCATTGAACCCTTTTATTACCCGTACCCCATTTAATGTTTCAGTAAGTCTACCTGTTACTTCTGCCTTAATTTTACCACGAGCTCTAAATATCGGCCTTATGTATCCAAAAGCCTTCAATGCGACCATTGCAAATATGGAAACTGGCACCAAAACAAACAGTGTCATCAATGCATTTATTTTTATCAAAATAACCAAGGATATTATCGCAGTAAATGTTCCACCTATCAGCTGAACAAGTCCAGTTCCTACCAAATTCCTTACTCCTTCTACATCAGACATTACCCGAGAGACAAGAGCTCCGGACTTGTTATTGTCAAAAAATGAAATAGGCAATGCCAACAATTTTTTTTGCACTTTGGCTCTCAATAACGAAATTAAATGTTGTGCTTCTACACTTAATAAGCGAGTTAAAGAAAAAGAAGTCAATGCTTGAATAAGTATCGCAATACACACCACCACTAATAAAGTTGTCAAAGCAGACATGTCTTTAGATGGAATTACATCATCTATTAAATTTTTACTTGCATAAGGAAGAACAAGTCCTGCCAAACTTTTAAATATTATTAAAACAATTCCTAAAAAAACAATTTTTTTTCTGGGCCAAATAAATTCCTTAAACGCCCAAGCGAATGATACCTTTTGTTTACTCATAATTTATCTTTTAACGAATACCAAGCCAAACATTCTTTCGTGACATTTCGGCAGAAAAACCAAAATTATTGTTATCAATGCCTTCTGAAAAATCATAAGACTAGAACTATTTTTTCATAACACATCTAATAACTAAACATTTAAAAGGCTACAAAATTCGAACTTTTTAAAATTATTTTTCTTAAAAAACTCTTTTTATTCATATAATCCATAAAAAAAACTTAAGTTTGTGATATCATTTTAATATCATAACAAATCAAAAACTCATGGGTAAAGAAAAAATTGTAAAACCAGCAAACGGGTATTTAATGTTTGCAATTGTACTAGCACTTGTCTTTGGAGGACTTTATTTAACTATAAGTAAAGAAGCTATTATTTATGTATTGATTTCCTTTATTGGATTGATTACATCTCTTGGATTTATTTTGGTGAATCCAAATTCTTCAAAAGTATTACTCTTATTTGGAAAATACATTGGAACCGTTAAAACCAATGGACTTTTTTGGGCAAATCCACTTTACAGAAAAAGGACTATTTCATTACGAGCAAGTAATTTTGATAGCGAACGCTTAAAAGTAAATGACAAGTTGGGCAACCCAATAATGATAAGTACTATATTGGTTTGGAGAGTAACAAATACCTATAATGCTGCTTTTGATGTAGATAATTATGAAAACTTTGTTCGTGTACAAACGGATGCTGCAGTTCGTAAATTGGCCAGTATGTATCCTTATGACAATTTTGCAGACGAAGGCTTGGAAGAAGACATTACCTTGCGTTCAAGTATCAATGAAGTTAGTGAAGCATTGGAAAAAGAAATCGACGAACGTTTGTCTATTGCAGGTATTGAAGTTTTGGAGGCTAGAATTGGCTATTTGGCTTATGCACAAGAAATTGCCAATGCCATGTTAAAAAGACAACAAGCTACTGCAATCGTTGCTGCCCGTCATAAAATTGTTGAAGGTGCAGTAAGTATGGTCGAAATGGCTTTGGAAGAGTTGGGTAAAAAAAATATTGTTGAGTTGGATGAAGAGAGAAAAGCAGCTATGGTAAGTAATTTGATGGTGATTCTTTGTGGAGATAAAGAAGCTTCTCCGGTATTAAATACAGGAACCTTAAATCATTAATACTTAAAAATAAACAGATGAAAGAATACAAAGCTGTCAACCTTCCTGCAAAATGGAATATTGTTACCTCAAAAGACATGAACAAACATTTAGAAGATTTCTTAAATAATTACGCAAGAGAAGGTTGGCGCGTTGTGCACACCAACCCAACCATGAACAAATATCTTTTAGAAAGAGACAAAAACAGGTAATATGAGAATCTTCAAAGAAAAACAGGCATTTACACAAAGTTGGCTTATTATATTAATTGTTCTTAGTGCTGTTGTACCAATTGGAATAATAACTAATGAATTTTTAAAAGAAAATAGCACTATTGGCTTTAAAGAATTTAGCTTAATTGTACTTTTGATTCTTGTTTCTATTGTTCCTGTTTTTTTCTTTAAATTGAAAACTAGAATTGATGAAATAGGGATTCATTATCAATTTTTCCCCTTTCATCTTTCCTTCAAAACAATTCTATGGAAAGAAATAAAAAAAGTAGAAACTAGAAAATACGATGCCGTTTCAGAATTTGGTGGCTGGGGTTTGAAAGGAGGACTCTTTTGGAAAAAGAAAAATGGAGTTGCCTATAATGTCAAAGGAGATATGGGCATACAACTGGAATTGACCAATGGCAAAAAAATTCTGATAGGCACACAAAAACAAAAGGATGTAATTTTTGTACTAAAATCACACACATCAGAAAACAATGAGATGGTATCTTAAAAAATAGATCATGGCAAAAAAGAAAGCCTTTGCATTACGGCTAAATGAAGATATGATGAAGTCTATAGAAAAATGGGCTTCAGACGAGTTTCGATCTACAAATGGACAGATTGAATGGATGTTGATGCAAAGTTTAAAAGCATCTAAGAGAGAACCAAAAAAGAAAAACGAGCAATAATGCTCGTTTTTCTTTTTTATAAATATCCTTTGCTTGTACTTGTTTCCAACACATCATAGCAACTAGTAAAGTTTCTGAAATTTTCTTAATCTATGTTTCTGCTATCAGCATCTTTAGCTGCTTGAGATTTACCAAACTGCTTGCCTGACATTTTCTCTACTTTTGATATTTCAAAAGCAACAGCATACTGAGCAACTCCTTTTTTCTTTGGCATATCAACCAATGTAGAATTTCCTTGTTGAGAAAACTTAAAACGTTTGCCTGTAGCTACATCTTTAATAACGGCATCTTTGCTAACTAAACAACCTGGAAGCATAACCTTTTTCATTTGCTCCCCTTCCTGTAAAACTACAATGGCATATATTTTACTATTGTCTTTTGCTCGCGTGTAATGTACATTTGCCTCATTAAATGGAGCTACTGAACGCGTACTATATATTGCCTTGCCATTTTCTTTCAACCACTTTCCCATTTTACGAACAGATTCTACTTCTTTCTTATTGAACCAACCTTCTGGTGAAGCTCCTAAATTAAGAAGAAAATTACCTCCTTTAGAAACCACATCGATAAGTTTATGTGTCAACTCTCTACCACTTTTTACATTCGTTTCTTCACTTTCAACAAATCTATAAGAGAAACAACAATTGACAGTCATGTTTGTTTCCCATGGAATCATATCTGATTCTGAAGGTATATGTTGTTCGGGTGTACGGTAATTTTCCCATCTACCTCCTACCCATCGATCAACGACAAGGATACCAGGCTGATTTTTTCTACACATCTCACCTACTTCATCCATTTTCATATCCTGACCTTTATTGGTTTTATCAGCCCATGCACCATCAAGCCATAAAATATCCACATCTCCATATTGTGTCATCAATTCTTCTACTTGATTGTAGAAAAAGCCTGTGAAAGATTTCCACCAATCAGGATGTCTCTCTATTTTATAATTCACATTACGCCCTGGCGAGTCAAACGATGGTGACCAATAACTTGGATGGTGCCAATCGGGTTTTGAAACATAGGCTCCAATCATCATGTCTTTTTTTCGCATTGCATTAAATAATGAACCTGTGATGTCCGCATTTTTTGCGTTTGCATAGGGATATTTAGGATTGGTAA
>Ga0105356_10001440_pt1 | contig 23470 bp, 19 predicted proteins | sample GOMGulsemesocosm_3_FD_83502 | JGI IMG/M metagenome (GOLD analysis project Ga0105356, IMG submission 83502) | Methane-oxidizing microbial communities from mesocosms in the Gulf of Mexico - GOM9D Gulf of Mexico | ecosystem: Environmental > Aquatic > Marine > Cold seeps | place: Gulf of Mexico... | reverse complement strand
TTCTTTTGAGGCTAATGTAGAGAATTTAGATAGTGTGCGCCAGCACTTTATAAACCCAACCAAGCTTTGATATGACGCCTGAACAACCGCCCGAGCAATCCCTTGAACTAGCGCAGCCGCTTACCGCTGAAATTACGTTGCAAATAAAGCAGCAGATTGATCAGTGCATGATCAAGGATAAGCATCGCCTGCGTACTCAGTTACAGCGTCTTGCCAAACCTCAAAACCAAGCTCAAGCAAAGCCCCAAAAAGGTAGAGAGAAAGGTAGGAATAAAGACCGGGGCGGAAAGGGCAAAGGGCCAAAAAACAACAGCATGAATTTGGCGCAGTTGGAACAGGCTGTGCAGAGTTCAATGGATCAGGTTGAGCTGCGCAAAGCGTCGTCACCTGCAGTTGAATTCCCGGAAAACTTACCGATTTCCCAGAAGCGCGACGAAATTTCCGAAGCCATTGCCAACAATCAGGTGGTGGTGATTGCCGGTGAAACGGGTTCGGGCAAAACCACGCAGATACCAAAAATCTGTCTGGAATTAGGCCGTGGCATAACCGGCATGATTGGCCACACCCAGCCGCGTCGATTGGCGGCACGTTCGGTGGCAACTCGTGTGGCTGAAGAGCTAAAAGTTGAAGTCGGCAAACAGCTGGGTTTTCAGGTACGTTTTACCGATCAGGTCAGCGAAACAACACAAATCAAGTTAATGACAGACGGTATTCTGCTGGCCGAAACGCAGCATGATCCCTACCTGAATAAATACGACACGCTGATTATTGATGAGGCACACGAACGCAGCCTTAATATTGATTTCCTGCTGGGTTATCTGAAAACGCTGCTACCCAAACGTCCGGATTTAAAGCTGATTATCACCTCGGCGACGATTGACCTGGAACGCTTCTCCAAGCACTTTGATGGAGCACCGGTGATTGAAGTCAGCGGCCGTACTTTTCCGGTAGATTTGATTTATCAGCCGCCCATCGAGAGTGAAGAAGCCAAAACCGACGGTGTCGGTGCTTCGATTCTGGAAGCGGTGGAAACCATTCGAGCGCTGCCGCGTCGTTCCGGCCCCAACGATATTCTGATCTTCCTGAGTGGCGAGCGCGATATTCGCGACATCTCCAAACTATTGAGTGATCAGCATTATCCGCACACCGAGGTGATGCCGCTGTATGCGCGCTTGAGTGCGTCGGAGCAGAATCGGGTGTTTCAGGCGCACCGTGGTCAGCGCATTATTCTGGCGACTAACGTAGCGGAGACGTCGGTTACTGTGCCGGGCATTCGTTATGTGATTGACCCCGGTTTTGCGCGTATCAGCCGTTACAGCTCGCGCTCCAAGGTGCAGCGCCTGCCGATTGAGTCGATCTCGCAAGCCAGCGCCAATCAGCGTAAGGGTCGCTGTGGTCGTGTCGCGGAAGGGGTGTGTATTCGCCTCTACGAAGAAGAGGATTTTGATAACCGGCCTGAGTTTACCGACGCGGAAATTCTGCGCACTAACCTGGCGTCGGTCATTTTGCAGATGATCAATCTGCGACTTGGCGATATCAGCAAGTTTCCGTTTCTGGATGCGCCCGATAATCGCGCCATTAAAGATGGCTATCAGCTGCTGACAGAGTTGGGCGCGGTTAATGAAAAGCGTCAAATTACTACGATTGGTAGGCAGCTGGTACGTTTCCCGGTAGATCCGCGAATTGCACGTATGCTGATTGCCGCCAGTCGTAATGGTGGCCTGACGGAAGTATTGATTGTTGCCTCGGCACTGACCATCCAGGACCCGCGTGAACGGCCGTTGGATAAGCAGCAGGCCGCCGATGAAAAGCATCAGGCTTACGTGCATGAGGATTCGGATTTCCTCAGTTTTGTGAACCTGTGGAACAGTATTGAAGAACAGCGCGAGGATATGACGCAGAACCAGTTCCGCAAATACTGTAAGAAATATTTCCTGAATTACCTGCGCATTCGTGAATGGCGTGATTTACACCGCCAGTTGCTGCTGGTGTGCAAGGACATGAAGTTTACGCTCAACAGCGAGGCGGCTGATTACGACTCTGTACACCGCTCGTTGATCACTGGTTTGCTGGGTAACTTAGGCGAGAAGCAGGAGCAAAAGGAATACAAAGGCGCGCGTAATCGCCAGTTTTATATCTTTCCCGGTTCCGGGCAGTTCAAGAAAGCACCGAAATGGCTGATGTCCGCGGAGATGGTGGAAACCACCAAGCTTTACGCGCGCATTAACGCCAAAATCGATCCTGCCTGGGTTGAGCCGCTGGCGATGAATCTGGTGAAACGCAGTCACTCCGAACCGCACTGGGAGAAGAAGCGCGGGCAGGTGGTGGCCTATGAGCAGGTCAGTCTGTATGGCTTGATTATTGTGAACCGTCGCAGCGTTGATTTTGCGCGTATTGATCCGGTTGAAGCGCGGCAGATTTTTATTCGTGAGGCGTTGGTTGAAGGTGACTTAAGAGCGCGTGCTCGTTTTCTGGCCAATAACCGCAAGCTGCTGGCAGAAATTGAAGCGTTGGAACATAAGTCTCGTCGTCGCGATATTCTGGTCGATGATCTGGTGTTGTATGAGTTTTACGATGAGCGCCTGCCTGCGGATATTTCGACAACCGTGGCGCTGGAGCAATGGATAAAACTGGATGCAGGCAATGATAACCAGCTGTTCCTGACACGCGACTATTTGATGAAGCACAATGCTTCACACGTCAATGAAGCGCAGTTCCCGGAAGTGTTTTTGTGGCCGGGCATGAAGTTGCAAATGAGCTACCAGTTTGAGCCGGGCACCGATCAGGATGGTGTGTCGCTGAAGGTGCCTCTGGGGCTGCTAAACCAATTGCCAGCCCATCGACTGGAGTGGTTGGTGCCTGGCATGTTGGCGGACAAATGCACGGCGCTGATCAAGGCGTTGCCGAAAACTCTGCGTAAACACTTTGTGCCAGTGCCCGATGTGGTCGAGAGCGTGCTGGAGCAAATCGCACCTGATAACGAGCCGTTGACCCAAAGGCTGAGCTGGGCGTTGAAGCGACTAAAGGGCGTTGATATACCGCCCGCTAGTTGGGATAGCAGTCGTCTTGAAGCGCATCATCATTTCAATATTTGTGTGATGGATGAGCAGGGCAAAGTGGTGCAGCAGGGCAGGGATCTGCAACGCTTGCGGCAACAGTTTAGTCAGCAGGTCAGTGATAGTTTGCAGACTGCCGGGCAACACGCCGAAGAACGCAGCGGTATTAAAAGCTGGGACTTTGGTGATCTCGGCAAGAGCATTAAAGTACACCAGGCGGGCATGTCGTTGAGCGCCTATCCAGCCGTCGAAGATGCTGGCGACAGCGTGAGTTTGATTCTGGCCGATACCGAAGAACGTGCGGAGAAAATATCCACCGATGGTGTGCTGCGCTTGTTGATGTTAGCCAGCGCCCAGCAGGTGAAGTACCTGCAGAAAAACCTGCCCAATCTGAATAAAACCGTGCTGCTTTTTAATCGTCTGGAAAGCCAAAAGAGCTTAGTGGATGATCTACTGAAAGCCGCTTTCCACCGCACCTTTCTTGAGGGCCAAAAACTGCCTGTCAGCGAGCAGCAGTTTAAAGAGTGCCTGGAACGCAACAAAAGCGAGCTGGTCAGTAATGCCTCAGATATGGCGCAGCGTTTGAACAGCATCGGCGAGTCGTATCATCAAATCAGCAAAAAACTGAACGGGCAGGTGTCGTTACCCTGGATGCCAGTCTACGCGGATATTAAAACCCAGCTTGAACGCTTGTTCGCGCCACACTTTTTAACGCGTGTGCATTGGCAACAGCTGCAACATTACCCGCGTTATCTGAAAGCGGTTGTGCAGCGAATGGATAAATTATCCGGCCAGTTAGCAAAAGAAAAAATCTGGTGCGCAGAAGTCGAGCAGTTTTGGCAGCGTTACGAAACGCTGTATCAAAAGCTTGATAGCCAGGGCATGGATACCACGCCAGCCGAGCAATTCCGCTGGATGCTTGAGGAATATCGCGTTTCTATCTACGCGCAGGCACTGGGAACGCCGCAGCCGATATCGGCCAAGCGGCTACAGAAGAGGCTGGATGAGTTAAAAATTTGATTTCATCTTCAGGCTTGGCTGGCCTCATAGGCTAGTAATAGCATAAAATATTTTGATCCGTGCGCTGAAGGCAATGCCTCACTGGACGACACTAATCCGCACTGGCGGTTATGTATGGAGAAGCAAACATGGTGGGACGAATGAGCAAAGCACAGGCAATTATAAATATCATCGCCGCCAGTGGTGTAGCGCTGAGTATGGGGTTTTCTGTTAGCGTGCATGCTGGCGATAACCCGGAAGATCCCTGGGAAGGGTTTAACCGGTCTGTTTTCGGTTTTAACAAATTTGCCGACACCTATGTGCTTAAACCTGTCGCGAAGGGTTACGACTGGTTGATACCAGAGCCGCTAGACCGTGGCGTCAGTAATGTCTTTGATAATCTCAGTGAAACCAAGAATTTTCTTAATGATGTGCTGCAGTTCAAATTTGGTGAAGCTGGTACTGACGTGTCCCGGTTTGCTATCAACACCACCGTTGGGCTGTTAGGTCTTTTTGATGTGGCGTCGCACTGGGGATTGGACAGAAATGAAGAGGATTTTGGACAGACTTTGGCCGCCTGGGGCTTTGAGTCTGGTCCTTACGTGGTATTGCCATTTTTGGGGCCAACCACGGTGCGTGACGGTATCGGCTTGATTCCTGATACTTATTCAGTGCCACAAGCCTATATAGAGCATGATGAAACGCGTTGGTCCGTATACCTTGTTGATGTCATTGATACGCGCGCTGATTTGCTGGCGGCCGAGGAATTAGTTCAAGGTGATGAATATAGCTTTATCCGCGATGTTTATTTGCAGCGTCGGGAATTCCTGGCCACCGATGGTGCCGTTGAAGATGATTTCACTTCAGATGATTTTGATGACGAATAATTAGTTACTTAATCGCACACTTGATGTTTCAAATAAAACCGGCGCTTTGCGCCGGTTTTATTTGAAACTGCTTGAACCTGTACCGCCTTGGGAGTATGTTTGCAAATATACCTGAGGGGCCTAAGCCCGCTATAAAAACAGCGTTAATAGCGCGACATAAGACATAATCCACCACATGGACACACCCTTGACCGGTCATTGTGAACATCTGTTAATCATTAACGATGATCCGGAATCCCAGCAGTTAATTGTCGACAGTCTGCATGATGGTGGGTATGAAACCACCTCCGTAAGTGACCTGCCCGCAGCGCTAACCTATTTACAATGGAATCACGTCGATCTGGTCATTCTTGACCTTTGTCTTATAGATTCTGATCCGCTTAAACTGCTAAAAGATCTGTGTGGAACTTATTCCGAATTACCCGTCATTGTGTTGTCGCATCGCAGTACAGTAGAGCAAACAGCTGAAGCTCTAAAACTTAATGTGATGGATTATCTGCGTAAACCCTTTCGTCCTGAAATGGTGTTGTTCTCGGTGAGTAATAGCCTTAAGCGTATGAAGCTGATGCTGGAAAACCGTAAATATAGAGAACAGCTCGAAGTTGCAAACCGCGAACTGCAACGTCGATTAGAAGAAATTCAAGCAGACCAGCAGGCTGGCAAGTTGGTACAGCAGCGTATGCTACCAGCGTCGCCTTATCGGTTAATGGATTACAAGTTTTCGCATCGTATTATCCCTGCTAGCTATTTATCCGGTGATTATGTGGAATATCATCAGGTGAGTGACAATAAGCTGGTGTTTTTTCTGGTTGATGTGACCGGACATGGCGCTTCGTCAGCCTTTGTAACAGTGATGATGAAACAGTTATCAATCCGCTCTCGCAAACATTTCCAGAAAGATAAAAAACGTGAGGTTAACTCCGCTGCCTGGATGCTGAGCTGGATTAATAAAAACTTGCTAGATGCGGATCTCGGACGCCATCTAACCATATTTTTGGGCGTGATCGACAAAGAAACACAGCAGCTAAACTACAGCTATGGTGGTCATTTTCCACAGGCTATTATGACAACCGGGGATGACGTTTATTATCTGGAAGGTCGTGGTTTACCGGTAGGTTTATTTGAAGGTGCGGAGTATGAAGATATCTACATGCCGTTACCTAAGAAGTTTGGCTTAACAGTGTTTTCCGATGGTGTACTTGAAATCATGCCTGAGAAAACGCTTAAGGAAAAAGAAGCGAGTCTGCTGGAGCTAGTTAAAGAGACTGATCATCGCGTAGATCTGATTGTCCAAAGCTTGGGTGATGATAAGGTTCGCCATGCGCCGGATGACATTTCGGTATTGAGTTTGAAAACGGTGTAAATGAGATTATGAGCTCAGGTAAGATTCTGGTAGCAAAGAATAATGGTGTGTACGTGCTGAAGTTTACTGGCGACGTACGGCTGACGCTTTGTGCCGCATTGGATATTTTTCTCGAAAAAATGATAGCCGAACCGGCGCTGCAGGCGGTTTTTATTGACCTGACGGATACTCAGGGTATTGATAGCACTTCATTAGGTTTTCTGGCCAAGATTTCTATTCTTACGCAAAAAACCTACGGCTGGAAACCTAATATCATTTCGGTCTCAGATGATATTACCCGCGTGTTGCTGAGCATGAGTTTTGATCAGGTGTTTAATATTATCGAGGAGCGTATTGATGACACTGATGATTTGGATGAGCTGCCCGATATCGAAGCCTCAGAGCTGGACACTAAGGATCAGGTGATTGAGGCTCATAAAATCCTGATGGGCCTGAGCGATGATAATAGAGCCAAGTTTCAAGAATTAGTCAGTATGCTGGAATCGTCCTGATTTCAGTTTTTTAGCAGTGTGTCATCCTACTTGTTGCCTTTGGGTAAACGAATAGAGAGGGATCTTTTCTTAGGGTGCATCCGCTTGATGTTCATTGCCATAATCTGATCGCGCAGTCTGTTTCAAACGAATAAAATCCTGGTGGGTCACGTAGGTTAACTCTGCAACCTTGCGTATCAGGTGTTCCTCATACCGATCAAGGTTATCGTCGGCAAATGCCACTTGCCACATGGCGCTGATCAACGCCAACTTCTGCTCATAGCTATAGAAATCATTTACCAGACGAGTGAACTGATATAGCGAAGTGCTTTGCTGAACTTCCTCCTCAGCCAGTTTGATCAGTGAGTCCAGTTCAACTGCGCTAAGCTCAAAGGTGCTACGAAGCGTATCGATGATGCTGGCTTTTTCAGCCGGGTCCATATCGAAGTCCGCTTTTGATACCTCGATCAGCAGTGCAGCGGTAGTGAGCTTGAGAGTATGGTCGTCGCGGGGGACTGAATCCCCCGCATTCATGAGATTGTTGTTAAAGAACTGCCTGATTTGCTCGATCACTGTAGCAGTCCATATCAATAATGAATTGTTCCAATTTGCCCTGATCGATGGCGAAGTTGCGAATGCCTTCGGCCAGTTTTTCAGTGGCCATGGCATCTTGGTTAAACAACCAGCGGAAGCTCTTTTCTGTGATTTTAGGATGTTTTTCCTGCTTAGAGGCTGCTTCTGGCGTCAGTTGGCGCTCAAGCGTGCCGTTGTCATCCTTTAGTTCCTGCATCAGTTGAGGGCTGATAGTAAGACGATCACAGCCGGCCAGTTGTTCGATTTCACCGGCATTTCGGAAGCTGGCGCCCATCACAATAGTGTTGTGATCAAACTGTTTGTAGTAGTTGTAGATGCGAGACACAGAAACTACGCCGGGGTCTTCCGCAGCAGGGTAATGGTCACGTCCGGTGTTCTTTTTGTACCAGTCCAGGATACGGCCCACAAAAGGTGAAATCAGTGTTACACCAGCTTCGGCACAGGCAACCGCCTGAGTGAAGTTGAATAACAGCGTCAGGTTACAGTTGATGCCCTGTTTTTCCAGCTGCTCGGCGGCTTTAATGCCTTCCCAGGTGGAGGCGACTTTAATCAGAATACGTTCCTTGCCAATGCCAACTTGCTGATAGAGTTCGATCAGGCGTTGTGCCTGGGCGATGGTGGCGTCGGTATCGAAGGACAGGCGCGCATCTACTTCGGTGGAAACACGGCCCGGTACGATCTCCAGAATTTCAGCGCCAACGTTGACGGCAAACTTGTGCAATGTATTTTCCAGACGTTGCTCCTCAGAGCCACCCTGTTGTTTAGCCCACTCAACGGCATCAACGATGTAGTTGGTGTATTCAGGGTTCTGCGCCACTTTGTAGAGCAGGGAAGGGTTGGTGGTTGCATCTTCTGGTTGGTAAGCTTTCATGGCATTGATTTCGCCGGTATCGGCAACTACCACGGTCATGGCTTTTAGCTGTTCAAGTTTGTTTGTTGTCACGCGTCACTTCTCTTTGATTAAAACTGATAAGGCGTTGGGTTAAACCACCCACCTCAGCTGAACTGGCAGGATTGATTTTAACGTTCAATTATAGACATGCCCTGTGGGCTTATGTAACTAATTTTGCTGCTTCTTCCAGTACTTTGACCGTCGCATCGGCTTTATAAGCATTTTCACTGATGTATTGGCGAAATTTGCGTCCACCTGGCTGGGCATGAAACAGTCCCAGTACATGCTTGCTCATATGAGTTAAACGTACACCGTTGGCCATTTCTTTTTCTACATAGGGTATAAATTGGCGCAGAATCTCATGGCGGTCAGGCAGTTCGTAGTGGTCGTCAAATAATAAGGCATCGGCTTCAGCCAGAATATAAGGGTTATGATAAGCCTCGCGACCAATCATCACACCATCGACTCTCTGAAGGTGAGCCTGAGTTTCCGCTAATGTTTTAATGCCGCCGTTGATGATGATTTCCAGCTCAGGAAAATCCTCTTTGATCTGATACACCCAGTCATATTTCAGCGGTGGTATGTTACGGTTTTCCTTAGGGCTTAAACCCTGCAAAAAAGCCTTACGTGCGTGAATTAGAAAGCTCGAACAGCCCGAGCCTTTGACGATTTCTACAAAGCGTTGTAACAGCTCGTAACTGTCGAGGTCATCAATACCGGTACGGTGTTTAACGGTTACAGGAATGCTCACGGCCTGCTGCATACTGTGCAGACATTCAGCGACCAGTTCCGGGTTGGCCATCAGACAGGCGCCAAAAGCCCCATTCTGCACTCGGTCGCTGGGGCAGCCCACATTCAGATTGACCTCGTCGTAACCCCAATCTTCAGCAATTTTGCAGCACTCGGCGAGATCCTTCGGAGTACTGCCGCCTAACTGTAGCGCCACAGGATGTTCTGCGTCATCAAAACCCAATAGATATTCACGGTCACCATGAATGATTGCGCCAGTGGTTACCATTTCTGTAAAGAGCAACGTATGGCGGCTGAGCAGACGCAGAAAATAGCGGTCATGGCGGTCAGTCCAATCGAGCATTGGCGCGACGCTTAGGCGTCTGCTGAACATGCTGTGGTGCTTACTGGATGGGGTGGTTGCTTGGGTAATATCGTTAGACACAGGGGGATCTTGTTTGATTAACAGAAGTGGCGATTATACACAGGGCCAAGAGCGGTTTCGAGTCGTGTTATGTGTCCAGTGCCATACGATGTAGATCTTGGCTACGTGAAAATGGTCGAAGGCTTTTAGTGCAGTTGTAGATCGGGCTATTGGTGAGGGGCAGGTTAATAGAATTACACTGTTGACCAATAAATGGTTGTTCGTTCACGTTTTGCCGGGGTTGGTTCGGAGCGCGTTTGTTATGTTGACCTTTAAAGTTCAGGCATCTAGATCGTTGGCAGCAGGGAAGTTGGCATGTTTTTAGTGATGAGTTTACGGATCCAGCGCCATGGTATTTCAGAACCATTGACTCGTGGCTGGAGCTGTTTAGAAAAAATGGCTTTGATATGCTAGCTGTAAAAGAGCCGGTTAATCCTGTGAATTCACACCTCAAACCGAACAAAAGTGCTCAATCATTTTTATCGCCAGATTGGCGGATTAAGAATTTTAAGATTCAGGCTGTTGTGTTTGAAATCAAATAGTTGCTATTTCAGTATAGGAGTTCGAGAATAATTACAGGTGTCGATTAGGTTAAGATGTTCACCTCAACTTTTACCCATCATAGCAAACAGTTCTCAGTCAGCTATGCGTACTGTTGTTGGGTTTGTTAACAACCCAAACTTTGACAGACGCAACCGGAGGCAGAAAATGAAAGCCTTATCGTTTTTCGAAAAGATGTCCCTTCCTATATTGGCGCTTGCCATTGCTGGGCCGGTCTCGGCAGAATATGCGACCAGTTCAGTTCCACTGTCCTTTGCAAAGGATCAAACGATTATCGATTTGAATAAGGTCGAATGGGCACCGTTGGAGTTAAAGGGTTTTGATCCAGGTGCAGAAGTGGCTGTTTTGCGTGGTGATTTAGCACATGGTTCGGAATTGATTGTGCGTGTTCCCGCCGGATATTTGATTCCCAATCATAATCATACCAGTGCCGAAACTTATATTTGGCTCAAGGGTACTTACACCTATATTGACGGTCAGAGTGGCCAATCTGCGCCAATGAGTGGGCAGGGTTTCATTAGTCTGCCGGGAAATACACCACCTCATGCGATTGTGTGTGGTGATAATCCCTGTGTGTTTTACCTGCGTTACCCACGCCCCTTTGACCACACAGTTTACCCCATGCCGAAAAGGCTGATACCGGTTGAATAAACAGGCGATCATTTAGACGTCTTTTTGCCGAATTCTCCGAGTAAGTTGCTGATCAGTAGAATCGGCGCCACCCTCAGCTTCCCTGGTGGTGGCGCCAGACTATCTGGATTAAAGTGAAAATAATGGTTTTGATTGTGCTTTTTGAAGTGTTCTATGAGTTGGTTTTCCTACCCCACCAAAGAGGAGAATCAACTGCCCTGGTTGTCCACGAATCAATTCTGAAAGCTCCATGGAATGGTTGTTTTTCTTCTAACTCCCGATCCCAAATCTGATGCTGAGCCGCTGTGCTCATCCCGAGGCAGTAAAACATCTAAAAAAGCAGCAAATGTTTTTCGCTCCATATCCGAGGGAAAGGCTGCTGCTAGGGCCGGATGAACACCGAGGGCGCTGCCCACAAAAAAAGTGCCAACAATTTTTAACAATTGTTGGCACTTTTTTGATTGTAGCTTTGCTTGTTTAGACACTAGGCTTTGTAAGGTTAACTATGACCACTAATCCTCGTAAATAAAATCAGGAGGGCCACTGCATGTTGGATTATTAAGCCATATTGGAGTCTCTTCATCTGGTTCTTCTTCTTGTATAGCACAACCCCTGTGGTCGAATTTACCCAGCGTATGCAAGGTAGCAAAAGGCGTATAAGAGCTGCCCGCGGCGATATCAACACCGGCATTAATGTGAGGGGCATTAAAACCTAGGCCTAACAATGGCGCGCCCTTAGCAAAATCGTAACCGACCCCCAGCTCACCTTGCAGATCATCTTTGCCTTTAAGGTAAGCAAGTTTTAACTTACCAAGTCCGCCTGTGGCACCGAGGTTGAAATCCAGGGACAAATGCCCTCCGTCGGTATCATCATTCGACTCGACCTCTGTTTTCATGATGCCCAATACAACAGCGGGTGTCGAACCAGCCCCCAAGCTCCATTTCAAACCGGCATAAAATTCTGTTTTACTGCCGTCGCCTTGGATAGAATAGGGAGTCCCTTTACCTGCGTAACTTGTGGAAGAGAGCGCGAGTAATATTATCAATGCGAAACTAGATAAGATTTTATTCATTATCTGCATCCTCTGTTTTTATTTTTCTTGCAATTATCACCCTATGTGCTTAGTCCTAACTAGTCAAGGACTTCGACTCAGTTACACACCTTAGTGATCTGTCTGTTGTTGGTCTTAATTGCTGTCAGAAATAGCACGCCAATATGAATGGAGGAGTATCCCCGTAACTCTTGGCTTGGCGGCCGCGATAACCGTATATGCTATACGGCCCAAGTGTCTAATGGGTGATATTGCTTACGGTACCGCAGAAAATCTCGGTTACCTGATAGAAGAAAAGACATAATTATTTACGAGTTTTCAACAGTATCGGCACTAAGCAGTCAGTGGTGTGTAACAGATAGGACTATTGATTAGCTTTGATGCTTAATGGCCGTTATCGATTCAGAGCTATTAGATGTGATCAGCGCGCTAATGGTTGCATTTAGCCAATATTTTTTGCTTGGGTTACAGGAACAGAAGGGGGCAATGTTTTTCCATTTGCAATCATATCTGCAGCACGAACAGCGAGCGCCTCGATGGTTAATGAAGGTGACTCGCCACCGCCACTTGAGGGAAATATGCTGGCATCAGTAATGTAGAGGTTTGAATGGTCGTGGCTTCGGCAATTAACATCAACAACAGATGACTTTGAATCAACGCCCATGCGGCATGTGCCAAAAACATGGCTTGCAGAGAAGTGGTCATAGGTGCCAAATTCTTCAACTAATTCAGCTCCAGCCTCTTTAAGTAGGCGGCGGCATTGTTCCACCATGAATCTCAGTCTGTTAATTTCTGACTCACTCGGACGTGAATGAATACGGGCATATGGCATACCCATACGATTTTTCTTATTTGGATCCAGGTCAATATAACTACCGTCATTAGGTAAAAACTCACCGATAGCGCCAATAGACATAATACTGCCAAAATGCCTGCGTACCCCATCCTTCAAGTGCTTTCCGAAACCACCAACCGCTCGTGACGCATAGGCAATAGGGCCATTAAAACCAATTTCGGTTGTGGATGAGTTAAACCGACAGCCTCCGACTACCCCAGAAATCGCATTCGGCGCATTAAAATCCCAGCAAATTGCATCAGACTGCAAGCCAACATGACTATTAGACAAGCCTGGTACAAAGCCTGAACTGTTCCAGCCCAGCGACTCCATAAAGTTTTTCCCCACCTGCTTTGAGCTATTGGCTAATCCTTCAGGATGGCTAACGTTACTGTTGGCCAATAACAGCCGGGGAGTCTGTACCGCACCTGCGGCAATAATCAGAATGGGCGTTTCAACACGAGTTAGCGTTTTCTGTTCCAGATAATCTACCGCTTCAATGCGCCCATTTGCTGCTGTGTGAATATTAACGACAGGGCAGTTAGGCTTGATGGTGACTCGCCCACTGGCTTCGGCCTTTCGGGCAAAAGTGACATCCACCGATCCCTTATCGCCTAAAGGACATCCACGATTACAATTGCCACAATAGTTACAGGCTGGACGACCATCATAGGGAGCGGATAGCACAGCCCGTGAGTTCTCCTGCCATGCCATTCCCAACCTACGGCCAGTTTCGAGCAGTAGCTTGGATGAGGGGCTGAGGGGGTGTGGTGGTAATGGAAAGGGTTTGGAGCGCCATCGTTTACCTTGTTTTGCTGGCCCTGCGACTCCAACAACTTCCTCGCATAGGGAGTAGTAGGGTTCGAGATCGGCATAATCAAGTGGCCAATCATTTCCTACGCCGAAGTCACTCTGTAACTTCATGGCTTCTGGGTGAAGGCGTTGTGCTTCACCAACAAAATGCAAGGTTGTGCCACCGACACCCTGAACGTGCGAATAACCGGGGCCCATAGGCTGTCTTGTATTGCCACGGTTCATCCGGCCAATGGCGCTATTCCAGGACAGCAGGTCGGCGTTTTTGGGGTCAAGAGGGGCCAGGGGGGCAATACTGAATTCGCCCTGACTACCTGGCGGTAAGGGGAACCTATGTCGCTCCCAGTCGGTCTGCTGGAGTTTATAATCCCGGGTAGGATCAAAGCGTGGTCCTGCTTCAAGCACTAGCACATCCAGGCCATGTTGACAGAGGCGCCAAGCCGCTGCAGCGCCACCGGCCCCAGCACCAATAACCACAACATCCGGGCGTTTATTTACTGCCATGGAGGCATATAACCCAGTGGCTGAGGCGGGCTGTCAATTGCTGTTCCCGCCCAGGTTGCGGGTTCACTGTAATACAGTTCTATCGCCGTTTGGCGCACCAAGGTATAAAAGCGACGCGGAATCTGGTTCCAGTCGGAGGTGGTCATCCACTCTACAAGGGCGATCTGCTGCTGTGATTCAAGCTCAGAAAAAGGCGGTCCACCTGTCATGTTGAGCCATTGACAACCGAATTTAATCAATTTGTGGTAGTTATCATCTGTTTCTGAAAATGCCCTTAGCTTTACATCAATTCCCAAATCAGATGCTGAGCCACTGTGCTCATCTCGAGGCAGCAAGACATCTAAAAAAGCAGCAAATGTTTTTCGCTCCTGATCCGTGGGAAGAGTCGCTGCAAAGGCTGGGTGAATACCGATGGCATTTCCCACAAAGAAAGCGCCAACAATTTTTAACAATTGTCGGCGCTCGTTTGATTGTAGTTCTGCTTTTTTAGACACTAGGTTTCGTAAGATTCATCAGAACCATTAGTCGTAGTAGTGGTGACGCCTAGAGCCGAATTTACCCAAGGTATGCAAGGTAAAAAAAGGAACATAAGCTCGGCCATCGCGGATCTCAATACCCGTATTAACGTGAGGGGCATTAATACCTACCCCGTACAACGGAGCGCCCTTAGCAAAATCGTAACCGCCGCCCAGCTCACCTTGTAGTTTCTCCTTCCCGTAAAGTAACCCAAGTTTTAACTGACCGAGCCCGCCTTTATCGCCGAGGCCGAAATCAAAGGACAAATTAGCTCCCTTTCTATCATCATTCGACTCGACCTTTATTCTCATGACGCCCAGTACGACAGCTGGTGTTGTTCCAGCTCCTACGGTCCATTTCAAACCGGCATAAAACTTTGTATCTTTATCGCTGAGAGACATGGGAGGTCCCTTGCCTGCATAACTTGTTGAAGAGAGAACTAGCAATACTATCAATGTGAAACCAGATAAAAGTTTGTTCATTATCTACATCTCCCATATTTATTTTTGTTTGCAACTACCATGCTAAATTTCTAATTCTAATTAGTCAATATCCATTACAGAGGCAGTTTATTACCTAAATCTTCACTTCTAATGCGATAAGCTAGATTCTGCAAGGACGTGTCAAACACAAGGAGTAGGACAGTGGCCAGGATGGCTAGAGTGGTTGTTCCGAATTATCCTCATCATATTACACCGCGCGGCAAGAACGGTTCTATTCCTTTTGTGATGAACCAGAGCTACTTGTTGGCTACCGTTAGATACGTCGAATTAAATCCGGTTAAAGCTCGATTGTGTCAAAACCCTGAGGGCTGGCTTTGGTTAAGTGCGCAAGCGCATCTATAAAGAGCGGGACGATAAGCTTGTTTCGGTTAAACCGATTCTGGATAGAGTGAGCGATTGGCATGAATATCCAGGGTTTCATGAGAATATTGAAGTTCAACAACGTATCAGCGAGAACACTCGTACGGGAAGACCCGGCGGTACAGGTGAGTTTTGAGCATGCTTGAACGACAGACAAAGCGCCCTTTGCGTAAAGGAAAGCCAGGGCCAAAAAAAGTGACAATCAGTTAATTAGGTAAACTGCCTCCGGAATTCCCTACTTAATTCGTATCCCCTACGTACCTAATTTGGGTTTGCATATACCCGGTCTTTAGTGAGATTATATCAAGGCCTCCTGCTCGGGCGAGGTCTCTTGCAAGAAGCAACGACTGTGGTTTTTATGCGTACGACTAATTATAAGGAGTGGGATAATGGAAAAGATTAGCTTGAAGTTTATTACTGCTTGTCTGGCGCTGCTATTTTCTAGTGCCGTGTTGGCAGGAGCCCCTCAATGGAACTACATCGAGGGCCATTATATGACTGGCGACACCAGTGACGATGATAGTGAGAATACGTACGGTGTCCGTGGCAGTGTCGCTTTCGACGAGCTGTTTCACGCCGGTCTTAGCTACGGCATGGGCGAGAATGAGTCGGACAGCGGTGATTTCGATATTTACGACATTCGGATCGGCGTGCATCCGGAGATAAACGAAAATAGTGATCTGGTGCTGGAACTCTTTTATAGCAACGTAGACTGGGATGATGACGACAACGTCGATTTCTACGGCGTCGTATTCGGGGTAAGGTCGCTTTGGTCGGATGTTTTCGAGTTCATGGTGAACGCAACCTTAGCAGTTGAGGACGAATCAGGTGATGATGATACTTCGGACGAAATTTACTTCACCGTGGGCGGGCGTTACCTGTTCAGTGATGTGATTTCAGTGGGTGTTACCCTGATCAACCAGAATCCCTTATTGGATGACAGTGATAATACGCTGACCTTCGACTTTCGGTGGGGGTTTGGCGACATTTGATCTGCAGCGGATGTAGTTTAAAGAGCCCGTCAATGATTGTTGACGGGCTCTTTTTTTTGGATAAAAAATAATATGGGGCGCATTCGGATAATAAGTGCAATGTCTTAGAGGCAGTGCTCAGCAGATATAGTTCGGCTATTTTTTTGCCAATGGGAATTGCACAATGAACTATCTCTTTCTTTCTTTCTTTCTTTCTTTCTTGCTGGCGTTCGGTATTGCTGGCTCGTTCTCGGCAGAAGATGCCACCAGTTCAGCGCCACTGTCTTTTGCCAAGGAGCAAACCAGCATTGATCTTAATAAGGTTGAATGGGCGCCGGGAGCCGACCGGCTTTGATCCCTCATCATAAGCAAACCAGTGCTGAGATCTATATCTGTCTCAAGGGTGTTTATACTTACATTGATGGTCAGAGTGGGCACTCTGCTCCCATGAGCGGCCAAGGCTTTATCAGCCTGCAGGGTAACAGCGCCGCATGCCGTCGTGTGTGACGAACCTTGGTTATTTTATCTGCGTTATCCAAGATCTTTTGATCACAGTGTTTATTCTATGCCAGAAAAGCTGATGCCGGTTGAGTAATCCAGGCCGAAAGCTTCGATCAGTCAGTTAAACAGGAGAGGGTATGGAGGAGAAAAGCTTTTTAGAGCGACTCAAGATGCCTACGAAAACATGAAAAAAGAGCTGGCGATAGCCATTGTCTTCGTCGTACTTTTAGTGGATGTGCTACCTGGCATAGCTGTTTCTGCAACGTGCGGGTGAATGATGTGATGTGCAGGAAACAGCTGAAGTGCTGGGCATCCGGAAGCTACGGTTTGCATGAATTTGCCGGCTATCCTTGTGATGCGGTGGTGAGAAATGTGTTGGGCCAGTTAGCTTTCGGTTTCAGGCCGATTCTCAAGTCGAGACTGATTTTGAGCCTGGCGAATAAAACGTTGCTTCTGCGGGTAAGGGAAGACATCCTCGATTTCACCGTGACGTAAACCGTGCTGTTTTTCGTGCCAATAATCGACATCAAAGAGTTCTGGATGCATTTGCATAAACATGCGGCGGATTTTCGGATCGGTGCTGAGGAAGGTGATGAATTCTTCCGGGAATATATCGTTAGCGCCGACGTGATACCAGGGTTCGCTGGCCATTTCCTGTTCTGGTGTCATGGCTTCCGGGATCTTACGGAAATTCATATCCAGCATATATTGAACTTCATCGTAGTCATAGAATACGACACGTTTGTGGCGTGTTAGACCGAAGTTCTTGAGTAGCATGTCGCCCGGGAAAATATTGGCGGAGATCATTTCTTTTAATGCCAGCCCGTAGTCATAAATGGCCGATTCAACTTCGTCAGGTTCGGCATCATCCAGATACAAGTTAAGCGGTATCATCTTACGTTGCGCGTACAGGTGTTTGATAATGATCAGCTCATCATCAAATTCGAGCAGGGAAGGCACCGTTTGTTTCAATTCCTCCAGTAACTCCTCGGAGAAACGATCAATGGGCAGAGCAACGCTGGAATATTCCAGGGTATCGGCCATGCGTCCGACGCGGTCATGTCGTTTTACTAGCAGATAACGTTCTTTAACACCTTCGCGGGTGAGCGTTTTTGTACCGCCAAACTTGTCTTTGATGACTTTGAACACATAGGGGAAATTGGGCAGCGTGAACACTGTCATTACCATACCCTTGATGCCCGGTGAAACCATAAATTGTTCGTCGTGGGTGTGCATATGGTTGAGCAGTTCACGGTAGAACTCATTCTTACCCTGTTTATGCAGCCCGATGCTGGAATACAATTCGGCCAGCGTTTTATTCGGAATTAATTCGCGTAAAAAGGTTACCAGCGCCGAGGGCACTTGCGCATCGACAAAGAAATAGGCGCGGGTAAAACTGAAAATAATGGCTAACTGATCGGCATCGGTAATCAGTGCATCGAGGTAAAGCAAACCTTGTCGATTACTGAGCATCGGAATTACAAAGGGCTGAAAACCTTTTGGGGAAACAACGCGGCCGACCACGTAAGCTGCTTTGTTACGGTAAAAAATAGAGTTCAGAATATCAAAACGCAGTTGATGGGTCTCAAAACCGCTGTGATCTGACTGTAGCCGGAAGGCGTTTATTAGTTGCTTGATGTTGCGCTCAAGGTCGACAAAATCAGTACTGAAATTCAAATCTACCATGATGTCAGTAATGGTGTTTTTTAACCCCTTGATGGAGGGGAAATAGCTGTTATAAACACTTTCCTTTTGCGCGGGCAGGCGCTTGGCTAGCGCCGACTCAATGAAGATATTTTCATTGGTGAAATAGCGTCGGTGAAACAGGTTACTGAACACTGAATTGTAATAGGTTTCCGCCAGTTCAGCCTGGGGGTGGAATGCCAGATATTGACCATACAAAGCACGCACTTCAGACCACAGCTTTTCATCGTAGGAATTAATGCCAAGCTGGTTTCGAAGACGCTTCACAGTTTCAGTAACACGCATATCATAGAAAGAGATACGTTGTTCTGAAATATGTTGCAAGGCATCCCAATTACCCTGTTCGAAGCACTCTTTGGCTTGTTCTGTCGATTTATGGAACAGTGAATAGTGGCGTTTAAAACCCTGTCGGATAATGCGAGTTACGAGTTTTGCCTGTGCGTGATCAATCATGGTTAATGCTTATCAGTGCTGGAGTGGGTCGATTGCTTGTTAATATGCCAGATGCTTGGCAAATGGTCACTAGCGTTGTGTTTAGAATTACTTTTCCAGGCAAACATTTTGGCGGGCAGGTATTCTTTTATTATCACTAGACAAAGCCATGGTGCTGATGGCAACATCAGTTAAATCTATTATTTAATTACTTTTGATAATTATAATGAATATTCAAAGAATCGATCTGAACTTGCTTGTGTATTTTGATGTGCTGCTGCGAGAGTGCAGCGTGACAAAAGCTGCGAATCGTTTAGGAATTACTCAGCCAGCCATGAGTAATGGCTTGAAACGACTTAGAGTTTTGTTTGGCGATCCTCTATTGGTGCGCACCAGTGAGGGCATGACGCCCACTGATCGAGCCAAAGAGTTAAAGCCTTTGGTGCGTACTGTGGTTGCCTCGGCTGAGCGCGCGCTTCAACCTATTAAGACGTTCAATGAAATCGATTCGGATCGAGTGTTTCGCATCATGGCTAATGATTATGCCGAATCCACACTGATCCCTAAGTTGTTAAATCGATTAAGCGAAAAAGCACCGGGTGTGCGTATTGATGTAATGACCCCCAGTGATGTGAGCTTTTTGGATGTGGAGCTAGGTAAAGTAGATTTGGCTATTAACCGTTTTGATAGCATGCCGCAGTCCTTTCACCAGATTACCCTTTGGCAGGATGATTTTACCTGTTTGATGCGTAAGAATAACGCGATTTTTGAAGGCGATGATTTCACCTTGGATGCCTATCTATCCGGTCGTCATGTGTGGGTGAGTAAATCAGGTATGGGAGTAGGTGTGGGGATTACACCTACGGATGTGCAACACCTTGGTTGGGTGGATGAGGCTTTGGGATTAACCGGTAATCAGCGCCAAATTGCGGTATTTACACGGCACTATCAAACGGCGGTGCATTTAGCGCAGGATTCAGATTTGATCGTTACTATTCCGACTAAATTGGCACACTTATTTGAAAATTCCAGCCAATTTATTTCCTTTCCACCGCCCTTTGAAATCCCAGCTTTTGAGTTGAAAATGGCATGGAGTCCTTTGTTACATCACAGTACTGATCACCGCTGGATTCGTGGTTTACTGTTAGAATGTGCGCAGTCAGACGAACCGGAAAGGTAGCTCGAGATCCGCCAATGACTGCTCATTGTTACTGCCCTCCGCAGGAACCGTTTCTGGATATCCTGTATCAAGATGATTCAATCTTAGTTCTCAACAAACCTTCGGGGCTGTTGAGTGTGCCGGGTCGTGCGCCTGAAAATCAGGACAGCTTGGCATTGCGTGCTCAAAGCCGTTTCTCCTCTGCGCTGACGGTACATAGATTGGATATGGCTACTTCGGGTGTGACAGTGATGGCGCTTAATAAAGATTCACATCGTGAACTGAGTCGTCAGTTTCAGGAACGTGAGACGCACAAGGTGTATTACGCCTGGGTGTGGGGCGAGGTGGCAGAAGAGGAGGGTGAAATTGATTTGCCGTTGATCTGTGATTGGCCCAATCGCCCTTTACAGATGGTGGATCATGAACAGGGTAAAGCGGCATTAACGCGATGGCAAAGAGTACGGGTGGAGCATGGCAAGAGTCTGGTGAAATTACTGCCGCATACGGGGCGTTCTCATCAACTTAGAGTGCATATGCAGGCGATGGGGCATCCTATTCTGGGTGATGAATTTTATGCTGGCGCTGAGGCGTTGGCGGCAGCGGATTATCTTCAATTGCACGCGGCTGAGCTGGGATTGATGCACCCTGAGTTGGGTGATGATTTGATGTTTAAGTGTGAACCGCCTTTTCATATATAGCTTATAAATATGGGTGTCATCCCGAACAAATGTGAGGGATCTTATATCTGTGCAGCCTTTCGCTTTTGAGAGATAAGGGAGGGAATTCTCTCCCTCCCTTATCAATCCCTCCTCGACCCTGACGTTTGCCCAGCCTTGCTGGGTTCCTTGCGCGTTTCAGTTTTAACCGGCGCTGCGGAACTCGGCCTTCGGCCTCAAGCAATCCTCGCTTTTTTTCCGGTTAAAACTTGCAATGCTCAGCTGCACTCAAAGGGATGTCTGGTCAACATGCAATAGTTATGAGGCGGTTCAAGCCCCTTCCTTCAGTAATCATGACATTTCGTAAGCTGGAGTGCGGCCAACACTTCTGCCTTCGCCAATAATCACCTATAATGCGCGCCTGAATTTATTTCCTTTCTAGACTCACAAGAAGATCAAAATCATGACTGTACGTACCCGTGTAGCACCTTCTCCCACTGGCGATCCGCACGTTGGCACCGCTTATATCGCGCTTTTCAATATGTGTTTCGCGCGCAGTCAGGGCGGCCAGTTTATTCTTCGCATCGAAGACACCGATCAGGCGCGTAGCACGCCAGAGTCCGAGAAGGCAATTCTGGATTCGTTGAAATGGTTAGGCCTGAATTGGGATGAAGGCCCCGATGTTGGCGGTGAATTTGGTCCTTACCGTCAGAGTGAGCGTACCGATATTTACCGCAAGCATTCGCAACAACTGGTTGATGATGGTCATGCCTTTCACTGTTTCTGTAGCTCTGAGCGTCTCGATGAGCTACGTGCTGAGCAGATGGCCAACAAACAAACTCCGGGCTATGACGGTCACTGTGCGCACCTGTGCAAAGAGGAAGTACAGCAGCGCCTGGGTAACGGCGAGTCTCACGTTGTGCGGATGAAAATCCCGACAGAGGGTAGCTGTACGGTTAAAGATTTCCTGCGTGACGATATCGAAATCGACTGGCAGCAAGTGGACATGCAGGTACTGATGAAAGCCGATGGTATGCCGACTTATCACTTGGCTAACGTGGTGGATGATCACCTGATGGGCATTACCCATGTGATCCGTGGGGAAGAGTGGATTAATTCGGCGCCGAAACACATTTTGCTGTATCAATATTTTGGTTGGGATATGCCGGTGCTGTGCCACATGCCGCTGCTGCGTAATCCGGATAAGAGCAAGCTCAGCAAGCGTAAAAACCCTACCAGCATTAACTATTACAACCGTATGGGTTATCTGCCTGAAGCGGTGGTCAACTATCTGGGCCGCATGGGTTGGTCAATGCCAAACGAAGCGGAGAAGTTCTCTCTGCAGGAAATGATCGAGCATTTTGATTTGTCTCGTGTATCGCTTGGTGGGCCGATTTTTGATGTTGAAAAGCTGGCTTGGCTGAATGGAGGCTGGTTACGTGAAGATCTATCGGACGATGACTTTGCTGAACGCGTAAAGCAGTGGGCCTTCAATCCAGAATATTTCATGCAGATTGTGCCGTTGATCAAAGAGCGTATTGATGTGTTCAGCGATATTGCGCCGTTGGCGAGCTTCTTCTGTTCCGGCATGCTGGATATTTCCGAGCAGAATTTTGATCATAAGTCGCTGGAAGCTGAGGACTGCAAGCGTATCCTGCAGTTCACTCTGTGGCGTCTGGAAACAGAGCAGAACTTCAATCGTGATAATCTTGAAGCAATCATCAAGCACATGAGTGAAACCATGGAGTTGAAGATCCGTGATTACCTGTTCCCGTTATTCATCGCTATCGCTGGCACCAATGTATCGACATCGGTGTTTGATTCCATGACAGTGCTGGGGCCAGATCTGTCACGCGCACGTTTGCGTCATGCCGTGAATGCACTGGGTGGTCTATCCAAGAAACAAACCAAGAAGTGGGAAAAGGACTTTCGTCAATACTGTTAGGTGCGCGTTTGTTTAAATTTTCAAGCTAAGGTTATTGTCAGCAATGTAATGCCGGGGACAGTTTAGATTCAACCCCGGCATTTTTTTATTGCGGGATTGTAAGGGGGCCATCTGCTTGAATTTGTTCCCTCGATACATCTTTTTATTAGTTGTTTTTTTAACAATTGTTCGTAACTGTTTGTGTGATAAAGAGTTCTTCTTTTTGCACTAAATTATCTTTAAAAAACTCACAAAAAAAGCATTGAACCCGCCTCAAAGTTAGCTAATATGAGCTTAAGGTTTTCTGATTCTGCCGGAAATTCAGCACGGGGTTTTGTGCCAGTGATACCAGTTTTACAGCGGATATTTGTAACATTTAACCTACAGACCTGTTCCGGTCTTGTCGCGTCCGGCGATAACTTTTCTTCTTCTCTTTTTATGCAGGCAGGTCAGTGACTCGGCGCTCTTTTCCTACGCTGAACTCTAAGCCCTACCAACGACTTGTGCATGCCTGTCGCAGTTTACTTTTTAAATGCTACGTAGCCCTTTGGGGCGTGATTTGTTTTGGCGCTTTTTTCCTGCGTTTGCTGGCGGGTAAATGCGTTATTTTCTGGTTGTACGTTTTTCGTCACTTTACTCAATTGAAGGAGGCTGCAGGTAACAAAAGTGATCATATTTGAGCAGGCTAAAAGGAACATACTCAACAATGATAATGGGGAATAATTGATGACTAAAATTTATGTGCTCGATACCAATGTACTGCTGAATGACCCGGCTGCTATTTATGCATTTAATGAGCATAAGGTCATTATTCCAATGACGGTTCTTGAGGAGCTGGACGACATCAAGGAGCGCCGGGATAAGGACGTCAGCAGGGAGGCGCGGATTGCCATAGGCACAATCGATAGGTTGTTGGCCAATGCCACCACAAAACA
>Ga0105356_10001439_pt1 | contig 23473 bp, 22 predicted proteins | sample GOMGulsemesocosm_3_FD_83502 | JGI IMG/M metagenome (GOLD analysis project Ga0105356, IMG submission 83502) | Methane-oxidizing microbial communities from mesocosms in the Gulf of Mexico - GOM9D Gulf of Mexico | ecosystem: Environmental > Aquatic > Marine > Cold seeps | place: Gulf of Mexico... | reverse complement strand
AATGTTCTTTTCGGCATTACTTATATTTTTAAAAGTCTTTATATTTATTTATAGCTTAGGCACAAAACCATACGCTAAAAGCGTGGGCAAATATACAAAACCTTTTGTGTCTTACATTATCTTTTTATAAAAAAAATAAAATTATTTTATTCTAGAAAAAACACAGCTATAACAGCCATTATTTCAACACTTAACCTCTTTCATATGATTTCTTTTTCTTTTGAACTTCTTTCAATCTAAACTAATTAGCACATCAACGGAAACAGAAGGTTTATTTTTGAGAAGATTAGTATTTTTTTTTAAGAAGTGCCCTTTAAATTATCAAGCAGTTGAAGACGAATACAAAGATTTAAAAAAAAACTTTTAATTTTACTGTATTCCTGTTCAGACATTCATCTGTTCATATCCTTAACAAAGGAAATCAAAACACAAATACTTACTCCTATCTTAGCTTTAAAATTAACTTTTCTCTACCAAAAGACTTTCTATTATCATAAAACAAGTAAAATCCGTCATCTTGTCACACAAATCTGTCTAGTAGTCATAAATATTACTTTGGTATTTTTTTTGACTATTTGAATTCCAGTATTAATAATAAACTAAAAATTACAAACATATAATTATGGCTAAAGGAAACATTAATGTATCGGTTGAAAATATTTTTCCGTTGATCAAAAAATTCTTGTATTCAGATCATGAAATCTTTTTAAGAGAATTGATATCGAATGCAACAGACGCAACATCTAAAATGAAGCATTTAATTGCAATGGGAGAAGCTGCTGGTGAAGAATACGGAACACCAAAAGTTGAAGTTATTGCTGACAAAGAAGCTAAAACACTTCGTATCATTGATCAAGGAATTGGAATGAATGAAGAGGAGGTTGAAAAATACATCAACCAAATTGCTTTTTCTGGAGCAGAAGAATTTATTGACAAATACAAAGATAAAGTAGAAGATTCAGGGATTATAGGTCATTTTGGACTTGGATTTTACTCTGCATTTATGGTTGCAGATAAAGTAGAAATTATTACAAAATCTTACAAAGATGCAGCGGCAGTAAAATGGTCTTGCGATGGCTCTCCAAACTACGAAATAGAGTCTGTAGAAAAAGAAACAAGAGGATCTGAAATTGTATTGTATATTGCTGATGATTCTTTAGATTTCTTAGAAGATTCTAAAATCACAGAATTATTAAATAAATACAATCGTTTCAATCAAATTCCTATTAAATTTGGAACCAAAGATATAAACGATCCTGAATTTACTCCTCAAACAACAACGGATAAAGACGGAAAAGAAACAACAGAACCTCACAAACAAATTGCAGTTGATAATATCATCAACAATGTAAACCCAGCTTGGACGAAAAAACCTGCTGATTTAGAACCTACTGATTATAATGAATTCTATAGAGAATTATACCCTTCACAGTTTGAAGAGCCTTTATTTAATATTCATTTAAATGTAGACTATCCTTTTAACTTGACTGGAATCTTGTACTTCCCTAAGTTGAGTAAAAGTATGGATATCCAAAAGGACAAAATCCAATTGTACCAAAACCAAGTATACATTACAGATAATGTTGAAGGAATTGTACCTGATTTCTTACAAATGTTAAAAGGAGTTATCGATTCTCCAGACATTCCATTGAACGTTTCTCGTTCTTATTTGCAAGCAGATGGAGCTGTAAAGAAAATCTCTGGATACATCACTAAAAAAATAGCTGATAAATTGACTTCTTTGTTCAAAAATAACCGTGAGGACTTTGAACAAAAATGGAATGATATCAAGGTTATCATTGAATACGGAATGTTATCTGACGATAAGTTTTATGACAAAGCGAAAAAATTCTCTTTATTCCCAACTGTTGACGGAAAATTCTATACAATTGAAGAATTAAAAGAAAAAACAAAAGATACACAAACAGATAAAGATGGGAATTTAATTTTGCTTTATGCAGCGAATGCAGATGCACAGCACAGTTATATCCAAGATGCTACAGAAAAAGGGTACGAAGTTCTTTTATTAGACTCGCCTATTGTTTCTCACCTAATGCAAAAAGTAGAAGGAAGCAACGAAAAAGTGAAATTTACACGTGTAGATTCTGACCATATTGACAACCTTATCAATAAGGATGAAGTAAAAATCAGCAAATTATCTGACGAAGAAAAAGAAGCTTTGAAACCAATCATTGAAGCCAACGTTCCTAAGGAAAGTTACACTGTTCAACTTGAATCTTTAGATTCTTCTGCAAACCCTTTCAGTATTACTGTACCTGAGTTTATGCGTAGAATGAAAGAAATGAGTCAGTCTGGTGGTGGCGGAATGTTCGGAATGGAAAACATGCCAGAAATGTACAACCTGGTTGTAAACACAAACAATGACTTGGCTAAAGAAATTTTAGACAATAAAGATGAAGCTGCTCAAAAAGAATTGATCGGACAAGCATTTGATTTAGCTAAGTTATCTCAGAATTTATTACATGGTGAAGAATTGACAAACTTTATCAAACGTAGTTACAAAATGATAAAGTAAGCATCTTAGATGTTTTTATTACAATCCCATCTTTGTGAACGCAAGGATGGGATTTTCATTTTGATTACAGTAATTCCATACGTAGCTTTATGTTTAAGTTTTGACTTGAAACCTGAAACCTAAGAAATAAACTACATTTGTAATAAAATCATCCAACAACCCAATATGTTTAGTAAAGAAGAAGCAGCCACAATTAGAAAAGATTTTTGGATCAGTTATGGAAAATCCTTTCCAAGAAAATGGCTGTTATACAATACTAAGATCAAAGACTTTAGTTTTAAATTCTATGCAGACAATAAAATTGCACGTGTCATGCTAGATATTGAACCAGAATGTGACGCCAAAAGAGAATTGCTATACCAGCAAATAGAAGCTTTGAAAACAATTTTAACCGACGACTATATACCTGAAATTATTTTTGATGAACATCATTATTTAGATACAGGTAAGTGTTTAAGTCGAATTTTTGTTCAGTTAGATGCAAAGTTTAGTATTTACAATAAAAACAGCTGGGGTGTGGCTTTTGACTTTTTCAACAAAAACATGCCTTTATTTGAAGCTTTCTTTTATGAGTATGAAGACTTCATCAAACAGGCAGATATATAATAATAAAACTATGCATCTAAAATTCGTTAGAAACTCCTACTTCCTATTTTCATAAAGAAACAGTACCTTTGATTTGTTCCCTATAGCCGAAACAACAATCTATTATGAGAAAAGCAGTATTTCCAGGATCTTTTGATCCTATTACTTTAGGACATGTTGATATCATTAACAGAGCCATCCCTCTTTTTGATGAAATTGTAATTGCTATCGGAATCAATGCCGATAAAAAATACATGTATTCTCTTGAAGAAAGAATCCAATTCATAAAGAAAACATATGCTCGAGAAACTAAAATTTCTGTTGAGACCTATAGTGGCCTAACTGTTGATTATTGTAAAAAAATCAAAGCTACTTTTATTCTACGAGGATTGCGAAACCCTGCCGATTTTGAGTTTGAAAAAGCAATTGCAATTACCAACCGAAAACTATCTGGCATAGAGACCGTATTTTTACTGACAAGTGCAGAAACCTCTTTTATCAGTTCTAGTATTGTGCGTGATATTATAAGAAATAATGGTGATGCCTCCCTCCTTGTTCCAAAAGGGATTCTCTAATTATCTTCATAGTATTCCTTTTTTTCACAAACAACCATAGCTTTATTTTTCTAAAATTATTGAATGTACGACATTCTTAAAAAAATAAATTCATAGTTCATTTGATCTATTTTACACAAAACCTACATAATCGAATATATATTCGATTTAAAACCGTATATTTGCTTCGTGAGAATAAAAGACGAAACTAAAAGACTGGCAATTATAGAAAAAACACTTGACATTGTTTTTGAAAAAGGCTTTGCTGGCATCAAAATGGCAGACCTAGCAAAACGCGTCGGCTTGTCCGTTTCTACCCTTTATGTTTATTTCAAAAACAAACAGGATTTGATACTTTCTATTGCTATAGAAATAATAGAAAGACAATCCAAAAAAAGTGCACAGGAAATCAGAGAAGATTTATCCTACAAACTAAAACTGAAAACACTATGGGTCTTCTGGATTGATTTTAGCATCAATAACAGCAAAGAAATGAGTTTTTTAGAACAACTAAAACAATCCCCTTATTACGAGAAAATTCCTGTATCAGTTAAAGAAACGAAATATAAACTTGGTTTCGAACTATTTGATTTAGGTAAAAAAGAAGGATTGATTAAAAACGTTGACAATGAAATTTTAGCCTCAATAATTGGTGCTACAATGGGGGAAACGGTAAAACTAATCTTAAATAAAAAACTCCAACTAAACCAAAAAGACATTGATTTTATGTTCTCATTTGTATGGGACTCCATTAAAACTTAGTTTTTTTTTGAACTTAAAAAGAATAAATATTCGATTATAAACAAATTGTACATAGATATAACAATGAAACTAATAACAACGATACTAAAGAAAACAATTATGATCATAGGAAGTTTACTACTCGTATTAATTATCACTGTAATATTATTCATCAACTTAAGTCCTGAGTTTGGTGGTACCCCCACGAATGAGCAAAAGTTAATTTACTCCAAATCTCAAAACTATAAAGAAGGAAAATTCGTTAACAAAAAAAACATAAACTTAAGTATGAGTATGCGTGATATTGGAAAAAGCATGATTGGTTATTTCAAGCCTTTAGCCAATACAGTACCCAATTCTAATGTTTCCGTTGAAAAAATTGATTCCATGAATATTGTAAACCATAAAAACAGTACTCGTTTGATTTGGTTTGGCCATTCATCTTTTTTGATTCAAATAAACAATAAAACGATTTTGATTGACCCTATGTTTGGAAAAGTTCCAGCTCCACATCCAAGTCTTGGAACACCTCGTTTCAGTAAAGAGCTCCCAATAGAAGTAGAACAACTGCCTCATATCGATGCCGTACTTATTTCTCATGATCATTATGATCATCTTGACTATGGTTCAATTCAAAAGTTAAAGGAAAAAGTAAATATATTTTATACTCCATTAGGTGTTGGCGCACATCTTCAAAAATGGGGTATTGAAAAAAATAGAATTATTGAAATGGACTGGTGGCAAGAAGCAACATTTGAAGATTTAGTTTTTGTATGCACACCAGCACAGCATTTTTCTGGAAGGGGACTTACAGACAGAGCTCATACTTTATGGAGTTCTTGGATACTTCAATCTGCTACAGAAAATATTTTCTTTAGTGGAGACAGCGGATATGGCCCCCATTTCAAAGAAATAGGAAACAAATATGGTCCTTTTGATTTGGCAATGATGGAATGTGGTCAATACAACGAAATGTGGTCAGAAATACATATGTTTCCAGAACAAACTGCACAAGCCGGACAGGATGTAAAAGCAAAAAAAATAATGCCAATTCATTGGGGAGCATTCAAACTTGGCATGCATCCTTGGAAAGAACCAATTGAACGTGTATCTAAAGCAGCAAAAGAATTGAACATCCCACTAATTACACCTAAAATTGGAGCATCTATAACTTTAAATACAACATCTAAAGCACACACACAATGGTGGAAATAAATTCAATGCAAACAAAAATTTTAGTATTTAAAACCGATTTAAATATCAGTCAAAAACCATTGGTAAAAAAAATACTTGATTCCTTTAAAGAAGTTACTAAAATTGATTTTAACTTTGAAAATTGTGATAATATTCTAAGAATTGTGTCTCTCAAAAATCTAACAATTGATATAGAATTGCTAATGAAATCTCAAAATATTTTTTTTAAAGCTCTTAAGTAAACTTTAAGTCAAACTTACTACTATAACTAAACCAAAGCAAATAAAAATAGTGCATATCCGAAAAATCGTAAAAACCTAAAAAGCCCCAAATATGCGGCCCATTTAAGAGGGTATTCAGTAATACCACAAACCAACATTACCATTGAAAATGGAACTGGTAACAGAGCAGAAACTACAACAAAGAACCCACCCCATTTTTTTAGATTGATAAAAAGATCACCATATTTTTCAATTGCCCAATCATGAATTCTTGGAATATGAATAATTTTCATTCCCAAGAAATAAGAAATCAATCCTCCTGTATAAGAAAGTGTTGCTAAAAAAGTAACCAGAAGCCAAGGATTCATTCCTATTTGGCTACTTAACTCTTTAGACCATACAATAAATAAATCTGGAGGTATTATCCCAAGAACGGATTCAGAAAGCGTAAACAAAGCAAATACGGCCCATATCTGAACATTTTCGACAATCAAAACAAAAATTTCCTTTATTGTAATCACATAACGCTCCATCAACATAATTGAAATCGCAAAAACTCCTATAACCGCAGCTAATTTTAACAAGTTAGCTCCTAAAAACTGAAACAAGCCTGTTCTTCTTAAATAATGGAAATACAATTTAGAATACCTATTCATAACAATCTTCTTATTTTGAATAAATTCCCTTTGTGAATCGCTCTGGATCTGCTGCCAAATGATAACGAGGGTCATCAATATCTTGAACAATTACTTTATGGAACTTATCGTCGCCTTTGTATAACAAAACCTTACACTCCTCGCTTAAATGTTTTAGTTTTATACTTTTCCCAGCTTCTTCATATTTGTCAACAATATTCGAAATAGCTTCAATAGCTGAATGATCACTCACTCGAGATTCTACAAAGTCTATCTCTACCTTTTCAGGGTCATTTTTCACATCAAATTTTTCATTAAAGGCAGATACTGATCCAAAAAATAGAGGTCCCCAAATTTCATACGTTTTTGTACCATCTTCTTTAACTCTTTTTCTTGCTCTAATTTTTGTTGCATTTTCCCATGCAAACACCAATGCAGATATAATAACACCTACAAATACTGCGATAGCCAAATCAAAAAATACAGTTACAGCAGAAACTACTATCAATACAAAAGCATCTGCTACCGGTATTTTCTTAAGAATTCTAAAACTAGACCATGCAAAAGTTTCAATTACCATCATGAACATTACACCTACCAATGCTGCAATTGGTACTTGTTCAATATATTTATCAGTAAATAAAATAAATGTTAATAAAGTCACTGCCATCATTATTCCAGACAACCTTCCTCTTCCTCCTGCATTTATATTAATTACTGTTTGTCCTATCATTCCACAACCACCTGTTCCTCCAAACAATCCACTTACAATATTCCCAGCACCTTGAGCGATACATTCTCTATTCCCATTCCCTCTGGTCTCTGTCAAATCATCAACCAAATTCATAGTCATTAATGATTCTATCAATCCAACTGAAGCTGCTAGAAAAGCATAGGGAAGTATAAATTTCAATGTATCAAAATTGAAAGGCAAGTTTTGCCAAAGTTCTTTATTAGGTGTAGGAAATTCACCTTTCAAGCCATCTCCACCTCCTTCAATTATATAAGAACCTACAGTACTCACATCCAATCCTCCAAAAACAACAATTCCTGTTGTTACCAAAATGGCTGTCAATGCAGCAGGAATTTTAGTTGTTACTTTCGGCAACAACCATATAATAGCCATCGTCAACCCAACCAAACCTAACATCACATACAACTCTATTCCTTGCATAGGAATATTTATATACTTTTTTACACCGTCAGCTGCAACTTCCATTTCTTTATGAGAAAACATGCGTACTTGTGCCATAAAAATAACAATTGCCAATCCGTTTACAAATCCCATCATTACTGGATGCGGAATCAAACGAACAAAGCGCCCTAATTTTAAAACTCCTGCACCTACTTGTATTAGCCCCATTAAAACTACCGCAGCTAATAAATAAAAGTACCCCATATTTTCAACAGGAAGATCAAATAACATTCCTTTAGAATGCCCTTCAGAGATCATATGAACAAAAATTACTGCTACTGCTCCTGCTGCTCCAGAGATCAACCCAGGTCTACCACCAAAAACTGCTGTAATCAAACCAATCATAAAAGCACCTGACAAAGCTACCAAAGGATCTATTTGCGCTACAAATGCAAAAGCAACCACTTCTGGGATCATTGCCAATGAAACCGTAATTCCAGCTAAAATATCATCTTTAGGGTTTCGAACTATTTTTCTAATAAACTCTGTCATTCTTCCTTTTTTATTGAAGTGCAAAAGTACAGCTAATATTTACAATGACAATATGCTAATACTATATTCCTTCACATTCTATTGTTAAATTTTAAGTCACTCTTTATCTTAAAAAAATAATTAATTATGAATCCCCCTTTTAGAAGAAGACATATCGAATACGTATCCTTTTAATGCCTTTTTTAAATAAACTTTAGACTTTACAAACACAAAAAACGAGCTATAAAAAGATGCCAATAAAAATACCTTACCAAACCTTTTAAATTTCAAAACGATATGTAGCTATTTGAATTATTTCTTATCGAGGTATCGGCAGTCACGTTTCTTCGGCTGAAATAGATAACTTAAGCATCGTCTTAATTGCGATACTGTTTTATCAAGGTTAGTAGGTAGTTTCTTATTATGAATTCAGTAATTTTCTTTGGTAGCATCAACTCAAGGGAAATCGAAACCTAACTTATATGTGATGTAGTTCACGACTCCACACAAACAGGCATCTTATTATATATTACCCTTGACTTCTACTGTTTTATCATTTCAGATTTGTACATAGTTATCTACCTATCTCTTATGCTTTATTTTCAAATATAAACTAAAAAGACTTGTGCTCAATTTCATTGGATAAATGAAATAATTAAGTTGTTTTTACATTTAACTAGTACAATATGCCAATTTCAACTCATCATAATAGTTCTATATTATCAAACTACCAAACACCCTAAACCAATAACCCTAAAATAATAATTTGATATTCTTATAGGTATTTTCGAGAGCTTCTTTTATTTCTTCTTTCCCTTTAAAAACAACTTTAGTAATCCCCTCTTCAAGTTGTGGTATCAATTCCCCTATAAAAAGGGTACGCATCAAATACCAGTAAGTAACTTTTAATCGCAATTGATTTTTGTAAGAAAAAATGTGATAAGTAGTTTCCAACTCTTCCAACACTTCCAATGAATCTATACCACACTCTTCCTCTACTTCACGAATAGCAGCCTCCACTTTATCTTCATTATTTTCAATATGTCCCTTGGGTAAATCCCATCTATCAAATCGGTAAATAAACAGTACTTCAGAATTAGAGTTCAACACCTTACCTCCTGCTGCTTCAATAACATTAAAGTTTTTAAGAAACTGTTTCCAGTCTTTTTCTAATTTCTTAGAAAACAAATAAATGCCTTTATTTTCCTCTTTTTCTAAAAATAGAGAAATAGCTCTTATGTTTACTTCATCAAAATTAAAAACCTCATAATTTTTTCCTTTTTCAAAACAATCTATGAGAATAATTGGTTTGTCATTCATAAAAACTTTATACATTTGCAGCATGATTTTGAACAAAGATACAGCAAACGCTACAGCTAAGTTGCTTTTACAAATAAAAGCAATAAAATTAGAGCCAACTAACCCATTTACATGGGCTTCAGGATGGAAATCGCCAATCTACTGTGACAACAGAGTTACCTTATCTTATCCTCCTATCCGTAATTTTCTTAAGGAAAATATGGCCAAAATTATTGTGGAAAAATACGGGAAACCTGATGTAATAGCCGGTGTAGCAACTGGTGCTATTGCTATTGGTGTTTTAGTTGCACAAGAATTAGGTGTTCCTTTTGTTTATGTAAGACCAGAAGCTAAAAAACATGGCCGCCAGAACCAAATCGAAGGATTTTTAGAAACAGGAAGTAATGTTGTTGTTGTTGAAGATTTAATTAGTACAGGTAAAAGTAGTTTACATGCAGTTGAAGCATTAAATAAAGCCAATGTGAATGTAAAAGGAATGATTGCCATTTTCACATATGGATTTGAAATAGCTTCCGACAACTTTAAAGAGGCGAATGTTGACCTTACTACATTGAGTGACTACAACCAGTTATTAAAACAAGCTCTGAAAGACAATTACATTACTGAAAATGAACTAGACACTTTGTCCCTTTGGAGAAAAGATCCTAGTACATGGAATCAGTAATTAAGAATCTGTGAAAATTTTATTAAAAAAAACACTATGAATTTACAAACTAGAACGGTTATTGTTTCAAAATCATCCAAAGAAATTTTTGATTTTTTAATACTTCTCGAAAATTACGAACAATTGATGCCTGAAAATACGGATAAATTTGAAATTGATGGAGCTTCTTTCGTTTTCGGATTAAAAGGAATGCCAGACATTAGATTGATACTAAAAGACAAATCGGCATATTCTAAAGTCGTATTAGGAGCAGCAAGCAGCAAAATGCCCTTTACTTTATCTGCTAACATAGAATCAAAAAGTGAAACTTCATCAGAAGTGCAATTGATTTTTGAAGGAGAGTTCAATCCTATGATTTCTATGATGGTAAAAAAACCATTGACTAAATTTATTGAAACCTTGGTTGATAATATTGAAAAACTTTAATGCTAAAACATTTTTTAAACTTTAAACTACTCTTTCTCGTTTTCTTAAAAAGTAATAGTTTTCTTAAAGTTTTAAAAATTGAATTTCTTTCAATTCAAAAGCTTTGACATTTTCGTCTTCTAATTCTACCAGAAGTTGTCCTGCGATAGAAACATCCACAATTTTACCTATAAAAATTTTATCCTCACTATCTTTAAACATCGTGGGGATATTTTTTTTATACAAAACAGAAAGGTATCTTGACTTGATTTCTGAAAATTTCTCTTTTTTACACCCTGACAACTCTTTTTTAAGAGATTTTATGAGTTTTTGCAATAAAAGCTCTTTATCAACTTCTTTTCCCAAACTTTGTTTCACTGAAGTTGCTCCATCCAAACCTTCTGGAAAAACATCTTGATTGACATTCAGTCCCACACCAATAACACTGTGCTTAATCGTAGATTTACGCAAGGTGTTTTCAATTAAAATACCCGAAATTTTACTAGCACCTGTCAAAATGTCGTTCGGCCATTTTATGGACACATTTTTTATTTCCAAATCTTTCAACACCTCATAAACAGCTAAAGACACAGCATAATTCAAATAGGTAGCATCCGAAATTAAAAAAGCATCAAACACAGTATACATGCTAAACAACAGGTTCTTACCCGCGCTTGACTCCCATACTGCTCCCATTTGTCCACGTCCTTCCAACTGTACTTCAGCTGTCACAATAGTATAATTTTCTATGTCCTTATTGGCTGCCAATTCCTTCAAAAAAGTATTGGTAGATCCGATGGCATCAAGTTTGATTCTATGCATGTATAAATTATAATAAAAACAAGGTTCTTATTTCTTATAATTAGTAATAAAAAAATAATAACTTTGCTACAAATTAAATAAAATTTAATGTCTAAAAAAAATATAAGTAGTGATCAGTTAATCGCTACCATCATAAAAGGAATTGAAGATGTAAAAGGTGAAGAAATTCAACTATTAGATTTAAGAGATATAGAAAATACAGTTTGTGATTATTTCATCGTTTGTTCAGGAAATTCAAATACACAAGTAAAAGCAATTTCAGGAGCTGTCCAAAAAATTGTAGGTAAAGAGGCCCAAGAAAAAGCATGGCATGTAGAAGGTGAAAGTATCGCCGAATGGGTTTTAATAGATTATGTAAACGTTGTTGTACATGTATTCCAAAAACACATTAGAGAATTTTACGACATCGAAAGTCTTTGGGGAGACGCAAAAATCACCAAAATTTCAACTTCATTATAATTTAACCTCCTAGAACTTTTAAGCTATGTCTACAAATAAGAATAAAGATAAAAAGAACAATCTATTGAAGGAATCTAGTTTCAAGCCTAAATTTAATTTTTATTGGATTTATGGAGGTCTCTTTGTATTATTTCTTGTATTCCAATATTTCAGTAATGGAAACTTGGTTCAAAAAGAAATCTCTCAAAATAAGTTTGAAAGTATTTTACAAAGTAATGATATATCTAAAATTGTAGTTGTAAACAGAAGTGTAGCTCAATTATTTATAAAAGAAGAAGCCTTAACCAAAGAGGAATATAAAAAAATCACTAGTTCTAGTTTTTTTAATAAAAATGTCCCATTATTTGAATATAGTTTTGGAGATCTTCAAAATTTCGAAAAGAAGTTAGAGATTGCAAAAGAAACTTATAGTTTGGAGTTTGATATTTCCAATGATGTTCAAACCGACTTATTTGACTCTATCTTGTCTTACTTACCATTTATCTTTTTAATTGGTTTGTGGATCTTTTTTATGCGTCGTATGTCTGGTGGAGGCGGTGCTGGAGGCGGCGGAGGTCAAATTTTCAACATAGGAAAATCGAAAGCAAAATTATTTGACCAAGACCAAAAAGTTAAAATCACTTTTAAAGATGTAGCTGGATTAGAAGGTGCTAAAGAAGAGGTTCAAGAAATTGTTGATTTCTTAAAGACACCAGAAAAATATACTTCTCTCGGAGGTAAAATTCCTAAAGGAGCCTTATTAGTTGGTTCACCAGGTACAGGAAAAACACTATTAGCAAAAGCTGTAGCAGGAGAAGCAGGAGTTCCTTTTTTCTCTTTGTCTGGATCTGATTTTGTTGAAATGTTTGTAGGTGTTGGAGCTTCCCGTGTCAGAGATTTATTCAAACAAGCACAACAAAAATCACCTTCAATAATTTTCATTGATGAAATTGATGCCATCGGTAGAGCTCGTGGAAAAAACAGCATGACAGGTGGTAATGACGAAAGAGAAAACACTTTAAATCAACTATTAACAGAAATGGATGGTTTTGGTACAGATACCAATGTAATTGTTTTAGCGGCAACGAATAGAGCTGACGTTTTAGACAAGGCTTTGATGCGTGCAGGTCGTTTTGACAGACAAATCATTGTAGATTTACCAGATTTAAATGAACGTAAAGCTATTTTTGAAGTACATATGAAACCTTTAAAATTAGGTGAAGATGTAAACGCTGATTTCTTATCACAACAAACACCAGGGTTTTCTGGAGCAGACATAGCCAACCTATGTAACGAATCTGCATTGATAGCTGCAAGAAAGGGAAACACAGAAATACACAATCAAGACTTCTTAGATGCTGTTGACAGAATAGTTGGAGGTCTAGAGAAAAAAAATAAAATAATATCTGTAAAAGAAAAGAAAACAATCGCATACCATGAAGCAGGACACGCTACTGCTAGCTGGATGTTAGAACACGCTGCACCATTGGTTAAAGTTACCATCGTTCCAAGAGGACAATCTTTAGGAGCGGCTTGGTACCTTCCTGAAGAAAGAATGATTGTACAAACTGAACAAATGTTAGATGAAATGTGTGCTACTTTGGCAGGAAGAGCTGCTGAAAAAGTAATGTTTGATAAAATATCCACTGGAGCTTTAAATGATCTTGAAAAAGTAACAAGACAAGCAAAAGCTATGGTAAGTATTTATGGTTTGAATGAAAAAATTGGAAATATTACCTATTACGATTCTTCTGGACAAAGTGAATATAGCTTCTCTAAGCCTTACAGCGAAGAGACTGCTAAAGTAATTGATGAAGAAATTTCTAACATTATTGAAACACAGTACCAAAGAGCTATTTCAATATTAACAGAAAACAAAGACAAGCTAATACGTTTGGCTGAATTATTACTTGAAAAAGAAGTTATTTTCAAAGACAATTTGGTTGAAATTTTTGGTGCCAGACTATTTGAAAAAGACCTTGATGAAAAAAAAATAGAAACTTCTGATAAAAAAGACGAGGTTATAAATGATGAATCAAAATAATTGAATAATTCATTTTCTATTTATTATCTTTAAAGTACTTACAAAAAAGTTCCAAATGAGTTTTTTTAAGAAATTTTTCAACACCAACAAAGAATCTTCTAAAGAAAGAGAAATCAAAAACCAAGATGTTCACCTTTCTTTAGATGATTTGTTTGTTCACAACTTTATAGACAAAGGGGGCAAGTTTTTATATTGCACCACCCTTGATGAAGTCTCCAACAATTTAATAGGTATTCTAGATGAAAACAAATGGACAAACATAACATGTTTGGACGAAAAAAACCTTGCAGCCTTTAATGACCAACTATCAATAGATGTGAGCTACGATATTTCTCGTAAAACTCCGGTTTTCACAACTTGCGAACATTTAATTTCCGATGCAGGTAGTATACTATTTTCTTCCAATCAGTTGAAAGAAAATAAAATATACAACCTTTCCCAAAACTTTATTGTATTTGCTAAAACAAGTCAGTTTGTTAAAAATATGGGAGAAGGTTTGACAGGAATTAAAAATAATTTCAAGGAAAACATTCCCACAAATATTTGTGCAGTACGTAATTTTACTATTGAAAGTGATGAGGACAACTTCTTATCAACAGGAAACAGTAATTCAAAAAACTTATATTTGCTCTTATTTGAAGATCTATAATCTATGAACAATATGCTTACACGAGCAATTTCAGGTGCTGTATTTGTATCTCTACTTGTCTTTTCTATTCTTTACAATGCTTATACTTTTTTAGGCTTATTTTATTTATTTATGCTTATTGCTATTTTTGAGTTTTCAAAAATGCTACAATCTAAAAATATTTGGACCTATGTAATAGCAACTCTTTTATTTGGGGTCAACTGTATCGAAATTAAAGAAAGTAACACAATTGTACTTCAGTCTGCAGTTACACTCATCGTATTATTTCTGTTTATAAAAAATCTATTTGATCAAAAAGCAAATGCCGTAAAAGAATTGGGAGCCACTTTATTGATTATTATTTATAGCAGTGTTCCGTTTCTATTTATTTCCAAAATTCCATTTACAAATAGTACAAACACTTATGAAAGCATCTCTATTCTAGGTATTTTTGTACTTATTTGGTCTAATGATACTTTTGCATACTTAGTAGGTAAAAGCATAGGTAAACATAAATTACTAGAAAGAATTTCGCCTAAAAAAACAATTGAAGGTTTCTTAGGAGGTATGATATCTACTATGGTAATAGCCTATTGTATTTCATTAAATTTCGAAGTTTTCTCAATATTACAATGGCTTGTTATTGGTAGCCTTGTTAGCATATTTGGCGTATTAGGCGATCTTATAGCATCTATGTTTAAAAGACAAACTGGAGTAAAAGACACAGGAAACATAATTCCTGGGCATGGTGGTATTATAGATCGCTTAGATAGTATTATATTTGCCGCACCATTTATTTATTTATATTTAAAAATTACATTAGAAAATGTTTCATAAAGAAGGTTTTAGAAGTATCAGTATAACAGCTATAATTGTAACTTTGGGTTTTCTACTCACAGATAATTATATAGAAATTTCTTGGCTGAAAGGAATTATTTATTTTGCGCTCCTATTTTTGTTGGTTATTATCTTACAATTCTTTAGAAATCCTGCTAGAAAAACAAAAAGTAGCGATTCGCATATTGTATCTCCTGTTGACGGTAAAGTTGTGGTTATAGAAGAAGTATATGAAGCTGAATATTTTAAAGACAAACGCATACAAGTCTCTATCTTCATGTCTCCTATAAACGTACATGTTACCAGATATGGATTGAGCGGTCTTGTTAAGTTTAGCAAATACCATCCTGGTAAATTTTTAGTTGCATGGCATCCTAAATCTTCAGAAGAAAATGAAAGAACTACTGTTGTTATAGAAAATAAAGTTTTTGGAGAAGTCCTTTACAGACAAATTGCAGGTGCTTTGGCTAGAAGGATTGTAAATTACGCAAAAAAAGACATGGTGGTTGTACAAGGTACAGATGCTGGTTTTATTAAATTTGGTTCTAGAGTAGATTTATTCTTACCTTTAACTGCTAAAGTTAATGTTGAATTGAACCAGATTGTAAAAGGTGCTGAAAATATAATAGCAACAATTTAAAAACACCTCAGTTCGTATTTATGAACAAAGAATTAAACAAAGCGTTTGAAGAAGCTTTTGAAAAAGCTTCAGGCATGACAGAGCAGCTTCCTCAAGATGTCATGCTTAATTTCTATGCTTATTACAAACAAGCTACAAACGGAGATAACTTTTCTTTTCAAAACCATCATGATGGCAGAAATGCTTTTAAGTTCAACGCTTGGATGCAGTTGAAAGGACTTACAGCTGATGAAGCAAAACAAAAATACATTGAACTCGTTAACAAATACACTAAATAACAACTCTCTTATGAAAAAAACAGCACTACTGGTAATTATAATAGCCTTGGCCTTTAATTTAGATTCTTGTAAAAAGAAACCTGCTAAAAAAGAAGCACCAGTCAAAGAATACACTATAGATGCAAGCAAAACAGAAATCAACTGGACTGCTTTTAAAACAACAGCCAAAGCTCCTGTAAAAGGAAAATTCACACAATTAGATATTAAAAAAAGTGTTTCTGGAACAACTGTTTCAAAAGCCTTGAACGGAATTGAATTCTCTATTCCTGTAAGTAGTATTTTTTCTAACAATCCTGATAGAGATACCAAATTAAAAACATTGTTTTTTGGAGTAATGAAAAACGCAACCCTTTTATCAGGGACGATTCATGTTGAGAATGAAACAACTGGTTTTGTTGACTTTTCTATGAATGGTGTTATTGAAAAACTACCTTTTACTTATACTGTAAATGGTACCAATGTTGCTATAAAGGCAGTAATGAACACAGATACATGGCAAGCACAAGCAGCTATTGCTTCTTTAAACAAGGCTTGTTTCGAATTACACAAAGGAGCAGATGGTGTTTCTAAAACATGGAGTGATGTTGCTATCGATATCAACGTAGCTTTCAATTAAGAACACTTCTTAACCCCATACCAAAAGGCCATACTACTTTGTAGTTTGGTCTTTTTTTTATGCGCACAAGTTGCACAATTAACTCTTGACGAATATTCAATGGATTTAGATTTTCGAAAATTCTGACAAATTTATTTTTCCTTTTAGTAAGTTTAAATTTTCAAAGATAGCCGCTCATACTGAGCTTGCCGAAATATGGTTATAGTTTCAAATTTAAGTGAGGTAAAAAGAAAATGAGGAACTATTTAAAACATCCGCAACTTAAAAGTTTGAAGGTGTTTTTATTCTATAAAAAAATGAATACTCCATAGAAGAACAAACCAAAAGACAGGAATAGCCTCTACCCAAAAAGAAGCGTAAAATACCGATTGTTCTTTCCTTGAAAAAAATAAAAATGCTCCCAATAAAAAAACCATTCCTAAAGTAGATAAGAAATCACTTGGTATAAAAAGGTTGTAATTCATTACTGCAATCACAAATAACAGCAGCATCCCAAAAACCTTCGTTTTTCTTAAGCCCAATTTTTGTGGTATTGTTTTCAATTCTTTAGAATCAAAATCAATATCTCTTATATCAAATGGCAATGTCAATACCAATACAAAAAGAACTTGTTGTACAAAAAAAAGTTTGACATCTTTCGTCATAGTAACACCATTTGCTATCAAAGGAAAAAAAACAACCATTCCTCCCCATGAAACCGCAATACTAAAAATTTTAATTCCGGGCAATGTTCTTAGCGAAACCACTTTATTTTTAATTTTGAAAACTGGTAACATATACAAAGCGGTAACTATAGCAAAAGGAACTACAATCAATAAAGCCAACATTGATGTATAAAACAACGTATACAACAACCCAAGTCCAGCAATTCCATTAATTATTTTTAAAGGAACGTCATGTATTTTACACCAAGCTGCCATCACGTGACGGTTCGTATTTTTTCTCAACTTAACAAAACGAATCAAATTATAAGACAATAAAGTAGAAAAAGCAACAAAAAAAGCACTCAACGTGGTGTCAACATAAAAAAATAAGCCCGTCAAACGGACCAAAGTCCAAATAGCAACAGAAACATGTAAATTACTATATACATAGAATTTAAAAAGATTCTTTAATAATTTCATAACACAAAAATAGTTTAATTATTTATTGAATTATAGAATTGTTAAAATATTGAATTCCTAGCACATTAACAATTTACAACCTTCTAAAGAACAGGTACTAAATTTGTTCATAACCTCTAATTTTGGTTAACAATTTAGATACCTTAAAGCTTTCACAAGTCCATATAATAATTATTTTTGTCCATTAAACCCAAAATAACCACATATAAAATGAGAACTGATTCATTTGTATCGAGACATGTAGGCCCAAGAGGCAATGACGTCCAAGAAATGTTAGCAACAATCGGTGTTGCTTCCGTAGAAGAATTGATTGAAAAAACAATCCCTTCGGATATATTATTATCAAAAAATCTTGATTTGGCAAAAGCCATGAGTGAACATGAGTACATATCTCATATCCATGAATTATCAATTCGAAATAAATTATTTAAAAACTATATAGGACTAGGATACCATCCAACAATTACTCCTGGAGTAGTACAAAGAAATATTTTAGAAAATCCAGGTTGGTATACTGCGTATACACCATATCAGGCTGAAATTGCACAAGGAAGACTAGAAGCCTTGTTGAACTACCAAACCATGGTTACTGAATTGACAGGTATGGAATTGGCAAATGCCTCTTTATTAGACGAAGGTACCGCAGCAGCTGAAGCCATGATTATGTTCTTTAATACACGTTCTAGATCACAGAAAAAGAACAATGCGCTTCAATTCTTTGTTTCTGACAATGTATTACCACAAACCATAGACATCCTAAAAACGCGTGCAACTCCTTTGCAAATTGAATTGGTCATTGGAGAACACAATCAAATTGAGTTTACTGAAAACTTCTTTGGAGCATTGGTGCAATATCCTGGGAAAAATGGTCAAGTTTTAGATTATAGTGAATTTGTAAAAACAGCCAATACAAAAGAAGTCCGTGTTGCCGTAGCTGCAGATTTATTAAGTCTTTCTATCCTAACACCTCCTGGTGAATGGGGAGCTGATGTTGTTGTAGGAACCACCCAACGTTTTGGAATACCAATGGGATATGGAGGCCCTCACGCTGCCTATTTTGCAACCAAAGAGACTTACAAAAGAAATATACCAGGTCGTATCATTGGAGTTACCAAAGATGCCAATGGAAACAGAGCTTTGCGTATGGCATTGCAAACTAGAGAACAACATATAAAACGTGAAAAAGCAACTTCTAATATTTGTACTGCACAAGTACTATTAGCGGTTATGGCTGGTATGTATGGTGTATATCACGGCCCAAACGGATTGAAATATATTGCCAATAAAATACACCAACTAACCTATACTTTGCACGATGAATTGTCGAAGCTAGGAGTACTTCAAATAAACAAAACATTTTTCGACACTTTGAATATTGAAGTCACAGATATTCAAAAAATAAAAGAAAATGCAGAATTGCTAAATGTTAATTTTTATTATACTGCAAAAAATACGGTTAGCATTTCTTTAAATGAAACCACAACTTTAGATGACATCAATGAAATTGTAAAAATAATTGCAAAATCTGAAGGAAAAGTATACAAAGAAGTAAAAGCTGTTAACCCACAATTGAGCATTCCTCAAAACCTATCAAGAACTTCAGAATTCTTAACAAACTCCGTGTTTAATAGTTATCATTCAGAAACTGAAATGATGCGTTATATCAAAAGACTAGAAAGAAAAGATCTTTCTTTAAATCATTCAATGATTTCTTTAGGGTCTTGTACTATGAAATTAAATGCTGCATCTGAAATGTTCCCATTAAGTTGGGCCAATTGGGCTAATATCCATCCTTTTGTTCCTATTGAACAAGCAGAAGGCTACCAAGAAGTTTTTAAACAATTGGAGGCAGACTTGAATGTAATTACTGGTTTTCATGCCACTTCTTTACAACCTAACTCAGGAGCACAAGGGGAATATGCTGGACTGTTAGTTATAAAAGCATACCATGAATCAAGAGGAGATTCTCATAGAAATATCTGTTTGATTCCTTCATCTGCTCATGGCACCAACCCAGCATCTGCTACAATGGCAGGAATGAAGGTGGTTGTTACCAAGGCTACAGTGGATGGAAATATTGATTTTGACGATTTAAAGGAAAAGGCTCTTTTACACAAAGACAACCTTGCTGCTTTGATGGTTACGTATCCATCTACCCATGGTGTTTTTGAAAGTGGAATCAAAGAAATTACACAATTGATTCATGAAAACGGCGGACAGGTTTATATGGACGGTGCAAACATGAATGCACAAGTCGGTTTGACTAACCCAGCTACTATTGGAGCTGATGTTTGTCACCTCAATCTCCATAAAACATTTGCAATACCACACGGTGGTGGTGGCCCAGGAGTTGGCCCCATATGTGTTGTTGAACACTTGGCTCCTTTTTTGCCATCAAACCCATTAATTCCTACTGGAGGTAGTAGCCCAATAACTTCTATATCATCTGCCCCTTGGGGATCTGCTTTGGTGCTATTAATTTCCTACGGATATATTAAAATGTTGGGAACAAAAGGCCTAAAATCTTCTACAGAAAACGCCATTCTAAATGCCAATTACATGAAAAAGCAATTGGAAGCCGAATATGATATTTTATATACAGGTGAAAATGGTTTCTGCGCACACGAGATGATTGTTGACTTTAGAAAATTCAAACAAAAAGGAATTGAAGTTGTCGATATCGCCAAACGACTAATGGATTATGGTTACCACGCCCCTACTGTTTCCTTTCCTGTTGCAGGAACTTTAATGATTGAACCTACGGAGAGCGAAAACAAGAAAGAATTGGATAATTTTATCAGCGCATTGATTGGCATCAAAAAAGAAATTGATGCACAAGAAAATCATGATGAAAATTCTATCTTAAAAAATGCGCCTCATACCCAACAACTTTTAACAGATGATGTTTGGGGTTTCAAATACACTAGAAAACAAGCTGCTTTTCCTATGGAATCTGTTGTCGAAAATAAATTTTGGCCTTCTGTAAGACGTGTAGATGATGCCTTTGGCGACAGAAACTTAATTTGTTCTTGTACACCGATTGAAGATTATATGTAAGAAAGCAACTATTTTAAAGGAATAGGCTTTAATTTTTATTCAATCTATTGGAGAATCCTTTGAAAAACAGTTTAGATATTATTAATTTCAAAATAACCCAAACAAATATGTTTGGGTTATTTGTTTTTAGCATATAAAAATTATGATATTGAAAGTTCGGTAGGTTGAAACGAAAAAAAGTAGCCTGTTTCCTTCAATCTTTATCCGTAATATCTTATTTTTGCGCTCATACTTTGAATACACATTTAAATTCATCATGAAAGAAATCACGAAAGAAACCTACATCAACTGGTACAAGGATATGTTGTTCTGGAGAAAGTTTGAAGACAAGCTTGCTGCTGTATACATCCAACAAAAAGTTAGAGGATTTTTACACTTATACAACGGTCAAGAAGCAATTTTAGCTGGAGCATTACATGTAATGGACCTAAGTAAAGATAAAATGATTACGGCTTATAGAAACCATGTACAACCAATTGGTATGGGAGTAGATCCTAAAAGAATCATGGCTGAATTGTATGGTAAAGTAACTGGTACATCGCATGGTATGGGAGGTTCTATGCATATTTTCTCTAAAGAAAAAGGTTTTTATGGTGGTCATGGTATTGTAGGTGGTCAAATACCTTTGGGTGCTGGTATGGCATTTGGAGATAAATACCACAATACTGGAGCTGTAACAATCTGCTGTTTTGGTGATGGAGCTGCACGTCAAGGATCTTTGCATGAAACATTTAATATGGCGATGCTTTGGAAATTACCTGTAGTATTTATTGTAGAAAACAATGGATATGCAATGGGAACTTCTGTAGAGCGTACGGCAAACCATGAAGATATTTGGAAACTTGGTTTGGGGTATGAAATGCCTTGTGGACCAGTAAATGCCATGGATCCTATAGCTGTTGCTGAAGCGATGCATGAAGCAATGGAAAGAGCTCGTTCTGGAAACGGTCCAACTTTCTTAGAAATGAAAACTTACCGTTATAGAGGTCACTCTATGAGTGATGCACAACACTATAGAACAAAAGACGAAGTTGCAGAATACAAAAAAATAGATCCAATTACACAAGTTCTCGATACCATCAAAGAAAATAATTATTTATCTGAAGATCAAATCAAGGAAATTAATGCGGATGTAAAATCAAAAGTATTGGAATGTGAAAAATTCGCCGATGAATCTCCGTATCCAGAAGTACAACAATTGTACGATGTGGTATACGATCAAGAGGATTATCCTTTTATCAAACCCGTTTAATAAAAAATTCACAAATCAATACGCATAACACATAATTCAAAAGTAATATGGCTATAGTTATTACAATGCCCCGTTTAAGTGATACAATGACAGAAGGTGTCGTTGCAAAATGGTTGATTAATATTGGTGATAAAATTGAAGAAGGAGACATCCTTGCTGAAATTGAAACTGACAAAGCAACTATGGAATTTGAATCCTTTAACGAAGGAACTTTATTACATATCGGTTTGCAAGAAGGTGAAACAGCTCCTGTAGATTCTTTATTAGCTATTATCGGTGACGAAGGTGAAGATTTTTCTGCACTATTAAGTGGTGCTGATGCAGCACCTGCTAAAGAAGAAACTGCTACTCCAGTTGTTGCTATTGAAGAGACACCTGCTGCTGTTGCCGTAGAAACTGTTGCCATTCCAGACAATGTAATTGTTGTTACAATGCCTCGTTTGAGTGATACCATGACAGACGGTACTGTTGCTTCTTGGTTAAAAAATATTGGTGATGAAATTGTAGAAGGAGATATTCTTGCTGAAATTGAAACTGATAAAGCAACAATGGAATTTGAATCTTTCAACGAAGGAACCTTATTACATATAGGATTGCAAGAAGGTGAAACAGCTCCTGTAGATAGTTTATTAGCAATCATTGGTGATGCTGGTACAGATGTATCTGCTGTCGTTTCTTCTTTTCAAATTGGAGGAAGTACAGCTCCTGCCAAAGAAGAAACTCCTAAAACAGAAACAGCAATACCTGCCAAAACACCTACTCCTATTGAAAAAGCTACGAAAACAAATACAACTGCAAAAAAAGTAAGTGCAGTTCAATCTGAGAATGGAAGAATTATCGCTTCTCCCCTAGCCAAAGCATTGGCTGAAGAAAAAGGAATCAACTTGGCCAAAATAACTGGTACAGGCGAAGGAGGGCGTATCATAAAAACTGACGTTGAAAACTTTACAGATGTTGTTATTGCAGATGCTCCTGCTACTGCCACAGTTGTTGCAGCTCCCGCTGGAGAAGTAAGTCAAACAGAAGTTAAGAACTCTCAAATGCGCAAAGCAATTGTACGTGCTTTAGACAATTCTCAAACTTCCGCAGTGAACTTTACTATTGGTATGGATATCAATATGGACAATGCGATGGCTTCTCGTAAAGAAATAAACGCATTGCCTGATACAAAAGTCTCTTTCAACGACTTGGTTGTAAAAGCTTGTGCAATGGCTTT
>Ga0105356_10001438_pt1 | contig 23481 bp, 20 predicted proteins | sample GOMGulsemesocosm_3_FD_83502 | JGI IMG/M metagenome (GOLD analysis project Ga0105356, IMG submission 83502) | Methane-oxidizing microbial communities from mesocosms in the Gulf of Mexico - GOM9D Gulf of Mexico | ecosystem: Environmental > Aquatic > Marine > Cold seeps | place: Gulf of Mexico... | reverse complement strand
GGGAGGTTGGGTAGAAAACGATTACTGCGTTATGATTCATAATCAGGGAATAACCATGAATTAAAAATCATGCCTTGTACTCGCATCCTACCCAAGCTCACAAACCTGCATTTTCAAGTGGCACGGGTATAAACATACAATTGCGCCGTGCATAAACCCTAACAGTAAATGCGCGGCCTAAAAGGGGATAATTTTAAATAACGAGCAAACCAACTAATTTGTTGTCAATTAGCTCGTTATTAACTTCTAAATTGTATAATCCTTCACTTGATAACCCAAGGCTTCGAGTTGAGGCTTTAAGGAAGCAGCGTCACCCACTACGACAAAAAACATTTCTTCGATCACTAGGTGCTCACGAGCTAATGCGTTGATTTCATCAGCACTAATGCTGGAAACAATTTGCGCTCGTTCACTGACAAATGCTGGCGTTAAATCATATTCCAAAATTTGGGCTAAAAAACCTAGCTTTGCGGCTGGGGTTTCGTAGCGCAGAGCGTCGCGCTGATTAATAGCGCTGCGCATAAAGGCTAACTCTTCTGGGGTAATACCACTGGCGACATAGCGCTTGATTTCTTTGACGATTTCAACAATAGACTTGTCTGTAACATCACGACGAACTTCGGTGCCAACGACAAAAGCACCAGTATATTTATTACCGTTAAAATAAGAGTTGGCACCATAACTATAGCCTTTATCTTCACGTAAATTTAGGTTTATACGGCTGTTAAATGCACCACCAAGGCTGAAGTTCATCAAATTTGATTTGTAATATTGACCGGTAATATCACGGGTTAGCGCCCGCTTGCCAATACGGATCACTGACTGGGCGGCGCCTTTTTTATTAACAAGGTATATTACGCCTGATTTGGTGTCTGGCTGGGCTAATTTTAATGTGAGGGCAGGTGCTTGACCTGTCCAGTCATCTAATATATTCAGGCTCTGGCTAAGTGCCTGTTGTGACAAGTTAGAGACAATAATAACTTGGCTACCGCCAGGTTTTACCCGCTGCTGATAGAAGGTCTTTATCTGCTCTAAAGTTAGCGAGCTTAAGGTTTGCTGCGTGCCGCCGCTTGGGGTTGCTGAAATATCGTCAGCATGGAGTAATTGGCGAAAGGCACTTGAGGCTAAATAACTTGCATCTTTTTTGCTATTGATGACGCCTTGAATGGCGTTGTTTTTTATCCGGTTAAATTCACTGGCGCGAAATGCTGGTTGCAGCATTTTTTCTTTAACCAAACTAAGAGTCGCATCAAAATTATCACTTAAGGCATTAATATTAACCATTAGATATTGATTAGATGCTGAAAAACTCACTGAACTACCAAGTTTTTGCAGTTCATTGCTCATCGCTTCATTAGAGCGGAGCTTGGTCGATTCGTTAAGCATGCTTGCTAATAACGAAGCTGTGCCTGCCTGTTCTTTATTTTCAAAATAATGACCCGCTGGGATCTTAATTAACATCGCGGTGGTTGGCGTTTCCAAGCTCTGACTAGCCAATACACGGATGCCATTATTTCGTTGCTGTTGCCACATATCTGGTAGGTTTATGCTGGTGCTACGACTAGCAGCAGGCATCTTACTGCGATCGAAATCATCGGTTGCTCGGCGTATTTTCAATTGTTGAGGTGCGACTAAAGCTAGGTTACTGAGATCTCGTTGTGGTGGAGTAAAATTATCTTTAGCTGCCACCCGGTCTAGTTGGCCCATTGGAACAACGCTCATGATAACCGCGGCTTTATTTTTGACATAACGCTGATAGACCCGCAATACATCTTGCTTGGTGACAGAGCTATAGCGTGTGATGTCTTTTTCAATATAATTGGGATTGTCGGTGTAGGTTTGATTCGCTGCTAACTGACTGACTTTGCCAGCGACGCTTTGTAGACCGAAAATAAAACTCGCTTTCATTTTTGTCCGCACTTTGAGCAAATCATCGTCTTGAACACCACGCTGCTCGAACTCTTCGAGGGCCGCCCGCATTAGCGTTTCTATCTCGGCTAAACTTTTACCCGATCTTGGGTTGAGATAGGCCTGAAAATTAAGAGTACAAGCCAATTCTGCGCAAGGGTGTGATACGCCAGCATAAACGGTAAATTGTGACTTAACTAAATTCTTATAGAGGATTGATGTCTTGCCGCCTCCAAGTATTTCAGCTAAAACATCTAGCGGCGCTTCATCTTCGTGTCTGACATAAACGGTTGGCAACGTCATGGAAATCATCGGCAGTTCAATATTATCTTCCAATGAAATATAGCGATCTTTATCAAGGGTAACCGCGACCTTTTGTGGCGGGTTAACCACAGGTCCTGCGGGGATCGAGCCAAAGTATTTTTTTACTTGTTGCAAGGTTCTGACCGGGTCAATATTGCCACCAATAGTAATAGTGGCATTGTTAGGGCCGTACCATTTTAGGAAAAAGTCCTTCAAGTCATTAACATCGACTCGATTCAAGTCACTCATAAAACCGATGACGGGCCAAGAGTATGGATGGTTTAGCGGATATAATGCCGCGGCAACTTGCTCTCTTACCCGGCCATAAGGCTGATTATCAATGCGCTGGCCGCGCTCATTTTTAACGGTTTCACGTTGCACTTCAAATTTTTTCTGGGTGACACTATCAACAAAGAACCCCATGCGATCGGCTTCTAACCACAGCACTTTTTCAAGTTGGTTCGCTGGAATAGTTTGATAATAGTTGGTTCGGTCGCTATTGGTTGAGCCATTTAAGGTGCCGCCAGCTTCAGTTATTATTTTAAAATGCTGTTCGTCGCCAACATTGTCTGACCCTTGGAACATCATGTGTTCAAAAAAATGAGCAAAGCCGGATTTACCAATGGCTTCTCGGGCCGAACCGACGTGATAAGTGACATCGACTTGAACCAATGGATCTGAATTATCCTGATGTAAAATTACGGTTAAACCATTGTCTAGCACATATTTTTGATAGGGAATAACGATTTTATCGGAGTCGCTTTTTACTTCTTCTATTAAACGAACTCCTGCAATGCTAACAGGGCTTTTTTCGTTAGGTGTTGATGATGACAACGAGGTTTGATTACAACCAGCAAGCAGTGCAACCACTACAGCAACAGTCCATTTTTTCAAGATTTTTCTCCAATGTTTTTTTAGAGCTTAACATGTTGTTCTATTATTGAGTCCCATTTTGAATAATAAAGACCGCGGCAAACAACAATAGTTCGCTTAAGTTAGTAATTAAGAGACAGAGATGCAAGATAAGATATTTTTCCTCAATTAGCACTGTATTTGCTAGTGCTAACTGAGGCGATATCACCACCGAGAGTTCGGTGGTGATTGATTCAAGAATTACTGGTCTAAGGCGGCATTTAAACGATCAAGACCTTGGCGTAAATCGATAATTAAATCATCGACATCTTCAAGACCAATATGCAACCGGATAACTGGTCCAGCCGCTTGCCAAGTCGTCGCAGTACGCAGACGATCTAGGCCGTTGACCTTAAGGATTAAACTTTCAAACCCACCCCATGAAAAGCCCATTTTAAAATGGCTCATGCCGTCGAGTAATTCGATTATAGCGAGTTCATTACCGCGATTGAGTACAATAGAAAATAAACCGTTAGACCCCTTAAAATCACGTTTAAAAATATCATGGCCGGGGCAATCACTAAAAGCAGGATGTAGCACTTTATCAACTTCTGGTTGCTCACTTAACCATTGCGCAACTTTCAGAGCACTTTCTTGATGCTGTTTTAATCGCACGCTAAGCGTTCTTAAGCCGCGTAAAGCCAAATATGCGTCATCAGGAGATACACATTGTCCAAGCAAGTAGCTGTGCTCACGCAGTTGCGGCCAATATTTATCATTGGCGACGGCGGTACCAATCATCGCATCAGAGTGACCGACAATATATTTGGTCGCCGCTTGAATCGAAATATCGACCCCGAAATCAAACGGTTTGAAATTAACGCCAGCACCCCAAGTATTATCAAGCATTACAATAATATCGGATTGGTGTGCGATGGCTGACATGGCGGGTACGTCTTGTACTTCCATGGTGTTTGAGCCTGGAGATTCCAAAAATAATATTCGAGTATTGGCTTGGATAAGATCTTTAATGCCCGCACCAACCATTGGATCATAATAAGTGGTTTCAATGCCCATATTTTTTAGAATTTTGTCACAAAAATCACGGGTTGGTTCGTAAGCCGTGTCAACCATTAATAAATGATCACCAGACTTCAAAAAAGATAACAGGGCGCTTGTAATAGCAGCTGTGCCACAAGGGTATAAGGCACAGCCTGCACCGCCTTCTATTTCGCTCATCGCTTCACTAAATGCAAAGCTGGTGGTAGTGCCACGGCGACCATAAAAAAGGGTTTTATTGGCTCGATTAGCAGTTGCATGTTTCATTTCTGCTACCGTGTCGAACACGATAGTGGAGGCACGTTGCACCGAGGGATTTACTGCACCATTGGTCCAAGCCTTTTTTCGGCCTGCGCTAACGATTTTCGTATCATGTTTCATTCAATCAAACTCTGTTAGATGTCTAGACGGTTATTAAACTGAAAAATGGTTGCTTTTGCACCTGTTATTTTCGACTTTTTATAATCAAATAGTCTATGCCATGCCACGGAGTATGATTTAAAGGGGCAATGGGCGAGTTTGGCGACTCCTTTGCTAAATTTTGGCTGTTTTTAATTTTTAAATACCTCTTGGTGTGCTCTGTTTTAATGAAATTACATCGCTACTGCATCAAGAGTGAATTGACCAAGAGTAGCAAGACAAAGTTTAATAATTTTTTACTTTAAAAATCAGGTACGCTGATTTTTTTAAAAAAATCATGGTAAAATCATCATAATATTTTTAGCGATATACTGAGATTTTTAAAGTGTCGACCCAACAACTGCTAGCACCAATTTTAAGTTTTCTTAAATGTGAAACTCCTGATGAATGGATCGAAGAGGCTAGGAAGCCAGAAAATTTATCTATCATATTACGGGACCATTTAGCTTGTGAATTAAAGGCTGGACAGACCGCAATGCACTTCTTGCGTAAATATGCTATTGATAAAGAAAGTGGAAAAATACTTGCAGATTGGTTTAAGCCTTATGAGGCTTATTTGTACCGTAAGGAGGGAGATTTACAGTCCTTAGCCAGTCAAGATGCTTTGTCAAAATCGGCTTTCACGACAAAAAACGCTGATTATGGGCAAGATTTTATTGATAAAATGGTGTTACTAATAAAAGAAGAGTTACATCACTTTTATCAAGTATTAGAGATTATGGAAGGCCGATATATCGCATTTGAGAATACGACGGCAGGGCGCTATGCCAAAGACATGATGAAACATGTGACAACACATGAACCGGATACCTTAATCGACAAACTGATTTGCGGTGCTTATATTGAAGCTCGATCATGTGAACGGTTTGCTAAACTAGCCCCTCACTTAGATGACGATTTGAATAAATTTTACATCTCTTTATTAAGATCTGAAGCCCGCCATTATCAAGATTATTTAGCACTTGCTGAACAAGTTGCTGGCAAAGATATTAATGACCGTATCGCTTATTTTGGTAAAGTTGAAGCTGATTTGATTTTAACACCTGATAGTGACTTTAAGTTCCATTCAGGAAAACCGAGCTAAAGCCCGTCATTATCAATGATTACTTAGTGCTAGCCGCTTAACGGTTGTTCTGGCTGATGTAATTGATGATAAATTTGGTAATTTGTTCGATGTTATTGAGATCAAGTTCGGTGATATTAGCTAAGTCGACTTGATCTTGTTCGTTTGGGCTCAGGCCGTCGTGGGCTAGTGCACAGACGCGAGAGTTGCTGTTCAATAACAATGTTTTGCCTTGTGATGCACGATACAGTTCGATTTTATCGTAATTTTCATTCTTAAAACCTTCGACTAAAATTAAATCAAGCCCCCGATGATCAAGCAGGTCGATTGTTTGATCAAAACTCAGTGCTTGAGCTGGAGTTTCTTTGATATAGGCAACTCTTTGATCGCAACTGATAATAATTTGGTCTGCGCCGGATTTCCTTAAGCGGTAGCTGTCTTTACCCGGTTTATCTATCTCGACATCGTGGTGAGCATGTTTGATCACCGCTACCGAAATATTAGCTTGTTTTAGTTGTGGTATCAGTTGCGTGAGCAAGGTAGTTTTACCAGTGCCTGAGTGGGCAATAAAGCCAAGGGTTGCTGTCATTTATAGTTCTCTTTTACGAAGGGTATAGTTCACTTGGACTAATTTTAGCGGTCAAGATTAGTTGTAATTGAATTCTTTTGCACGTTAAGCTTTATTTGATTGACAATAGATCGTCTGATTTTTTATTATCACCTTTCATTACGAATCAACTGCTACACTTATTTACCTTGAGGCCTCATTGGCGAAATGGATTTTAATAACCTTATACATGATTTAACAAGTTTACCAGTATTGCCTCAGGCATATCATAAGTGCTGCGACTTGTTAGAGCAAAAAAATACCGACTCTAAAGCACTCGCGAATGTTGTTGCTTGTGATCCTGCCATGGCGATTAACGTCTTAAAATTGGTTAATAGCGCTTTTTATAATATGCCGCGCTCAATTGAGCGATTAGATCATGCGATCTCGATTATCGGGCAGCAAGGGTTTAAAGATCTTATTTTAACGACTTCGGTCGTTCGTGTGATGGAACAACTGGCGCATGGCCAAGTCGATTTAGATGTGTTTTGGCACCACAGTATATTTACTGGACTAGTGGCGCGTCGCTTAGCTTTATATGCTTATTTAGCCAATTGTGAACGTTTTTTTATTGCGGGTCTATTACATGATGTCGGCCAGTTAATTTACTTTGATATAAAACCGCAAAAAGCACAGCAAGTTCGGCAATTAATTGATACTCATGGAATAGATGTTATTGTCGCCGAGAAAAAAATTCTTGGCTTTGACCACCAGGTGCTAGGTGCGGCGTTATGCCGACATTGGAATTTACCAGAGTGGTTGCAAGAAACTATCGAGCATCACCATATGCCGAGTGAATCGAGGCACTATAAAACAGAGTCGTCGGTAATATATTTGGCCAATGAAATTTCAAGAATACATTTTTGTGGTTTAACCACTAGTGATAATCAGCGGGTTGCTTATTTAACCACCCGTAACATGTCGGCGTGGCGCACGCTTAATTTAACAGAAGATATTATTGAATATGTAGTGGCCGAAGCGACGGAGCAACTCAATGAAGTATTAGCTACCTTAGTACCGAATGTCACAGTATCCAAGAGTAAGTTAAGTCAGGCTGAAACATCGTCATCTTAAATTTTAGTGCCGTGTTATCGCACGGCCCCCTAAAACCGACGACCTCAGGTTTTTAATGCAGTAACTTTGTGATGGAACCTAAGAGATTCAGTTACCATTCATGGCATGTCTGACAAAATCCATCGCAATGTAAATACAGGATCAAAGAGCGAATGAATGACAATGAATTATTATTGCTAAGGCAAAACTTAGAAATTCACATTGCCGAATGTAATCACATATTAAAATTATTGAATTCAGACTCTTTGACTCCTGAAAATCAGGAAAAAATATACTCAACCTTTGACATGATTAGATATGGCAAAAGCCATACCATTTCTAGTATGGGTGGTGAGCGAAACTTTATTGATCTTATTAATGGTGTGCCTTCTGTAGCCATCCAAGGTTACAACAAGAACCGTGAACTAATCTATTGGAATAAAGCCAGCGAAGTGATGTATGGCTATTCGTATCACGAAGCGATAGGTAAAAAGCTCGAAGATCTGATTATTCCCGATGATATGCGCGAGCCTGTTGTCGGTGCCATTAATGACTGGTTTCAACATGGCGTCATTATACCAGCTGGCGAGTTGGTCTTAAGACGTCAAGATCGCTCACCAATTCATGTTTATTCATCTCACATTATGCTGGGGGAAGGCACTGACAATCCTGAGATGTTCTGTGTTGACATAGATTTGTCTGAAATTGCCTCGCTAAAAAATGCCAATACTAGCCTTGAGAAACAAGCGCACTTTGACAAGTTAACCAATATTTATAACCGTCATTATTTTGATTCAGTTATTAGTCAAAAACTCAGTCATATGGTTATTCAACAAAAAGAGTTGTCGATAATCATGTTTGATATTGACTACTTTAAGAAGATCAACGACGAGTATGGTCATAAGGTCGGAGATCATGCCTTAGTAGCCTTAATTAGAATCGTTAAAGAGATTATCCGCGATGATGACGTCTTTATTCGCTGGGGCGGAGAAGAGTTTATTCTGTTGGTGGAAGCTAACTTGGATAAAGCGAGCTTAACAGCGAGTAAACTTCGAGAAAACATCGAGTTAAAAACGTCCGAATTTGAAGACATTCCCGCATTTACCTGTAGTTTTGGTGTCGTGTCGATGCAAGGGTTTACTTCGTTTGATCAAGCTTACAAGATAGTAGATGAAAAGCTGTATTTAGCGAAGAATAATGGTCGAAACCGAGTTGAGTCATAAAGCTCGTGATAAGAGCTTCAAGCTAAGACCACGACCTTATCTCTACCCTGAGCCTTAGCTTGATACAAGCAAAGGTCTGCTTGTTTTAGCCATATTTGCGGCGAATCGTTATCTGCAAGCTCACTGGCACCTATGCTAACGGTGATCGTTTGAGTTGTATCTCCAATAGCGAGCTTAGCCAGCTCTAAGCGTAAATATTCAGCATACACTTTTGCTTGTGCCGCAGTCGTGTGTGGCAATATCATCACAAACTCTTCACCACCCATGCGAAAGACTAAATCATCTTTTCTAGAATGGCGATGTAAGCTATCTACTAAGCATTTTAGTACTTGATCTCCTGTTTCGTGACCATGAGTATCATTGACTTGTTTAAAGTGATCTATATCGATAATTAACAGCGATACCGTGTCGTGAATCATTACCTCTTCTAAACTATGATCCAAATGTCGTCGATTAAAAGCACCAGTTAACGGATCGGTAGTAGACAATTTTATTAGTTCACTTTTTAGCGCTAAAATATGGTTGGAGATAATTAGAATAAGCACTAAAACGATCATCAGTGAAAAAAGAAAACGCAGCGTTACCGCAATATCGGTCTGAACATATAACGATATGCTAGATTGGAATAATAACAATAAAGAAAATACAGTTGCTTTGCGTGCTGGCAGCACAAAATAGAAGGTAATAACACTCGGATAAGCCCAAAAAATAGCATTTATACCGATAATAAAAACGGCTAATGATTGTGAAAAACACATGCAAAGCAATGGCGTGTATACAGATATAGGAGGTATTTTTCGCCGAGTTAAATAGTAAAGATAAACACTTGCCGTTAAAATGAACAACGAAAAGCTTACCGATAAGACATATTGACCATAGATTATGGTTTTTATGGTGAAAGGAACAAACACGATCAAAACAATATAAAAAAGATACCATAATGTTTTGATCGGCAAAGCAGCAAGTACGCTACTTTGCTGTTTTTCGAGGGTGTAAAAATAATTGTGTAATTTGTCCATTAATTACCAACAACAAGTTATTTATCATACCAGTATCAGTGTGCGTGGTAATTAAATCAACAATGTTTTAAAAGCTGTCTTGTGGGATCCTCACCCAGCCTTCCATTAATACTCGGGCGCTACGACTCATTATCGCTTTATTAACCAACCATTGACCATCAACTTGGCTTGCTTGTGCGCCCACTGTTAACGTACCTGAAGGATGACCGAAGTTAACACTATTGCGTACGCCGCCACCAGCAGCTAAGTTAACTAGGGTACCGGGAATAGCTGCAGCCGTGCCAATAGCTACTGCTGCGGTGCCCATCATTGCGTGGTGCAACTTGCCCATAGATAATGCACGTACATTAAGCTCAATAGCGCTGGCAGTAATTTGTTTGCCACTGGACGAAACATAATCGCTTGGTCCGCCGATAAAGGCAACCTTAGGGGTGTGTTGTCGCCCAGCCGCTTCACTAATATCTTTAATCAGCCCCATTTTAACTGCGCCGTAGGCACGAATGGTTTCAAACTTGGTTAGGGCCGCAGCATCACCGTTAATTACTTCTTGCAGTTCACAACCGGTATAACCAAGTTCAGCAGCATTTAAGAAAATCGTTGGAATACCGGCATTAATTAAGGTCGCTTTAAAGGTACCAATACCGGGTACGTCAAGATCATCAACTAAGTTGCCCGTTGGGAACATCGCACCATCACCGTCAGCAGGGTCGATAAACTCTACTGGAACTTCGGCGGCTGGAAAGGTCACACCATCGAGTTCAAAGTCACCGGTCTCTTGCACTTCACCATTGGTGATTGGCACATGTGCAATAATGGTTTTTTTGATATTAGCTTGCCAAATCCGGACTGTGCATACACCATTTTGTACAATACGCTCGGCGTCGACTAAACCGCTGTTAATTGCAAATGACCCAACCGCAGCAGTTAAGTTGCCACAGTTGCCACTCCAATCAACAAAAGCTCTGTCGATAGCGACTTGTCCGAATAAATAATCGACATCATGATCAGGCACTGAACTTTTCGACAAAATGACAGTTTTACTGGTGCTTGAGGTCGCGCCTCCCATGCCATCAGTTTGTTTACCGTAAGGATCTGGGCTGCCAATCACCCGTAATAATATTGCATCACGGGCTGCGCCTGCAACTTGTGCTACTTCAGGTAGGTCTGCTAGATTAAAGAAAACCCCTTTACTGGTCCCACCACGCATATAGGTAGCGGGGATTTTAATTTGTGGTACATAAGCCATGAGTTTTGTCCTATAAATTGTGCTGCCATAGCTATAAATCAATAACTAAAACAAACTTAAAATCGCGGCTATTCCCCGTCTTTTATCACCTTAAATTTGAAATTGTCCAATGAGAAAATCAGGGATGATTTTCTAGTATTTACCGCAGGGACGCGGATCAAATACGGTATTGAACAGACAATTTATCATTTAGGATCAGTGATAAATTAACGGGTCGCCTTTCTTTTGGTTACTTTTCTTTGGCGAAGCAAAGAAAAGTAACTGGCGTGTATATGGAGAAGTAAAGTTACAGATGAGAATGACTACACGTCAAAACTAATGCGAAGTTAAACTTTACCCTTGTTAAATAGACAGCGCATCGCCCGTTCTACGAAAACGCTGTAAATACATCCCTGTACGCTCAGTTTTTCATCCATGAAAAAGAATGTTCTCTGTGAATCTGCCAATATACAGCCTTCATCATTGGCGGAACAGGTTAAGCATTAGACTCTAAAAAATCCTGCGCAAAGCGCTGTAAAACACCACCAGCACCATAGACAGAAATCTCTTCTGCCGTATCAAGGCGGCACTTAGCCGCAATCTCAACAACCTCACCATTAGCACGAGTCATTACTACAATTAGCTGATTACCCGGTGCTGGCGTACCAACCACATCATAAGTTTCTGTACCGTCGATGTTAAAGGTTGCGCGGGTTTCACCATTGATAAATTCAAGTGGTAACACACCCATGCCAACTAAGTTAGTACGGTGAATACGCTCAAACCCTTCGGCTAAAATCACTTCAACCCCAGCTAAACGAACACCTTTAGCGGCCCAGTCACGAGATGACCCCTGGCCATAGTCAGCGCCAGCGACAATAATTAGTGGCTGCTTGCGGTGCATGTATGTTTCAATAGCTTCCCACATGCGTGACTCTTTGCCCTCAGGCTCGATCCGCGCAAGAGATCCTTGTTTGATTTCACCCTTGTCATCACGACACATTTCATTAAGCAGTTTCGGGTTAGCAAAAGTAGCGCGTTGCGCTGTTAAGTGATCGCCACGGTGAGTTGCATAGGAGTTAAAATCCACTTCTGGCAAGCCCATTTTGTCAAGGTAAGCACCAGCGGCACTGGCTAATTGAATGGCGTTAGATGGCGAGAGGTGGTCGGTGGTAATATTATCACCTAGTACCGCCAATGGCCGCATGCCTTTCATCGTGCGTTCACCCGCTAGTGCGCCTTCCCAATATGGCGGACGGCGAATGTAGGTGCTTTGAGCACGCCAGTCATAAAGCGGCTTAATCTCTTTGCCCATTTCAACTTTTACGTTGAACATTGGCTCGTAAATCGCTTTAAACTGTTCAGGTTTAACGCTTGCAGCAACGATGGCATCAATCTCTTCATCTGATGGCCAAATATCTTTAAGGCGAATATCATTACCACGTTGATCTTGCCCTAATACGTCTTGTTCGATGTCAAAACGCATGGTGCCAGCAATTGCATAAGCAACGACTAATGGCGGTGAAGCAAGAAATGCTTGTTTTGCATGCGGGTGAATACGACCGTCGAAGTTACGATTACCTGATAATACGGCGGTTGAATAAAGATCGCGGTCAATAATTTCTTGTTGGATTTTAGGATCTAGCGCGCCACTCATGCCGTTACAGGTGGTACAAGCAAACCCTACGATGCCGAAACCAAGTTGTTCTAGTTCTGGCAACAAGTTTGAATCTTCAAGATATAGTTGTGCAACCTTAGAGCCGGGTGCAAATGACGATTTCACCCAAGGTTTACGCAATAAACCAAGCTTGTTTGCATTACGGGCAATTAAGCCAGCAGCTACGACATTACGTGGGTTTGAGGTATTAGTACAACTGGTAATTGCGGCAATAATGACCGCGCCATCTGGCATTTCGCCAGCGTTTTCTGTCCATTCTTTAGCAATGCCACGTTCGGCTAGCGCTGATGTTGGCAAACGGCGATGCGGATTTGACGGGCCAGCCATATTGCGGCCCACTGCTGATAGATCAAAAGTTAGAACACGTTCGTATTCAACTTCTGTAAGGCTGTCAGCCCAGAGGCCAGTTTCTTTGGCGTAGTTTTCAACTAATGCTATTTGCTCTGGCTCACGACCTGTAATTTTCAGATAATCAATAGTTTGTTGATCGATATAGAACATACCTGCACTGGCACCGTATTCCGGCGTCATGTTTGAGATCGTGGCACGATCACCAATGGTAAGGTTAGCGGCGCCTTCGCCAAAGAACTCAAGGTATGCTGAAACTACCTTGGCACTGCGCAAAAACTCAGTGATTGCTAAAACTAGATCGGTGGCGGTAATGCCAGGTTGGCGCTTACCCGTCAATTCAACCCCGATGATATTTGGTAGTCGCATCATTGATGGACGGCCCAACATCACAGTTTCGGCTTCTAGTCCGCCAACACCTAAGGCGATAACGCCAAGGGCGTCAACGTGTGGGGTGTGTGAGTCAGTACCAACACAGGTATCTGGAAATGCTATACCATCGCGTGCTTGAATAACAGGTGACATTTTTTCAAGGTTAATTTGATGCATGATGCCGTTGCCAGCAGGGATTACATCGATGTTGTCGAAGGCTTCTTGGCACCAATTAATAAAGTGGAATCTGTCTTCGTTACGTCTATCCTCAATTGCGCGGTTTTTGTCAAACGCGTCGCTATCATTACCGCCATGCTCGACAGCTAAACTATGATCGATAATTAGTTGAGTCGGTACGACTGGATTTACTTTTGCTGGATCACCACCTTGATCGCTAATAGCGTCTCGCAAACCAGCAAGATCAACGAGGGCGGTTTGGCCTAATATATCATGACAGACAACTCGTGCTGGATACCAAGGAAAATCGAGATCTTGTTTGCGCTCGATAAGTTGCTTTAAAGAGGGGGTCAACATCTCAGGATCGCAACGGCGAACCAATTGTTCGGCTAATACCCGCGAGGTATAAGGGAGTTTAGCGTAGCTGCCAGCTTGAATGTCTTCAACAGCTGCGCGCGTATCAAAATAGTCTAGCGTGGTGCCCGCCAGAGGCTTGCGGTAATTGGTGTTCATAATTTTTTCCGTGAAGTCTGCGCGTTGGCAGGGGAAGTCAAGGACGCTAGGCACGCCGTGAATCCATCCTTGGAGTCACATGCCTGTACCAGTGTGCTTACCTCGACTAACCCAACCTGTTTAAAGTCGCATTATCTTAAATTTAGCGTTCGCTAATTGGCGTTACTGTACGTGGCTCACTGCCAGTGTAATCGGCACTTGGGCGGATTATCCGGTTGTTTGAGCGCTGTTCCATGACGTGTGCTGCCCAACCTGTTAAGCGTGAACAAACAAATATTGGCGTAAATAACTTGGTTGGAATGCCCATGTAGTTGTACGTTGAAGCATGGAAAAAGTCAGCATTACAGAACAGCTTCTTGGTGTCCCACATAAATTCTTCACAAGCCACTGAGATATCGTACAACGAAGTATCACCATTTTCTTTCGCTAGTTTCTGTGACCATGCTTTGATAATGACATTACGAGGATCTGAGGTACGGTAGATCGCATGGCCAAAGCCCATAATTTTTTCTTTACGTTCAAGCATGCCTGCCATTTGTATTTTTGCGTCTTCTGGCGACTTGAAAGTTTGAATCATATCCATTGCAGCTTCGTTTGCACCACCATGCAGTGGACCACGCAGAGTACCTATAGCACCTGTGATACATGAGAACATATCTGATAAGGTTGAAGCACAAACACGAGCAGTGAACGTTGAAGCATTAAATTCGTGCTCGGCGTATAAGATCAGTGATACGTCCATTACGCGACGATGTTGCTCGCTAGGTTCTGTGCCATTTAGCAGACGTAAGAAGTGACCGCCCAAAGAGTCTTCATCGCTGTTACAGTCAATTTCTACACCGTCGTGTGAGAACTTGTACCAGTAACACATGATGGCAGGGAATGAGGCTAACAAACGGTTTGACGCACGTTGTTGTTCGCTAAAGTCATTTTCTGGTTCAAGATTACCCAAAAAAGAACAACCGGTGCGCATGACATCCATCGGATGAGCGTCTTTTGGAATGCGTTGCAGCACTTCTTTAAGAGCTTGCGGTAAATCGCGCATGCTTTTTAGCTGGGCTTTATAGGCTGCTAGCTGCTCAACATTTGGTAATTCGCCGTTAAACAATAAGTAGGCTACTTCTTCAAACGTTGCATTGTCTGCTAAATCGCTAACGTCATAACCACAATAGGTTAAACCAGAACCTGATTGACCGACGGTACATAACGATGTTTCACCGGCACTTTGACCACGTAGACCTGCGCCACCAATTTTCTTTTCTGCCATGACTAATTCCTCACTCTTTATTTTGCTATTATTTTTATTAAAAGCTTCGGGCTACACTTGCCCGAGCGATTTACTATTTAACCGCTGATCCTAGGTTTACAGATTTTTACCTTGCGAGAACAAATTATCTAGCTTCTTTTCGTACTCGTGATAGCCCAAGTAATCATATAAATCCATTCGGGTTTGCATAGTGTCGACAACGGCTTTTTGGTCACCATCTTGTAAAATCGATTGATAGACATTTTCAGCGGCTTTATTCATCGCACGAAATGCAGACAATGGATACAGCACCATCGCGCAGCCCCACTCGCCTAATTGTTCTTTATTCCATAGTTCAGTTTGGCCAAATTCAGTGATATTGGCCAAAATTGGCACATCTAGCGCGTCGGCAAAGGCGCGGTAATGTTCTTGAGTTTTAACAGCTTCGGCAAAAATACCATCGGCACCAGCTGCAACATAGGCTTTAACACGGGCAATAGCCGCTTCTAAGCCTTCTTGGGCGAATGAATCGGTGCGTGCCATGATGAAAAAATCAGGATTAGTACGGGCATCGACCGCAGCTTTAATTCGATCAACCATTTCATCGGTTGAAACAATTTCTTTATTTGGACGGTGTCCACAACGCTTTTGTGCTACCTGATCTTCCATGTGCACTGCAGCTGCACCTGCTTTTTCCATATCACGGACTGTTTTAGCAATGTTAAATGCGCCGCCCCAACCAGTATCGATATCAACTAACAAAGGTAAGTCACAAGCACTAGTAATACGTGCAACATCAACTAGAACATCGTTAAGAGATGTCATACCCAAATCGGGTAAACCGTACGATGCATTAGCAACACCGCCGCCAGACAGATAAATGGCTTGGTGGCCAATCTGCTGAGCCATCATCGCGCTGTAAGCGTTAATCGTACCGACAATTTGCAATGGCTGGTTTATTTGTAAAGCTCGGCGAAATTTCGCGCCTGGTGATAACTGGGTAGACATAGATAATCCCTTTAATTGGTAGACGGTAATGACTTTAAACTGCAAATGGCAGTTAATCGTTGTTCGGTATTGACTCTGGCGGCACTGATGTGACGCTTCATTAGCAGTTCTGCTAATTCACCATCGCCAGATTGAATGGCTTCAATAATGCGGCGGTGTTCACTAAAGGCTTTTTGGGGACGGGCGGTCTCAGCGCTACACTGAAATCGATACATCCGAATAATATGGTATAGATCAACAGTTAACGTGTTTATTAATGTTTTGTTTTTACTGCCCATAATAATGAGGTAGTGAAAATCTAAATCGCCTTCTTGCTGGTAATAACTTTCGCCCTGTTGCAATTGCTCTGATTGCTCATGTTTATCTAACAAGCTGGATAATTCACTGACCTCAGTGGGGCTCATATGTTCGGCGGCGAGTCGAGCTGCCATGCCTTCGAGCACCTCGCGTACCTTAAATAGGTCAACTAGCTCATTAATATCAAGCGAAACAACCCGTGCACCAACATGGGGGATCCGCTCGATTAATTTTTGTGACTCTAGTCGACTTATCGCTTCACGCAATGGGCCGCGGCTAATGCCGTAGGTTGCAGCTAACTCTTGTTCGCTTATTTTTGTGCCGTGTGGGATCTCGCCTTTGATAATCGCCGTTTGAATTTTTGTTAAGACTTGATCAGCCAGCGTTTGGTTGGCTTTGTTTTTTGTCTTGTGCATAACGGGAGCAATCATATTAAATTTAGCAATTAGTCTTTAAGTTGTTAACAACTTACGCCACAAAGCTGGTCATTGTCAACAATGGTGACTAATTAATCATTGTAAAATTTAAGGTTAACATCGGTATGTTTTTATAAGTGCTTGTTATTTAGTGGTTAATTGTTTTTTATGGAGTTGTTGAATAATAGTAATTGTAGACAATAATTATTGTAAAAATATTATTGTCTACAATGTTAGCTAAGCTCGATATTGGTATGAGTTAAGCGTAATAGACATTATAATCTGGCCTTAGGTGTTTTAGAAATTCAAGAGTGATGGATGAAAGTTAGAGCTTGGTTATCGATTGGCTTGCTAGTGTTACCATGTGCGGCAGCAGCACAATCAGTCACTGTACAGTTTTGCCCTGTGGAGGTTGCACCATTACATGAACAGCACCACGATGCTTATTTTGTGGCGGCAATGTTTAAAAGTCCTTATGTTTTTCGTGGTCGATTATTTAGTTTTTACGATGACAGGTGTGATGGCCAAATTTGTACGTGGGGCAGTTTGGTTTTTAAACGTCTTGAAAACATTAAAGGTATTGTAAATCCCTATATTGAAGGTGATTGGGTAGAAGATTGTAATGAAGTTTGGCGCCATCAATCAGCTTGGCGTCACGATAAACTGCTACCGCAGTTTACAATTAACAGTGAATACTTAATTTTAGCAACTGATAGCCCAAGCGGTATCAAGGTTACCGGCTCGCGTAGTGGTTTAAAGGTTAATCAGTTAATGATGCAATATCAGTTGGCTGTTATTGGTGGTCAAAATTGAACGTTACAGGCGAAATGATCACACAGTTTTGAGGGGAAGGGCGGTGGTATTTGCGGGATTGATTGTGACAATCAATCCCAGTGGTTGAACATTAGGCTTCTAATGCACCACGATCAGCTAATTCGTTAAATTCATCTTGGAGTTCACGCTCCTGAGATGTTTCAGCCGATATTCGATCAGCGTTGTGACTTTTATCTAACGTTTTACTTTTGTGCTTTCTTAACTGATTTTCAAGTTTGCCAACTAAGCTAGTTACCGCATTTTTAATATGACGGTCAGCAGTTGCTGTGGCAAAAATATCGCTGCCAGGAATATGGATCTGAGCTTCGGCGACAATAAGGTGTGTATCGTGTTTTTCAGTGGTAAAGTTAACATTGACACTGGTAATACGATCACTAAATCGTTCTAAACCTTGAATTTCTTTTGTAACATAATCTTTAATTTCATCAGAAACAGTAACATGGTGACCACTAATGTTGATTTTATACATATAATTTTATCTCTCTTTGTGAATGTAAAAGAATAATAAAACCTGTCTCCTTTAATCGATTATCCTTGACTTAATATTTGCCGGTTTAATTGCTTCTTGTCAATAGATAATTAAATTTAATACAACAATTGTTAACTTTTAGGCCTTGATTGCGGGTATTTTAGCCGTTTAGTGTGAGTTATTAACTTTTATTCGGTTGACTGATGGCGCTTGAGCCGAGAATTCGTGTCATTGCGATTAATAAATTGTTATTATTACCGATATTATCAATTTTATTTGTGGAAGAGCGTTACATTGAATAAACCAATCGCCTGCGGATTATGTGATTTGGTGTTGCCAACACCAGCATTGACTCCTGGGCAGTGTGCGCTATGTCCTCGTTGTGGTCACAAATTATTCCGGGTAAAGGACAATGCAATTGGTCAGCTGTTAGCTTACTCATTAACCGGACTAATTTTATTGCTGTTGGCGAATTTTTTCCCTTTTATGAGTTTTTCTCTTAGTGGCCATATAATGGAAATTACCTTATGGCAGGCAGCAACAGAGCTCTATGTGGGGCCATATAAGCTACTGTCTTTATTGGTTTTCTTTTTTATTGTATTATTCCCTGCGCTTATTTTAACTGTAATTGTTAGCTTTTTGGTGTCACTAAATTGGGTTGGCAGCAAGATGTTTTCATCCACGTTAGTGCGTTTGATTTTTGGGCTGCTGCCTTGGGCGATGGCTGAAGTGTTTTTTGTTGGCGTTTTGGTTAGCTTAATCAAGTTAATAACAATTGCTGAAATTGGGCTGGGGGTGTCGTTCTGGGCCTATTTAGTGTTTTGCCTTTGTTATGTTAAAGTACTTACATATATTGATAAATATCAGTTTTGGCATTGGTTGGATTTGACAACAAAAGATGAATAATCAACCCCAAACCTCAATACCTGCGCATAGTTTTTCGCCAGGCTCTGCTGCTGCGATCGGGCTGGCCAACTGCCATAGTTGTGGTCAATTGTCGCCTCACCTAATTACACACTGTCCTCGTTGTCATGCTAGGCTTCATTTAAGAACACCGTATAGCCTTCAAAAAACCCTCGCTTTTTTGCTGACAGCGTTGATATTTTATATTCCGGCTAACTTGTTTCCTATTATGACGTCAGAGCAGCTTGGTGTCATCGAGGCAACCACCATTATTGGTGGTATTATTGTGTTATGGGAAATGGGATCTTATCCTATTGCAGTAGTAGTATTTGTCGCGAGTGTTTTGGTACCTATTGTTAAATTTATTATTTTATTTTGGCTATGTTATTGCGCAAAATTCGGTTCACCGATGAGTGCAAAAGAGCTGTCGGTGCTCTATCGCACCACAGAGTTCATTGGCCGTTGGTCGATGGTTGATGTATTTGTGGTGGCAGTATTGGTCGCTCTAATTCAGCTTGGCACTTTATTGAATGTGCAGCCAGGCATTGCGGCCATTACGTTTGCTATGATGGTGATTTTAACGATTATCGCCGCCCAAATGTTTGACCCGAGATTACTTTGGGATCGTTTGTTGGTTGCACCTGACAATCAACAAAACGCTCAACAAAACAAACAGCAAAATAATCAACAAAGCGATCAACAAGAGAACAAGGAACATTAATGCAAGTGCCGTCGTCACAGTCTAACCAGTCGCCGCAATCAACACCAGAGCAGCAGTCTCAAATGCAGGCGAATATCTCGAGTCATTATCGTATCTCAAAAGTGTGGTTGATCCCTCTCATCGCGTTAGTCATTGGGGTGTGGATGGTCGCAGATAATCATTTTAATCGTGGGCCATTAGTGACCATTGCATTTGCTGACGCTGAAGGATTAGAGGCGGGGAAAACTCGGGTAAAAACACTTAATGTTGATATGGGGGTTGTGACATCAGTTCGCCTTAACCCCAAGCGTGATGGCGTGGTGGTCGAAGTGCGCCTAAGTCCGCAATCACAGGGTTTGCTCAACGATGAATCATTATTCTGGGTCGTTAAACCGCGTATTGGCAGTGGCGGGATCTCTGGGCTAAGTACCCTGATGTCGGGATCGTATATTGAGTTTGTCCCCGGTTCGGGCACCCAATACCTTGAGCATTATGTTGGGTTGGCACAAGAGCCTGTGACCCCGCATGGCGTACCGGGTATTAGGGTTGCGTTAGAAGGGGTTAAAGGCAAATCGTTATCCGTTGGCGACCCGGTGACTTATCGTGGTTTTGAGGTCGGAAGAATTGAAAAGTCAGACTTTGACATTGATAAACGTATTGTTAATTATCAAGTGTTTATTCGGGCGCCTTACAGTAGTTTAGTCACTGAGAATACTTATTTCTGGAATAGCAGTGGTGTCAGTGTTGAGGCTTCGACCCAAGGAGTTAATGTTAACTTGAGTTCGCTTGAATCATTGATAAGCGGCGGGGTAACTTTTGATGTACCTGACGATTTACCGCTGGGAACCGCAGTTGCTGGTGGTAAAATATTTTACCTTTATCCCGATAAAAGCAGTGTCTATGAGCAGCGTAAATATCAATTTAAAGAATTTATGGTGATGTTTGAAGATTCTGTGCGAGGGCTTAGTGCCGGTGCTCCAGTAGAATATCGAGGGATTAGAATTGGCACTGTAGTTCGAGTATCTTTAGCGCTAAATCAGCAAGGTGCTGTTACCCCAACAATTGATAGCACACCAAATACCACTATCGATAGTACGGAACGACGCATTCCTGTGTTAATTAGAATTGAACCAGCCAGAATTGGCTTAGCTAATGCAACTGCCTCGGTTGAGGTGATGTCAGATCAAGTTGATCTTTGGGTTGGTCAAGGCCTTAAGGCCAGTTTAAAAACCGCCAGTTTGATCATGGGCAGCTTGTTTGTCGACCTTGATTTTTATCCTGTGGATAAGGAGTCGAAAATTGGCGAATATAGTACGCTTGCTGTTATTCCAAGTACCTCAGGTTCTTTGGCACAAATTGAACAAAAAGTATTTGCGATTCTTGATAAGTTTGAGCGATTACCAATCGATATCACGATTGAAAAAATGAATACCATGCTCAATAGTTCTAACGATACCATGGTCGAATTAGAGCGGACAATCAAAGCATTAAAATCATTATTGGCCAGTGAGCAAACGCAAGCGTTACCCGAAACGGTCAACGGTACTTTAAAACAGCTGAGCAGCGTACTTGATGGCTATAGTAAGGACTCACCTATTTACAGTGAAATGGGCCAAACGATGGAGCAGTTACAGCTGTTTTTACGCGAGGTTGCGCCGTTGATAAAAGGACTGAGCAATCAGCCGAACTCTTTAATATTTGAAGCGCAAGCCGATGCTGACCCACAGCCTAAAGGGCAGCACAAAGGAAAAAACAATGAAGATTAATTTACTAATCATCAGTCTGGTGGCGTTGTTTGTTACTGGTTGTAGTTCGGTTAAACCCAGCGTTAATTTTTATCAACTATCGCCAGCGCCGATCAGCCAAAGTGTCAACCTGGCCAGTGCGACGTTATTGATTGAGCCTGTAAGCCTAGTCGATTTTTTAGAGCGACCAAACCTACTGTTACAACGTCAGTCAGGACAATTGTTTGTTACTAAATATCAGCTGTGGGCTGAGCCGTTGGATAAAGCGATTGCCAGAGCTTTGGTTAATGATCTTAATGTCTCGCAGCAAGATTTCCGCGCGCAATCGCAGTTGGTTACACATTGTGTTGATCGCTGCTTTCGACTGAAGCTATTGGTTGAGCAGTTTTATCCTACCGAGCAAGGTTTTGTGATATTTTCTGGTAAATATCAGTTGTTTCAAGATGATGTGTTAATTGAACAGCATGATTTTAATTGGCAACAAAGCCAAGCTCAAGACGGTTATGCCGTTGCTGTTCAGTCTTTGCACAGGCTAACGATTAAACTTGCATCACAAATCCAGCAACAGGTTCAACAAAGGTTATAACTTTTCCTGAGTTTAGGCCTAATTTATGGTAGGATCGCGCAAATTTTAGATTGTGAGGTTTACCATGGTTATTGTTCGCTGGATTGTCGGTCGGATCATTTTGTTATTAAATTTTATTTTTACTCCTCGTGGCGTAAAACGAACTGCTGATCTGCAGCAGCAGGTTGATCAGCAGACCGTTAAATTGAAGTTATATCAATTTGCCGCTTGCCCATTTTGTGTCAAAGTTAGACGCCAAATGAAGCGATTGTCGCTTAAAATAGAAGTGCGCGACGCAAAATCTGACGGACAAGATAAGGTTGATCTAACAAACCTTGGTGGCCGTCATAAGGTTCCTTGCTTAAGAATTGAATCAGAAAATGGTGAAGTTCAGTGGTTATATGAATCATCGGACATTAATCATTATTTAACTCAGCAATTTGGGAATGCGTAAGATGGCACGTTTAAGAGGTTTGGTTGAACTAGGTAAATTCAACCGCTTAGAAATAGTAAAAGAAGTAGATTTTGGTTACTACCTTGACGGTGGTGAGTTTGGCGAAATTCTGTTGCCACATAACTCAACGGATCAATTGCACAAGATTGGCGATACCCTTGATGCTTTTTTGTATAAAGATTCAGATGATCGTTTAATCGCAACGACTGTTACACCGCTGGCACAAGTCGGTGAAATCACGAGTTTGAAAGTTGTTGCTTTAACTCCTGTTGGCGCTTTTCTTGATTGGGGCCTTGAGAAAGACTTGTTAGTACCTTTTGCCGAACAGGCAATACCGATGATTGAAGGGAACAAGTATCTGGTACTGGTTTATATCGATGTTAGTGGCCGCATTGTTGCGTCATCAAAACTTGATAAACGTCTTGATCGTGAACCGAGCAACTATGAAGAGCAGCAGCACGTTAATTTAGTGATTTGTGATCACACTGATATTGGTTACAAAGCAGCAATTAACTCAATGCACTGGGGTGTTCTTTACCGTAATGAAGTGTTTAAAGAATTACGGATTGGCCAAAAAATGTCTGGTTACATCAATCGGATCCGAGAAGATGGCAAGATAGATTTATTGCTAGAAAAGCCAGGTTATGTCAAGAACGATGAACTGGGCACTAAAATCATTATATTCTTAAAGAAGAATCATGGTGTTAGCCATATTAGTGATAAAAGTTCGCCAGAAATCATTACCCGTTTGTTTGGTGTTAGTAAAAAGAAATTTAAACAGTCTATTGGCGCGCTTTACAAGTCAGGCCAAATTCTTTTGACTAAAGAAGGTATTCGATTACCTTAATCTTTATTCTTAGTTAATGACGACTAACTTAAAAAGCCCGCTTCACAAGCGGGCTTTTTTGTGTTTGCCCAGCAAAGCTGGCAAACCCGTCCGCTTGAAAGAAAGCGGAGTCACCCTGACTAAGGGGAAGACAATCCTAATGGCAAGGGCGTCACTGGCTAACGGCGGGGTCTGAAG
>Ga0105356_10001437_pt1 | contig 23490 bp, 19 predicted proteins | sample GOMGulsemesocosm_3_FD_83502 | JGI IMG/M metagenome (GOLD analysis project Ga0105356, IMG submission 83502) | Methane-oxidizing microbial communities from mesocosms in the Gulf of Mexico - GOM9D Gulf of Mexico | ecosystem: Environmental > Aquatic > Marine > Cold seeps | place: Gulf of Mexico... | reverse complement strand
GTATACGAACAAGAAGATTATCCTTTTATCAGATAGATTATGGCAATAGTAGTAAACATGCCGCGTTTAAGCGACACAATGGAAGAAGGCGTTGTAGCAAAATGGTTAATAAACATTGGAGACGCTATTGAGGAAGGTGATATTTTAGCCGAAATTGAAACAGACAAGGCGACCATGGAATTCGAGTCTTTTAACGAAGGAACCTTATTACATATTGGTGTTCAAGAAGGAGAAAGTGCCCCTGTTGATACTCTTTTAGCAATTATTGGTGATAAAGGAGAAGACATTTCTGGCTTACTAAATGGCAGCACTGCTGTAGCAGAAAAAGCAGAAACAGAAACGGCTACTCCTACTGAATCAACCAGCAAAACAGAAACTGTAGCAATCCCAGAAGGAGCATTAATAATAACAATGCCTCGTTTAAGTGACACGATGACTGATGGAACTGTTGCAACCTGGTTAAAAAATGTTGGAGACAGCATTGAAGAAGGCGATATTTTAGCCGAAATTGAAACTGATAAAGCTACCATGGAGTTCGAATCTTTTAACGAAGGAACTTTATTGTATATTGGTGTTCAAGAAGGAGAAAGCGCTCCTGTTGATTCACTTTTAGCGATTATTGGAACTGCAGGAACAGATGTTACGGCATTGGTTGCTGCTCAAAAGGCTGGTACGCTATCTACCACTTCAGAAGAAAAAACTGAAACACCTAAAGAAGACACAAAAACAGTAGAAGTAGCTCCTAAAAAAGCAACAGAAACAACTACTGCGACAACAAATAGTGGCGGAAGAATTCTAGCTTCTCCATTGGCAAAGAAAATTGCAAGTGACAAAGGCATTAAGTTAACAGACCTAAAAGGCTCTGGAGACAATGGTAGAATCATCAAAAAAGACGTTGAAAACTATACGCCTCAAGTCGCTGCGCCAGTTCAAGCAACTGCTAGTGCTGCTCCTGTAACAAATTTTGCAATTGCTGGAGAAGAAAGCACTTCGGAAGTTAAAAATTCTCAAATGCGTAAAGCAATCGCCAAAGCACTTGGAAATTCTAAATTTACAGCACCTCACTTCTATCTAAACATAGAAGTAGATATGGAAAACGCAATGGCTTCTCGTAAGATGATCAATGCCATCCCAGATACTCGAGTATCATTTAATGATATGGTTGTAAAAGCTTGTGCAATGGCGTTAAAAAAGCATCCACAAGTTAATACTAGCTGGACAGATAACACCACATTATTCCACAGTCATATCAACGTTGGTGTTGCTGTAGCTGTAGATGAAGGATTAGTGGTTCCAGTTGTAAAACATACCGATGCATTGAGTTTAACTCAAATAGGATTTACTGTAAAAGATTTAGCTGGTAAAGCAAGAAACAAGAAAATCTCTCCTGCAGAAATGCAAGGAAGTACATTTACCGTTTCTAACTTAGGAATGTTTGGTATAGAAAGTTTTACCTCTATTATCAATCAACCCAACTCAGCAATTTTATCAGTAGGTGCTATTGTTGAAAAGCCTGTCGTTAAGAACAGTCAAATTGTTGTTGGAAACACCATGAAACTCACCTTGGCTTGTGATCACAGAACTGTTGATGGTGCTGTAGGTGCACAATTCTTACAAACATTAAAAACATTTTTAGAAAATCCAGTTACCATGCTGGCTTAGTATTTTTTATAAAATATATAACACAAAAAGCTTGAGATAATTCTCAAGCTTTTTTATTTTTACCTAAGATGGAAGAAAAACTTAAAAACCCTGTTTGGGATTCGCTTTGTGAAACACACAGGTCTTTTTCATTTTCTTATGAAGATGTTAAATTTTACGATCCCGAAATCTGCCCATTTGGCGCATTTACCGATGCTTCAAAAACAGCCAACGCATTAAATGCATATGCAAAACTAACAGACAACTTTTTTTTGGTAAGTGAAAATAAAACACCAACTTATGACGAAAAGGTTGTGAATTTAGTACAAAAAATGGAAGGCTGCCAAATGGTACTAACAGACTTCATAGCGCCTAATCTTTCGGAAAAAATAATACCACTTACAGCAGCACATATAGAAGAGATATACGCCTTGATTTGGTTGGTTATGCCTGGCTATTATCAACGAAGAACTTTTGAAATGGGAAACTATTTCGGAATCTTTAAAGACCAAAAGCTCGTGGCTATTGCCGGACAACGTATGCAAACTAATGACTGGATAGAAATTAGCGCCATTGTCACACACCCCGCTTACACGCGTAGAGGATATGCAAAACAATTAACAGCACATGTAACCAACGAAATTTTAAAAACCAACAAACACCCTATTTTACATACCACTAAAGGAAATGCAGCTATTGGATTGTATGAATCCTTAGGTTTTGAATTAACTAGGGAAATGAATTGGTGGTATTTTCAAAAAAAATAAAAAAAAAGCCTCGAGAATTTCTCGAGGCTTTTTAAATGGACCAACTACAACTATTGCTTTGTCATAGTCATTGTCATTTTTGATATCATTTCTTGCCCCTGAACAGACATCTTCATATTCAAATTAGAGCTCAATGGTGTGCCCGAATTTCTATCAATTTTTGCATCTCCAGAAATGGTACCTTCTGCCGCACCAGAAACGCTCCCTGTTACAGCTAATACAATATTTATTTTAGTAATAGCAGTTACTTTGTACACAAAATTCATATTCATTCCTTGGTTTGATTTTGACATTTTCCAAGTATCTCCAACACTCAATTCCTTTTTAGGATATACGATACTACTAAATTGATCTGCTAAGTTTTGAGCTCCAGGAACATTTGGTTCCATAGCCATCTCAGAAACCTCACCCAAGGTATTTCCCTTAATGGTAAATACCGATTGTAAAGCTGGTCCCATTTTAGTTTTCAACATTTTACCAGTAGCATCTAATTCATCATCACTTTTAGATGAGTCATAACTCATGTTCATACCTCCTTGGCTCATGTCCATAGAAATATGCGAAATTTTCATCTTACTCACATAGGTGTCTCCAGTTACATTTACAATGTCCTGTTTCGTTTTCATACTCATATCCATAGACATCATGGTTCCCATGTCTTGAGATACGTTCATACTCATTACATAGGTATCTCCTTTTTTATAGTTCAACCTTAGTAAGACAGATTCTTGAGCCGCCACATTGATGGCAAAGGCCATCACAAATAAAATAAGTAATTTTTTCATGTTTGTTTTTAAATTGATTTAAGCCATAAAGATACCATCATTTTATTTCTTTAAAAATCAAAACGATAATTTATTTTAAAGGCCACGCCCCAATTCTTTCTCCTAAAATCTTGAGAAAAATTATCTGAAACAACCAGATATACGTAAGATAATGGTTTGTATTCCCATTGCAAACGGCTATTTACATTAAAATTATCTTGCTGCGTATTATACTGCACATAACTTGTCCAATTTAAACGGTTGTTAAAAAACACTTCTCCTGTAAAACGCGTTAAATGAAAGGTTTCTTTTCCCAATTCATTTAAATCAATAGCGTTTACATCATACGATACTTCAAAATTAGCAAAAGGCAATAATTGGTAATTTATATAGGCTCCAGCCGCCGCCCTAGTTCCATGATAGTAATTTCCTTTTTGCACATTAACCCGATACCTAAATCGCTGGTTATTTGCAGAGTTATAGCCCAATTTTAATAGCCCGAATTGATAGTTTCCTGGCAACAGAGAATTCCCATTAGCTAAGGGAGCAAATCCATATTTTAAATCAACTGTATCGTAGGTAAACACATAATAAATTGCCGATAAATCCTTAAAAAATATAGCCGAATTTAGAAAATGAGAAGCTTGTGTTAATTTTCCTGTAACATCAAAATACGTATTGTTTCGATAATTGATATATCGAATAGCATTGATCTTTTTCGACTTTTCATAGAACCTCTCGTACTCCACACCTGCAGCTGCTTGGGTATACCCCTCTCTAACAACATGGTTATTTATCGCGTCAAAATTATACAACCTTGGTGTAAACCCGACATCAGTAATATAGTTTTCTTCAACTTTTTTCACAGAAGCATTCCATGCCAGCCCTCTTTTATTATACCAAACTCCAATATTGTAAAAACCGTTATCCCCAGATAGCCCATCCGTAAAACTTTGACCAACATTTGCCAAGCCAATCCATTTATTATTGGCTGATTTAAAATTTACATTGATACCAGCAACTCTATTGAAGTCTTCTTGTATACTGACACCTTTTGTTTCCTGGCGATTTACAAAATACCCTGTAGTTGTGAAGTTCTTGGATAGTTGTTGTTCTGCAACGACAACACCAAAATTTTGAGGCTGCACATCTCCTTCTTTACCCGTCTGAACATTTAACAAACCAATTCTTGTTTTTGCTGATAGGTTCCCTGAGAGTTTTACGCCAAATTTTATTGGACTACCAGCCCCGATTCGTCTTGAATAAAATGGATTTACTCCGGGAACTCCTAGGTTTGAAAACAAATCGGAATTTTCAAGAAAAAAATTCCGTCTTTCAGGAAAATTCACCGCAAAACGTGTTAAGTTCGTGACCTGTTGATCGACATCTATTTGCGAAAAATCTGGATTAATGGTTGCATCCAACTTTAAAGAAGACGTCAAGTTGTATTGCACGTCTAAACTAGGGGTAAACGTAGTCTTATCACTATTACTATCAATTTCCTTTACATAATTTGTAGTGACTGAAGGAGTCACTGTAAAGCGCGAGGCAGAAATACGCGGTAAGTTTTCTACCGTAAATTTTTCTGTGAAACGCAAATCTAAGTTGGCATAATTCCGTTTTACATTTTTTAGAATGGTCCAAGAATTGTTTTTAATATCTCTTACATAAAACTGAACACCAAATATTGAATTGTTCACATTATAATTCAATGCTTTTAACGGAATTGCCAATTCATATTGTTTTTTATTCCCATTTAATACCGCTTTAGATTGCCAAATCGCGTTCCAACTAAAACTCAAATTGTAATTTTCATTATTTCTTCCAACCAACCCATCTGTTTGATTCCCTAATGAATTTACCGCAAAAAAGTAGCCGTTTTGTTGCTGGTTTTGAGTATCTAAAATCATCACAAAAGCATCGCTAAAGGCAATAGACACGTCTCTTTTTAATGTGCTAACTTGTGTTTTTGGGGTGCTATCATGGTAGGTGGCACTTACAAATAAATACTCACCATTGTGAAATAGCTTCACCACAGTTTGATTTTTAGCCAAACCAACATCTGTAGGTAAATAATTATAGAACCCTGTGTTTTCCTCTAATTGTCCCCATACTTCTTCGTCAAATTTCCCGTCTACGGTAATTTTGGCGTCCATATATCTTATGCCAGTGTTTTGCGACAAACCGGCCCCAGACAAAAAGAAAAGCAGCGCTAAGAACGTATATTTCATGTTATTTGCTTTTTCCATCATCAATTCTCGTTGCAGTTTTACTAATAATTTTCCACCCTTTGTCAGTATTCTTTAGTAAAAACAAATCAACATAAACCCACTTCCGTGTAGGAATCCCTATTTTTACTCTTGCCGTAGCGATATCGTTAACAACATCAATTGACAACACCTCTCCGATACGACCATTAAATACTCCTGCCTTACTATTTTTAAAAAAAGCTACGTATTGTTTCGGTGTAAAAATTTTAAATCCTTCTTTAGATGTTAAATACAATGTTGCGTTCGAGCTAAATGCACTTTCTAATAATTCAAGCTTGTTATATGAACTACCTTCGATATAATTGGCAAGTGTTTTTTCTACAAGCAAATGCGATGATTGTGCTTGCGTTAATTGAAATGTCAATAGCAGTAATAGTAATAATGTGAAGTTTTTCATGATTGTTATTTTAGATTTTCAACAAATCTATTTAGACAATCCTAAAAAATAGTGATCGATTATAATTGAAGTGTCCGAAATTATAATTTCGGAGTTAAAATTTACACAAACTGCTTTTTATATGCTGATGGCGTTTTCCCTGTTACTTTCTTAAAAGTGGCATAAAAGGTTGACTTAGAGCTAAATCCAGCTTCATAACCAATAGCCTCTAGTGTAAAATGTTTTTTTTCTTTCAATAATTTTTTTGCCTCTTCAATTCGACACTCATTCACAAACATGGCAAAGCTTTTCCCTAAATTATCATTTAAAAGCTGCGATAATTTATGTGGCGTTATTGCCAAATACCTGGCAATGTCATTCAGTTTTATGTTGGTGTTTTTATGAAATTCCATCTCAATCATAGCTTCATGCAAACGTTCTATTAATGAAGACGCTTCCCGATCTAGTATCTTTTTTGACTCATACTTCTTAGGGATATCTTTAAAAATAGATTCTCTATTTTTCTTAAACATAAAGAAGAAAAGCAACCCATAGAAAACAAATGAAAATGTCAAAGTACCTACCAAATACAACCAAAAATACCCTACTAAATATGCTAAATAAATTAACAGATTCCCTATAAAAACAGCAACTAACCACAACTCTGAGGTTGTACATTCGTCATTTGTATCGATAATTTTTTTATAAATATCTCGTAAAAGGAATCCAGAACAGAGTATATACACGCCCCAAACAGTATAGATAACCATTACAAATCCTTTCCAAAAATCAATATTAGAGGTATAGGGTTTAATCACTCCAATAACCAGCACCACTAAAAACAGTAAAAACACATGACCTTTCCAAGAAGTAGGGATGTTCTTTCTATTCTCAACTGAAGATTTTAAATAATAAAATAAAGACACTCCAATTAAAAAACAAGCCGACAATCCAATTTGCATAATTAGCAAATCTTTGGTTTCACTAAATAATGAATACACAGATTTACCAATTCTAATTGTTAGCATTAATACCAAAAAACCAAACAAGGTGTTTTGCACTCGTTTTCGTTTTTCAAAAAACAAAAAATACACGCTCACTAAGAATCCATTAAAGACACCTAGGGAGCACAAGAAAAATAAAATTTGATTGTCGAAAGTCATTACGTTGTCAAGTATTGAATTTCAAAAATAACAAAAAAAACGCTCGGAATTTCCGAGCGTTTTGTTAATCTATTTATAATTGCTATTTTTTTTAGAAATCTTGGTTTACATCCCAAGCCTCTAATGTTTCTTTTAAGGTTTTGATAAACATACCTCCTAAAGCTCCATTAACGACTCTGTGGTCGTACGAGTGAGAAACAAACATTTTTTGTCTGATCCCTATAAAATCTCCATCTGGAGTTTCAATAACAGCAGGTACTTTACGAATGGCTCCTAAAGCTAATATTGCTACCTGTGGCTGATTGATAATTGGTGTTCCCATTACAGAACCAAAACTTCCAACATTTGTAACGGTATAAGTTCCGCCTTGAATATCGTCTGGCTTTAATTTATTTCCCCTTGCTCTTATAGCCAAATCATTTACAGCTTTTGTCATACCAACTAAATTTAATTGGTCTGCATTTTTAATAACTGGTACGATTAAGTTTCCATCAGGCAAGGCTGCTGCCATACCTAAATTAATATTTTTCTTCTTAATAATAGTATCACCACTAATTGCAATATTTATCATTGGATATTTCTTAATTGTTGATGCAATTGCATGCATTAAGATAGGTGTAAACGTTAATTTCTCACCTTCTCTTTTTAAGAATCCGTCTTTTACTTTTGATCTCCATTTTACAATATTGGTTACATCAATTTCAATAAATGATTGTACATGTGCAGACGTCTGAACAGAATCAACCATGTGCTTGGCGATCAATTTACCCATTCTACTCATTTCTATCACCTCGTCCTCTCCGTTTACAGAAACTGGTGCAGCTTTCGGTGCTTCCTTTTTAACTTGTGTCTGTACTGCAGCTTTAGGTGCTTCAACAACCTCAGGCGCATTTCCTTTATTTTCAATATATGATAAAATATCACTTTTAGTAACTCTTCCATCTTTACCAGAACCTGAAATCCCTTCCAATTCTGACATTGAAACACCTTCAGCTTGCGCTATGTTTCTAACTAATGGAGAATAAAACTTACCACTTTCAGAAGTTTTTGAAATGGGTGCTTGCACCGCGTCTATGGTTTGTGCTACTTCTTTTTCTATTTCGACTACTTCAACTGGAGCTTTAATTTCCTCAACAGTTTTCGCTGCTACAACAGTACCACCTTCGGTTTCAATCACAGCAATTGTTGCTCCAACAGCCACAACATCATCTTTTTCAAATAGCATCTCAACAAGAGTTCCCTCAACTTCACTAGGCACTTCAGAATCTACCTTATCAGTAGCAATTTCAACAATTGCCTCATCCATTTCAATGGTATCACCTACTTCTTTTAACCAAGATGTAATCGTTGCTTCTGCAACACTTTCTCCCATTTTAGGTAACTTCAATTCGAATCTAGCCATTATTTATGTGTTTTGTGGATTGCGAAAGTACTAAAAAACGATGGTTTTTCATCACAAAAATCAGTAAAAATTAATATACAACAATTATATAATTTACATTATCCACAATAAAATAATCAATATCTGAATTATTTCATCACAAAACAGCAATTAACGACATGTATTTTAGCATATCAACAATTTAATTATTTCCGCGTTCCACTATCTTCAATCTTTCTTTTGCTCTTTCTAACGCTCTACTGGCTCTTCTAACATTTTCTTTAGCATCATTCAACGCACTATACTTATAGTTTGTATTCCTATGATTGGTGATCATTTTTTGCAATGCTACACCTACAGCATTTATTTTTTTATAAAATGAATTAGATACTTCATTTTTATCAAGAAACATCTTTAATTTTCTATTTGTTAATTCACATTCAAAAACCAAAGAACCATTTCTTTCTTCTGACCAAACATACTTCGTACCAGAAATCTTTAAACCAAATTCTTTTAGCTGTGCTGATAAAAGCTCTTGAATCTGTATTTTTTTTGAGCTATGAAACCTTGATATAAATTTGTAAGTATCATCTGAATCAGAAACACTTGTAGAATTACTAACACTAGTTGTAACGGATGTATGGCTATTAGTATTGGGTGGAGTTGGTGTTACTTGAGCAGTTGATGAAAGTATAAAAATAAACATGCTCGCAAAAATTAAATACCTAGTCTTCATATTATTTGTTTTAAAATTAGTAGACTACAAATGTAGTTGTCAAGCTCAATAAAAAAGAACTTTCCACAGACGTTAACCTACCATTAACCAACTAGATACCTATCTTAAACTCTAAACCAACACTTCTAATACTTTCTATCGAAATAGTAGCATCTTCCTTAAAATATTTGCGCAACCTACTTATAAATACATCCATGCTTCTTCCTGAAAAGAAATCATCATTTTTCCATACAGCCTTCAAAATTTCTTCTCTTTTTAAGAGCCTATTTTTATGCGCAACTAAAAACGAAATCAATTCTCCTTCTTTTTCTGTGATTCGTTGCACAGCCCCATTCAGTTTCAACTCTAATCGATGGGTATCAAACTCATACAGTCCTATTGTCATAGCATTATTAGTTGCATAAGTTGCTTCCTTAACCAATGTTCTTTTTAATATATTGCGCAAACGCAACACCAGTTCATCTGCCTCAAATGGCTTAACAATATAATCGTCTGCTCCCAACTTTAGCCCTCTCAACTTATCCTCTTTCATTTTTCTAGCAGTTAAAAAAACAACAGGAATCTCTGGATTGATGTGTACAATTTTCTCTGCCAAAGTAAATCCATCCATTTTAGGCATCATCACATCCAACACACAAATATTATAGTCTGATACAGGTGATTTAAAAAGCGCAAAAGCCTCTACACCATTCTTTGCCCATGAAATTGTATACCCAGACATTTCTAAATATTGTTTTAAAATATTTCCAAAATCTAGGTCATCCTCAGCTAATAAAATATGTGGTTTTTCAAGCATATATCTACTATTTAATTTATTGGAATATCAATCTCAAACCTGCTTCCTTTGCCTTTTATACTTGTTACTTTAATGGTACCATCATGCGCCATAATAATTTGACGTGTATAATACAAACCTAAGCCGAGTCCTTTTACATTGTGAACTTCTTTGTTCCCTTCTCTAAAAAACTTATCAAATACCAATGCCTGATTCTCTTGCGAAATTCCAATACCATTGTCTTCAATAACAATTTTAAAGGACTTCTCACAGCTAGCAATTAGTGTAATTTCAACATCCTTATTAGCATATTTTATAGCATTTTCTAAGATATTATATAAGGCTGTAGTAAAGAAAAACTTATCTATTAACACCACTTCATTAGTAAGCTGTATTCTTCTATCAACGTGAACTTCTTTTTCATTTACAGCTATTAAAAAGTCATCAAAAATGGTATGTAAATAATCCTGTAAGGGAACACGTTCCTTTTTTAATTGAATTTCTTTATAGCCCAAACTGTTATTTAATACTTGGTCTATTAAGTTCTGCAAGCGCTTATTTTGTCTTTCAATAGTATTTACAGTCGCTTCTACAGAAACAGCATTAACAACAACAGGTTCATTTTTTAATATTTTAGTTGCCAACGACAGTGTAGCCAGAGGGGTTTTTAACTCATGGGTTATGTTATTTACAAAATCTGTTTTTATATCGGCAATTTTTTTCTGTGTTATTAAACTTTTTATAGAATAATACAACAAGGCAATTACGAAAGCAAAAATTACAATTGAAAGCAGTAACAACAAACTCATATTATTTAAAATGATACGCTGCCAACCTTCAATATTGATGTAGTCTTGTGTCTCAAAGTTCAATTCATATCCAATAGGTCTTTCTACCCCGTTAACCGTTATTGTTCCTGAACGGTCTGTATGCCAAAGAGAATTGCTAATTTGGTGTTCTCCATTGTGATCAAATGCATCACCCAATAAGCGATATGGCAGCTCTTTATTTTCCTTGAAAATGGTATCGTGATGAATACTATCGTAGAGTACAATGTTCTTTATTATTTTATGAAATTTTAAGTCATAATTTAATTTTTTGGTGGCCAACTCCCTATTATACTCCGCTACAAAAGAATCATTTAACGAGTCCGTTATCTTTCGTAGGCGTTGTAACACATCTTCTTTCTTAATAAATTTCGCATTGTAACTATCTAACGTCTTCACAAAAAGAGTTTGCCACACCTCATTAATAGAATCCACCGCAGGTGTATAATCATCTATTCGAGAGATCGTTTTGTTTGCTTTGTTTATAAAGGACTCTTTTTCTAAGATATATGTATTTCGAATCAAATATCCTTGAATAACAGAAAGCGCAATCAAACCAAAAACGGATGCAATTATTAATCTATGTATTTTTTTTACCATCACTCAAAAATAAGCTAATTAGCGGTTGTATTTCTAACAAACAGTTGCATTAACCTTCAATTAACATAAAAAGCCTCCAAAACACAAGCGACTATCGTACATGAAATAAATGACATTCACCCTAGCCCTTAATTGCCAGACTCCATTAACCTGTCTTTAACCAACGCTTAACTTTCTACCTCGTTTTTTAGGTTCAATTTTGCTTCAGAATTAAAACCAACATCTCATGAAAACAATTCAATTGCTTATTGCATTACTACTAATAAGCACCTCTGTAAAAGCACAAAAACAAATTAACTGCCATCCAATTACAGAAAAAATTAAAATCGATGGAGCACTAACAGAACCTGTTTGGACAGAACATTTAGAAACTGGTGGTTTTAAGCAATTAAGTCCCAACAATGGAAAAGCACATTCAAACAAAACAAAAATTTCTATAGCCTACGACACCGCTAACTTTTATGTAGCTGCTGAGCTCTCCACAACAAACATAAACAAAAATCTAACCTCCAGAGATGACGTAGGCACCTCAGATTATTTTGGGATGATTATCGACCTTTTTGGAGCAAATAGAGAAGGATGGGCTTTTTTAATAACACCAGCTAACGTACAAACCGACATTAAGATAACCAACAGCGGTAATTATGGTGAATGGAATGCTGTTTGGGAAAGTGCTATTCAAATATATAAAGATAGATGGACCATCGAATTTAAAATTCCATTTAATAGTTTACGTTTTCCAAAGGATGATCTTTCTAATATTCAAATTAACTTCGAACGTTTTGACGCTCATACAAATGAAGATTCCTTTTGGAATTATATTGATGCTAATGTAAATGGACTTCTCAATCAATTCGGGAAATTAAAAGGCGTGCAAAAAATAGCACCGCCAATTAATTTATCGCTCAATCCATTTGTTTCAATTGTTAACGAAAAAAGTCCGAATGGCGCTAGCAAAACAACTTTTAACGGTGGTTTAGATGTAAAATATGTATACAACAATGCCTACACTTTAGACCTCTCCATAATCCCTGATTTTAGCCAGGCTCCTTCAGATGACCAGCTTTTTAATTTATCTCCATTTGAAATAAAATACAATGAGAACAGGCAGTTCTTTGTTGAGGGAACAGAAATTTTTGATAAAGGGGCCTATTTATACACCAGAAGAATTGGCGGAACTCCAATTGACAAAAATAATTTTCAATTACAGGCAGATGAAACCATTGTGAACAATCCAATTTCTTCGAACATTCTAAACTTAATCAAATTTACAGGAAAATCAAAAAACGGACTTTCCGTTGGTTTCTTAAACGGGATAACCGCCAAAAGCGAAGCCGAAATAAAAAATACAACTACCAATGAAACCAGAAAAGCAGTTACAAACCCAACTACAAATTACAACGCTATTGTGGTAGACCAAGCCTTGAAGAATAATGCATCCCTAACATTTATTAACAACGCAGTACTTAGAAACGGAACAGCCTACGATTCAAATCTAACCGCCTTATTATACCGGTGGTATAACAAAAACAGAACCTATTCTATGTATTTCAAAAAAGCGGTTTCTCAAAAATACTACACAAACAAAGAGCATCAGTTTGGGCATCAATACTATGGGTACCTAGGAAAAATAAGCGGTAAGTTTCAAGGTGCTTTTTCTGTCAATTTAGTTGACGATAAATTTGACAACAATGATTTTGGATACCTATCTAGGAACAACCAATTTCAATTAAGAACCGAGTTTTCTTACACAGAAAACGCTCCAAAAAACATATTCTCTAGTCTTCATTTTTATGCAGATCATCAAAGAACCTATTACCACCGTCTTTTTGAGAAAGAAACATCCTATTACAAAATTGGAAGCAATGGAACTTTTAAAAATAACAACCACACTTATTTTATAGACTTTACCTATTATGAAAAAGGTAAAAATTTTTATGAAACCCGCACCAAGGATCGTTTTTTAAATACCCCCGAGAGAGTTCAACTATTTTTAGAATACCAAACAAACAGAAACAAAAACATATCATTTGCCGGTTATACTGAATTCACATCCTATTTAAACGCTCAGCATCAAACGTCAAGTTTTGCCGCTGGCTTTGGACTTAGGGCGCGCTTAGGCCAGCATTGGTATATGTATTTAAATCAGTCATTTGAGAAAAACCCGAACAATCTTGGCTATTTAACTTCACAACAGAATGCCATTTTATTTGGAAAACGTCATGTGAAAATTTTAAATAATGCACTCGTATTAAACTACACGATTAATTCTAAATTAAACATCTCAACAAGACTTCGTCATTATTGGGTTCAAGTAGATTATTCAAAGCAATTTGAGTTATTGGCTGATGGAAATATCACCGCAAATAACTTCACGATTAACCCAAATGACTTTGATGATAATTACAATTCTTTTTCTGCAGATTTCTTAACTAAATGGCAATTCGCACCAGCTAGCCAAATGAGTTTAGGATATAAACTCGGGGCGAACTATTATAATTCTGACACAAAATCATCCTATTTAGAAAATTTGAAATCGACTTTAAATGAAAACAGCAGTCATACCATTTCTTTAAAAATGACGTATTTTCTTGATTATAATACGCTAAAAACAAAAAAAATATTTTACTAAAACCCATGTACTTCTAAAACAAAAAGACAAAACGAATCGTTTTGTCTTTTTGTTTTTTAACCCAAGCGCTTAGGGGTTAACTCCAATTGAACTATCATCTTGGGATTAAACCCAATCTTTTGGATTGGCTAAAACACCTAAGAGCTTTGCTTCTTCCGAATTTTCTGCTGGATGTTGATTATATACCCACTGCATTGTTGGCGGTAAGCTCATTAAAACACTTTTACTTCAACCAATAGTTTTTCCCTTTTAGAAGAACTACATTTACAAAAAAAAGAAAATGAAAAGAATAAGCGTATTAATACTTCTTCTGTTGCCCAAATTTATTTATTCTCAATGCCCAACAGGAAATTTATATTTTAATAGCCAACAAGACATTGAAAACTTTAGCACTTCATATCCAAATTGTGAACAAATAAATGGCAATATAACTATTTATGGAGGTTCTTCAAGTGACAAAATAAACAACCTAGATGGCCTAACCAGCATAAAAGTTATAAATGGTAATTTATCCTTTTCTTCATTTGATTCAAATACAAACATTAATGGCTTAACTAATTTAGAGGCTGTTCAAAACATTTCTTTGTCTCAATTCGAGAGCGGATCAAGTTTTACAGGGAGTTTCAGTAAACTAGAAACTGTTAGCGGTCATTTTTCTGTAACAAACAACAACTCATTAAATATTAATATCTCTGAAAATTTCAATAAGCTCATCAATGTTAATGGCTCATTTATTATTCAGAACAATGACAATTTAGAAGTTTTTTCTTGCCCTAATAATCTAATTAAAATAGAAAAAAGTCTACTTATCAAAAGCAATAACAAATTAATTGATTTAAAAGGTTTCAGTAGTTTACAGCTTTTAGGTAATGATATTGAATTTACTCAGAATTTTAATTTAATTACAATTCCTGAGTTTGTTGAACTGACATCTATTGGAAATAAGTTAAAAATCGATAGAATCAAAATATCAGTAATTTCTGGGTTCAACAAACTAAATAATATTGGTGGAGAAATATCAATCAACGGTAGTGATATTTATTCTATAACAGGGTTTAACTTGTTAGAAGTTGCAGGTAATAACATAAGAATTAATACTTCTATGGAAAAAGAAGGCCGGTTTACTGGGTTCACCAATCTAAGACATATTAAAGGGGAGCTTACTATAGGAAGTTATTTTAACGATTACAGCGGTTTAGACAACTTGACAACTGTAGATGAAAGTGTTGGTTTTTCATCGTATGGAAACGGCATTACTAGCATTGATTTTGTATGGATGAATAATCTAGTTTCGACTAAAAGCATTTCCTTTTCCAGCAATCGATTTAAAGATATTAATACTTTTCATAATTTAATATCATTAAATTATTTAAACATTACTAATTGCTCTTCTTTACAATCGATTACTGGATTTGAAAAACTATCAACATTAGAAAGAATACAAATTAGAGATAACTCCAATTTGATAAAAATTCCAGATTTTAATAGCGTTAGTAGTGAAATGAATTCTATACATATTATAAACAATGAAGTACTAAAAAATATAGATGGATTCAATAATATTACTAAATTTCAAGACAAAATTGAAATTACGAGTAACAGTTCATTAGAATTAATTAATGGTTTTGACAAAGTTACTCACATAGAAAATAACTTTGACATTTTCTATTGCAACAAGCTAACCGATATTTCTGGGTTCAACTCAGTTAAATCGGTTAAATTATTTAGACTTTCGGGAACAGGGATTGAAAGGATAAATGGTTTCAATGAGTTAATAACAATTAAGGAAGTATTTTGGAATGATAGCAATCTTTATTTAACAGACATGAATGGGTTAAAAAACATTCAAGAAATAGGTTTTTTATATATTCATAGAGCAGACGCTCTTACTAACCTGGTAGGAATAAAAAATCTTAGAAAAGTGGATGCTATTCATATTCAATATAATGACAAATTAAATAACATTGACGGACTGAGTAATTTAACTGGCGATATAAAGTCTTTAACGCTAAATAATCTTAATGCCCTAACTAATTTAAACGGTTTATTTAATTACAATGGTAAAATAGAAAATTTACAAATAGATCGTAACTATAATTTAACAGATATCTCTGGTTTGCAAAATATTTCGTCAATTTCCAATCTATTAACTATAACGAGTAATCCTAATTTAGATACTTGTAATTATTCTTCTATTTGTAATTATATTTCTAGCGATAACACCAGGTACATAAGTGACAATTCAGATAATTGTATAGATGAAACGTCTTTATCAAATTCTTGCCAAAGCTTAAATATTGATGATGCTTTTTTAAAAAAAATTTATTTAAAATCTAATCCCACTAACGGAATATTCCATATTGAAAATTTAACCGGAAATTACACTATAAAAATACGAGATATATTAGGTAAAACAATTGCCCACCAAAAGACAAACGTCATTAACCTATCCAACTCATCAAAAGGTATATATTTCGCTACTATTAAAGTCAATAACCTAGTTAAAATTATAAAACTTTTAAAAAATTAACGTATCCAATCTTTTGGATTGGCTAAAACACCTAAGAGCTTTGCTTCTTCAGAATTTTCTGCTGGATGTTGATTATATACCCATTGCACTGTTGGCGGCAAACTCATTAAGATACTTTCTATACGTCCATTTGTTTTTAATCCAAACAAGGTACCTCTGTCATGCACTAAATTAAACTCTACATATCTTCCACGTCTAACTTCCTGCCAATCTTTGTGCTCCTTGGTATATTCAATCTCTTTTCTTTTTTCTACAATTGGCACATAACTTTCTAAAAAGCTATTTCCAACCTCAGTCACAAAATCATACCGATCTTGAATGGTAAACTCTGCTGTTTCTTTTAAATAATCAAAAAACAATCCACCCAAACCACGCGCTTCATTTCTATGCTTGTTCCAGAAATACGTATCACAGGTTTCTTTAAATTTTTGATGAAAACCATCATTGTGTTTGTCACAGGCTTTTTTACACACCGAATGAAAGTGTACTGCATCTTCTTCAAATAAGTAATACGGCGTTAAATCTTGACCGCCACCAAACCACTGGGTAACGATATCACCAGATGAATCATACATTTCAAAATACCGCCAATTGGCATGTACCGTTGGCACAAATGGATTTGTAGGGTGCAATACCAAACTCAATCCACAGGCAAAGAAGTTTCCTTCTTCTACGCCAAATTGTTTTCTTAATGATTCTGGCAACTCACCAAATACTTTTGAAATATTTACACCTCCCTTTTCAAAAATAGCACCATTTTCAATAACACGTGTTCTTCCACCGCCACCTTCTTCACGCTTCCAGTTATCTTCTTTAAATGTTGCTTTCCCATCTACTGCTTCCAATTTAGAAGTAATGGTATCCTGTAAATTTTCTATGTATGCAAAAAATTGTTCTTTCATCTTAATACCATTGTTTTATTACAATACGACTCCTTTGTAAAATCGCTAATATTCATAGAAATTATAGGAACATTCGGAAACTGTTCATTCAATTTCGTCACAATTACTTTCGATAAGTTTGCTTTTTGCTTAGCAGTTCTTCCTTCCATAATATTCCCAAAAACATGAATAAAATCATCGTTTCCTCCTTGAACCAAGGAGTGTTTAAATGGGTTTAAACGCACTTTAATATCGTTTCTAGCAAACAATCCAGTATCAAATGCTGTTTCAAAAACAGTTTCAATTGTTTTTCTTGGGTTTTGCAACTCCAAAATATTCTCCGTACAGTCTAAAATAAAATGTGGCATATCTTTAATCGTTATCTATAAAAATTAAGTTCGTTGGGTACTTTTCAACCTCTTCACAAAAATTAACTTGAACCGCACTCTTCAGCTTTAATTCTAATGCTGTTATAGCTTCTTTCTCTGTTTTATTTTCATAACTCCGAAACAAGGCCCTACCAATCTGGTTATTGTGTAAATCCATTGCTCTAGCCAAGGGTACATTTGGAGAAAAATCTTCGTGCCAATCTGTAATTTCTTTTGTCCAAGAAATGATTGAATTCATATTCCCTCCACTTTTTAAACACCTAACAGCAATCAAATAGTTCCACAATGCATGTCTAAAAGCATTGGCACTATTGTCTTTACCATGTATACTTGGAAACTTTTCTTGCACAATTTTTAGTGTTTGAGTAGTTGCTTTAGCAGTCGCAAACATAAATATTGGGCGTTTCAAAAAGAAAGTAAACAGCACAATTAATTGCTTAAATCGAATTCCTTTTATCAGTTTCCAAACAGACATCTTATGCCTTGTATTCTTTTACAGCATCAACAAATGCTTTTGCATTTTCTAATGGAATGTTTGGTAAAATACCGTGCCCTAAATTCACAATGTATTTATCTTTTCCAAACTCATTAATCATCTGGTGCACCATCTTTTTAATTTCTGCTGGTGGCGACAATAATCTTGACGGATCAAAATTTCCTTGTAATGTGATATTTCCTCCAGATAAATAGCGTGCATTTCTTGCAGAACATGTCCAATCTACCCCCAAAGCTGAGGCGCCAGATTTGGCCATTTTATCTAAGGCAAACCAGCATCCTTTTCCAAATGCAATTACCGGAGCTTCGTCTTTCAATGCATCAATAATTTGCTGAATATACTGCCAAGAAAATTCTTGATAATCTACTGGAGACAACATACCTCCCCAAGAGTCAAATATCTGAACTGCATCTACGCCTGCGGCAACTTTAGCTTTTAAGTATGCTATGGTAGTATCTGTGATTTTCTGTAATAAACTATGTGCAACAATTGGATTTGTAAAACACAATTCTTTTGCTTTGTCAAAGTTTTTAGACCCTTGTCCTTGTACACAGTAGCATAAAATTGTCCAAGGTGAACCTGCAAAACCAATTAACGGAATCTCATCATTCAACTTTTCTTTGGTTGCCTTAATAGCTTCCATCACATAGCCCAATTCGGTATGTACATCTGGCACAATAACACTGTCTAGATCTTTTTGATTACGAATAGGATTTGGCAAATAAGGACCAAAATCTGGTTTCATTTGCACCTCAATGTTCATAGCTTGTGGAATCACCAAAATATCAGAAAATAAAATAGCTGCATCCATTCCGTATCTACGAATTGGTTGCACGGTAATTTCTGAAGCTAACTCTGGAGTTCTACAACGCGTAAAAAAATCGTATTTCTTTTTTATTACCTGAAATTCTGGCAAATATCTTCCTGCTTGACGCATCATCCAAACTGGTGGACGATCAACTATTTCTCCTTTTAAGGCTCTTAAAAATAAATCGTTTTTTATCATTATTTAGCTTTTGGCTACTAGCTGTTAACTATTAGCTATTCTTTATAATTTTATGAATCATCATTCTGAACTTGATTCAGAATGATACTTTTATATTATGAAAAGCTGAAATAAATTCAGCTTAACGCAAATTACATTTGCGACACTTTCTCCATTGCTGCATCAATTGCTTTTGAAATGGTAGTCATATCTTTTTTACCCAAGGCAGATGACAAAAACCAAGCTTCAAATTGTGATGGTGGTAAAAACACCCCATTACGCATCATTTCCCAGAAGAATATTGCAAATTTCTTAGTATCTGAAGTTTGTGCTTCTTCAAAATTTGTTACTGTTACATTGGTAAAAAACGGATTGATCATAGATCCAAAACGATTTACTGTAATTGCAACTCCATGTTTTTCTGCAGATGCTAATAATGCTTCTTCAATTGCTAATGCCGTTGAATTAAATTTCTCGTATGGATTTTGTTTTTTCAGTTCTGTCAATGTAGAAATCCCTGCTGCCATAGCAATTGGGTTTCCACTTAAAGTTCCTGCCTGATACATGCCGCCTAATGGCGCCACCATTTCCATAATCTCATTTCTAGCTCCGTAAGCACCTACCGGAAAACCTCCACCAATTACTTTTCCTAAACAGATAATGTCTGCTTCTACCTCAAATAATTCTTGCGCTCCACCAAATGTAGATCGGAAACCAGTCATTACTTCATCAACAATTAATACCGCTCCTTTAGACTCTAAATAGGCTTTTAACTCTTTTAAGAACCCGTCTTTAGGTGTTACAACTCCCATGTTTCCTGCAACAGGCTCTAAAATTACTCCTGCAATATCATCATGAGCTTCAAAATGTGCTTTTACACTTTCTAAATTATTATACTCGGCAATTAATGTATTCTTTACTGCTCCTTCAGGAACACCTTTAGAACCTGGCATACTCAAGGTAACCAATCCAGAACCAGCCGCAACTAACAATGCATCTGAATGCCCGTGATAACAACCAGCAAACTTGATGATTTTATCCTTTCCTGTATACGCTCTTGCCAAACGCAATGCACTTAATACAGCTTCTGTTCCTGAGTTTACAAATCGTACTTTATCCATTCCTGGAAAAGCATCACACACTATTTTTGCAAGTTTGATTTCGTTTTTTGTAGACGCTCCAAAAGTATATCCATTCTTTAAGGCTTTATCAATTGCTTTCTGAACCTTTTTATGACGATGTCCTAAAATCATTGGCCCATAAGACAATACTAAATCTACGAATGTATTGTTATCTACATCTGTAATTTTACTTCCTGTTGCTTTTTTGATAAATAACGGATTTCCTCCCACAGATGCAAATGCTCTTACGGGTGAATTTACAGCACCTACTAAGTGCTCTAATCCTTTGTTATATAACTTTTGTGAATTTTTAAATTCCATTTTATATATTTTTAGAATGTCAGTTCGCGTGTTTTCATATAGCTTTTGCGAAATAAAAATGAACCGAGATTATTTTTTAATTTCATCTCGATACAAATTTGTTCATGCTTCACAAATTCACTCGATGTGACAGTACGTATTACTCCTTTTTCAACAACACCTTCGCCGCTTCTTTGGCAAAATAGGTAATGATAATATCTGCGCCTGCTCTTTTCATGGACAATAGACTTTCCATCATTACTTTCTCTCCGTCAATCCAACCTTTTTCTGCTGCTGCTTTTACCATGGCATACTCTCCACTTACGTTGTAACAAGCGATTGGTCGGTCAAAATTATTTTTTAAATCTCTGATAATATCTAAATACGACAACGCTGGTTTTACCATGAGTATATCCGCGCCTTCTTGATCGTCAAAAGTTGCTTCACGCAATCCTTCGTCACGGTTTGCAGGATCCATTTGGTAGGTTCTTCTATCTCCAAAAGTTGGTGCAGAATCTGCTGCATCTCTAAAGGGGCCATAAAAAGCTGAAGAATATTTTACTGAATAGGCCATAATTGGCAAATTCGCAAAGCCTGTGTTATCAAGTGATTCACGAACCATTGCAATTGTTCCATCCATCATTCCTGATGGAGCAACCATATCTACGCCTGCTTTTGCGTGAGAAATTACTTGCTTTGCCAAGTTGACTAATGTTGCATCATTATCCACATCATTGTCGTGAATAATTCCACAATGTCCATGTGATGTATATTCACAAAAACACACATCTGTTATTACATATAAACTCGGGTAGTTCTTTTTAATAAACCGAATTGCTTGTTGCATGATTCCGTTATCATTCCAGGTCTCTGTTCCTTCTTCGTCCTTTTTTGCTGGAATTCCGAATAACAATACCGCTGGAATTTTCAAGGCTACTACCTCATCTAATTCTTTAGAAATTCGATCTAATGAAAAACGTTTGATTCCAGGCATTGAAACAATTTCTGTTTCAATATTTTCGCCTTCTTCAATAAATAATGGGTAAATAAAATCATCTACAGACAATGCTGTTTCTTTAACCAATCTGCGAATACCTGCCGTTTTTCTTAATCTTCTTGTTCTAAACATAGGTCTTATTTTACATAGTGTAAATTCACTAACTCCAACACGCTTTCTACAGTTGGTAACTTCGCTACTTGCACGTTTTCAAAATGTTTCCTAGCTTCTTTCGCTGTACTTTCCCCGATACAAAATGCAATTTTATCTGCAGCATTCTCTTGTAAATAGCTTTCAACGGTTGAAGGGCTATAGAATAATACTCCAGAAAACTGTTCTTTAACGTTTACTGGGCTATACATGGTTTTGTAGGCTTCAATTTCGTGCACTACAATTCCGTTTTGAGTCAACACAGATGGCAAGGTATCTAAACGCAAGTCGCTACAGAAATACGTAACTTCTTGACCTTTGATCTTTTCTGACAAATAAGCCGCTAATTTTTCTGCATTCTTTTCAGAATGTGCCACTTTTCCTATTTTTTGTTCGATTAACTTTTTGGTTCTCCTACCAACACAGTAAATATTATTGAATTGTAATTCTTGTTTGATAAAACTATTCAACAAAGCCTCAACGCCATTTTTACTGGTAATGATTACATTTTCAATTTCATTTTTCACCAATTTTGGTGCAATTCTATTGAAACGTATTTTAATAAAGTCACTATCTTCTACACCCACAGTTTCAGGAAATAATCTTTTTTGAATTTCTGATAATTTCTTTGTTGAAAAAACCGAAAACTCTTTTGCATCTTCTCCTTTTAAGTTTGCCATTATTTCTTTTCCGCCTCTATTTAAAACGAAATCTGCACACTCTTTAGCAATGTAGTTATGTCTTCCTACTTTTTCTTTAGAAGTAACATCTATTCGCTTTGTTCCATCAACATTTAAAAGCACTCCTTTAAAATGGACCTCTTCTTCTTTTACATAAGCCAATGCTCCAATGGGAGCTGTACAACCTCCTTCTAACAGGTTTAAGAAATCACGTTCTACCTGTGCTAACATGGCTGTTTCTTCGTGATTCAATTCTTTAAGAATTTCCAACAACGTTTCATCCTCCGTTAACGCAGCAATAGCAACAACTCCTTGAGCCGGAGCCGGAACCATCCAATCTAAACTAAATGCACTGTCTGGTTTTATTTTCAATCGTTCTAACCCTGCCCCTGCAAAAATAGCCGCATTCCAGTCGTCATTCTTTGCTACTTTTTCCAATCGGGTAATTACATTTCCACGAATATCAACAATTGTATGCGTAGGAAAACGATGCAGCCATTGTGCTTTTCTTCTCAAAGACCCGGTAGCTACGATGGCGTCTTTTTGCGCCATAAACTCCTCATTATCTTTTAAGACAAGCATATCGTTAGAGTTTCCTCTTTTTAACACGGCAGCTTGCACAATTCCGACTGGCAATACAGTGGGCACATCTTTTAAAGAATGCACTGCAATATCAATCTCTCCATTTAACAAGGCAATGTCTAAATTTTTAGTAAAGATTCCTGTAATTCCCATTTCATACAAAGGGGTATCTAAGACAATATCGCCAGTAGATTTTACAGGTACAATTTCTGTTTTATGTCCTAAATACTCTAATTGTTGTTGAACAGTTTCTGCTTGCCAAAGGGCTAACTTACTTTCTCTTGTTCCTATTCTAATAATCTTCTGCATCCGTTGGTTATATATCTGTTCCAAACATTTTAGAAACCACTTCTATACTTTGTGGCACAGACGTTTCTTCGTCTTTTAAATGTTTTACAAACTGAGTTGTTATTTTTTGAATAAATCTTGATGTGATAATTTCTGCAT
>Ga0105356_10001432_pt1 | contig 23513 bp, 15 predicted proteins | sample GOMGulsemesocosm_3_FD_83502 | JGI IMG/M metagenome (GOLD analysis project Ga0105356, IMG submission 83502) | Methane-oxidizing microbial communities from mesocosms in the Gulf of Mexico - GOM9D Gulf of Mexico | ecosystem: Environmental > Aquatic > Marine > Cold seeps | place: Gulf of Mexico... | reverse complement strand
TTGATATTCTTCTTCTGCTAGGTTTTTAACCGACTGGATTTCAATACAATTACGCTGAGCTTTGTCTGTCAGTTTTAATTGAAAACCTGTTTCCTTCTTAATTTCTTCAAGGAAACGATTTTGGAGGTTCTCAAATCCACCTACAAACAAGGTTGTATTTTCAGTTAGTTCAAAATATCCTATGCCTGTTTTTAGTGCAACTGGTTTTGGAATAATGTTGATATTCTTACTATTTATTACTTTTTCTTTTTCACATCCAGAAAAACATAAAAAAACGATAAGTAGCAGTGAGAGAAGTCGTTTATTCATTTTATTAATTTTGAGTTAATTCACTATCAAATAATCCAAGCCCATTTTATCAGCTTTAGTATTGTTCTTATTCAATCCTTTTACTTTAAACTTAAGTACATTATCCCCTTTTATTAATCTTCCATTCTCAAAATAGTGCTTCTTAACATTTATTTGATCACTGTACAAATCCAAGTCTTCAAAAATTAATTTTCCATTTAACAGCACATCAACAATCACATAATCGGGTGCATGTGTAAATACTGCTGTTAATTTTCCTTTGCGTTCTTCTTCTGAATAAAAAACAGTTTCCAATTCATCATTTTTTTTAATATTTCTCCAAAGCAAATGATTTCTAGCACTCCATTCATAGGAAAGAAAGGCTTCTATAATAACGTTTCCTCCCTTTACATTTTTGACACTAAAAGACTCTCCTTCAAACTTATCAGATAACTTTACTGGGAGTTGAACACGCTCTACATTTTCAAAATATGTTGCTTTTGCATCTTTGGTACCATACCAATAAGTGGTTGGAGCATAATCTATTTTTGTATCTGCCCAGTGCCAAATTTCCATATCAAATTTCAAAGATTTATCAAACGGAATTACATCCAAAGACCTCCAACGATTGTTTACTGTTAATCCTGGACTTCTATTGCCATCTCCAATTGGCTGTGCAATAAATGGTGCGGAAAAATCAGCTACACTACACCATGCATAACCATAATAATCTTCTGTACCTGTCCCAAAATTAGATGGGAATTTTTCTCCATCTACATAAATTTTCTCATCTCCTTCTCCCCACCATTCATAACTATTATTAAAAAGAGTCAATGCATCACCTACATATTTGCCTTTTCCTGAGATTGTAATAAAATTAACATCTCTTTTTTTAGAAGTAGCAACATTTGAATAATTACGCCAATTGGCATGAAAATATAAGCTTCTATCATCCCACTCCCAATTGGAATTGTACACTTCCATTTTTAACAATTCAACAGTCTGTTTTCCAAAATTATGTACTGTAATTTTAGCCGAATTCTGAAAAGGCATTGGAAAAAATAGTGCCATCTCTCCAGAGTCACTTACATTGCTTACCCAACTTGTATAAGCTGATGTTTTATATCCTGTACCAAAAAAATCTCCTATAGGTACCCAAACCGTACTTTCCCCATCAAATTCCATTTCTAATACCGTAGACCTCAATGCTTGTTCTCTATTCTTTGCTTTTATTTTTAAGACTATTTTCTTTATTGCTCGGCTTCCTTCTATATGGGTACTTATAACTTCTCCTTTATTAAGAATCCCTTTTAGATCCGAAACCTCACATTTTTCGGCAATAGCTCCTAAATTTTTAAGTTTCTTTCTCACCTCTCTTAAACCCTTCTTATACTTTCCTTTTTCCAAATCTCCTTTGACATAGGTCTCCACTAAAGTCCCCGAATTGTATTTTCTATAATTAATTTGATAATACAATACATCATTTATAGAGGCATCTGCCTTTTCATAAGTAACTTTACAATGCTTGGCATATGGTAGTGGAAAATAAAGATTGTGTCCAGAAAACCAACCTTCATTCTCTAAAAACGGTGAGGTCGTTTGAGACAGCGGGGATTCTATATATGTATTAGAGGAAATAATTTGGTCAATTCTTCCTGCTATCTGTGGAACTGTAGCGTTGTCAAAATAAAACCGAAGTGTGCCCATTGAAAACTGCTGTGCATGCCAAGTACTCCAAAACCGTACTATTGCACCAGGTCCATCAACATCCATAAGAACATGCTCGGTACGTCCTTTGGTTTTTTCTATTCTTATATATTGACTCGCATCTGCATTGTCAAACCAGCCTTTTTCATTTGTTGTAACTGACTTTCTGGAATAACTACTTGCTTGCAGTGTCTTAAACGAATGTTCTGCTAATTTTGCCAATCCATCTCTGTCTGTCATTTCTTTTAGCAAAGATTGAATTGTAACAACTTCTGATCCCTTTTTTTTGATTTGTTTTCTATCGCATCCAGATAAAAACAGTACACATAAAATAGTGCACAGTAAATTGATTATTTTAAAAAACAGGTTTCTCATTTTTATAAAATTTATAATTCTTCTCCTTTTAAATAATAAAAAACAACACTTTTATAATTGGCTTCAATCGTATTATTTGTTCCATGTTCAACGGTAACATGAATGGATTTTTTGAAAGGAATCGGATCCAATAAATGCCAACGGTAAGCAGCTGCTTTGCCAATTTCATTCATTTCATATTGAGGAAATCCATGCAAAGGAAAACTTCCTGAAGTAAAGAGTCTGCCAGGAACTCCATACCATCCACAATTGAAATAATCTTCTGTCCCTGTTCCATGGATTCTCATTTCTCCATCACATATAAAAACTTCATCTCCCTCTAACCAAACTGGCAAATTTTCTTTTCCATGTGTTTTTGCTTCTGTCATCAAAAAAGTCCCTATATAATGTCCTTCCCCTTTTCTATCCAATAATAAAAAAGGTTTGTTCTTATTCAATGTAGGCAACTCTTCATTGCAAAAAGTAGTTAAATAATTTCCTGAATTTACAGACCGCTTTTTGATTTCATAACCAACCTTAAGCTCTAAATCTTCATTGTCGGCTATAAGTTCAATTCTAGCCTTCTTTGAAAAAGGCATGGGAAGATTGTTAAATAGTTTTCCTTTCTTATAACCAGCATATAAAGAATGCTGCAAATTTTTGCTATCAGAAATTGTAAAAAACATATGCACAGGTAGGTTTATCGCTGCTTTTTTTTGATCATCCCAATATATTTTAATAGTACTTTTTAATAGACTTTCAAGATTCTCTGGCCGTGTTTCAATAGTTATCTGATGTATTTGACCTGCTTCTTTTTCTATTTCCAATACTTTTTTTTCGCCAGCTGAAATTGCTATCTCAACTTCTTTAGTGAGACCACTTTTCTTTATATTCTTATTTAACAAATTCACACCAAACTCTTCAAGAAGTCTATTTGTTTTCTTTACATCTCTAGAATTGTAGCTCTCAATAGTTTTTTTTCCTATATATTTTTGGAAATTAATTTGATAAAACTTGACCCCATCGCCTTCCACTTCTATACGGAAATAATTTGAAAAAGGAATGGGTACATTACAATACCACCCCCCCAGACCTTGACCGACCAACCCTATTGGAAACCCAGACTCTTTGCCTGTAAAAACATCTTCTAAAGGAATGCTAATCGCGGGTGTAGTTTTATTATCTATATAGATGTTAATATGCTCTCCTTTCAACTCAAGAAGACCGTCTTTTTTATGTTCAGAATGAGTAAACCAAATTCTGCTAATATATCCTGCTCCTGTAGCTTCGGCCAACACACTATTTCCATTTTCTAAACGAAGCTTGGAATGGGTACCTGCAAAGCCATCATCATTAGCTCCTGCTCTGTCGTAACTACTAAACATAATTCCTTGCCAGTTGGACTTTGAATTAGATATATATTCAAAGTTCAATACTTCTGAATATATATCTAATGAAGAATTACAAGCTAGTAGAGACAATCCTACACAAAATATTATGATAAAATTTTTAATCATGTTATTATTAATTTCATTTGCTAATTCGATTTAGCAAAGTAACTAAAAAAAGATTACATATAAAAATTAACAACATGTAAACTTAATTTCAACTATTTTTTAAACTTCTTATTTTATAAAAAACAAGAGGAAGTCAACAGACTTCCTCTCGTATACATTAATGAATTATATACTTAAATACAGAAAGCATTTTGTTATCTAATTCATTATTTATACCAATTAAACATCAAAACAACGTGTATAATTTTGAAGTTCAGTTGGTATTACTGATTACCACCCCGAATTATTCGGTGCCAAATTAGGATTCAATTGTATTTGATCTAATGGCAATGGAAATAAATAATATTTATCTGAAAATTGTCTATTTGCAGCAGCATCTGCAATAATAAACCCATTAGAATCTACTTGTACATCTACTCCAACTGTTATATTATCGTTAGGTGCAATTGTAGGCCACTCAGTTCCTTGAAACTTTACTCCTAAAAGAGATCCTGATAATTCATTTACAGCTGTTTTCCAACGTCTCAAATCATACAAACGAAAACCTTCATAAGCCAATTCAATTGTTCTTTCTCTTCTTATTTCCGTTAACATATCCAAACCATTGGTCGCTACAAAACCATTGCTTAGGTGTGCAACTCCCACTCTATCTCTTAATTTATTAAGCGTATTGTTTAATTCGCTATCAGAAATAGATCCATTCTTTTCGTAAAGAGCTTCAGCCAAATTCAATAAAACCTCACCATACCTTAACTCCATATAGTCATAATAGGAATTACCTTCCGCTGCACTTTTTGAACCAGATTGAAATTTGAATGCCAAATATCCACTTTTTGTTGGTCCGTTGTTTCCACCTCCAATAATCACATCATAAATTCTATCAGCTTCACCCCATGTTACGGTAGATCCAGGAATCATAATTGTTTGATTCATTCTAGGATCTCTATTTTGAAATTCAGCAGTTCTCAAAGCATAGCCTTGAAATAAGGGTGATTTATCAATAGGCAAACCATCTGTACACAAATACATATCAGCCAATTTCTTAGTAGGAGAATTGTGATGTGTTTCTACCCACCTGGTCGTATTGTGACTTATATTTAGAGATTCACTGTATTTTCTAGCTAAAATAGATTCACCACTTCCTTGACCTCCTTCTATAAATAAATTATAGTAACTCTCATTGACTCCATTTGCATGTACATACAAACCATATTCACTTGAACTCATTAATTTTTGAGCTGCATCGATAGCTATCCCAAAATAATCAAGAGAACCAGCCGTTCCGTGGTACTTTGACCAGGTTCCTTCAAACAAACCTATTCTACTTTTTAATGCCAAAGCAGCTCCTTTTGTTACTCGTCCTTTTTCTTGAGCAGACAAGTCACTTTCTTTAGGTAAATTGGCTATAGCCCAATCCAAGTCTTCAAAAATATAAGCCAGCACATCTGCACGAGAAGCTCTAGGAGCGTCTAATTCTTCAGAATCGATATCCAATACTCTTTTAATTAATGGCACATCTCCAAATGTTGTTACCAAAGAAAAATAAGCTCTTGCTCTAAAAAACTTAGCTTCTCCAGCATATTTAGAAATTTCGCTTTGAATATCCGTAGCCAACTCATACTTTTCCGTCAACCTAGTAGTAGCACGAATCATTGCGTAATTATTATTCCATGTACCTGAAGATTGTGAAGCCACATAAGTTCCATTACTCACATTATTAGAAACATTCCCAACAGTAAGATCCGAATCTTGATCTTTTGATCCATTCGATGCATTCCCTAGAGAATGATAAAATTGTGTTGCTGCTTTTTGAAAATCAGCAGAAACTTTCCAAAATGTTCCATCAGATATTGTATCTAAAGGCGATAAATCCAAATCTTTTTCACATCCAGTAAATCCTATTACCAGTGCAGATACTATTATTAAATATATATTTTTCATTTTCTAAAATTTAAAATGTTAAACTTAGTCCTAATGAATATCTCTTCATGAAAGGATAATTACTAGATGCACCATTTGTATTTTCAGCATCGTATCCGCCATCAACATGATCTATAGTAAACATATCTTCACCACTAAAGAAAATTCTAAGATTGCTTAATCCCATTTGTTCCAACGCTGTCTTTGGAATTGTATAACCCAATGAAATGTTTTTAAATCTTAGATAAGCACCATTTACTTTGTTCATTTCTGATGTAGAATAATCCCACCATCTAATTCCTCCATGCGTCAATCGAGGATATTTAGCATTGCGATTTTCAGGTGTCCAAGTATTCCCTACAAAACGTTTAAGCGGTGTTCTCCAGGGCCAAGTCCAAGGCATGCTATTGTCTCCGTTATAAAAGACTGTTCTTTTACCAACACCTTGTATAAATGTTGAAAAATCAAAATTCTTATACTTTGCTGTAAGTGTAATAGAATAATTGTAACGCGCGGCATTTGTCCCTAAATTGACAATATCTGCATCCTTCCCATTGTCATCTACCAATGAAATCTTCCCATCTCCATTGATATCTCTGAATCTAGTATCTCCGATTCCAATATCACCAGGTACTCCACCTAGTGCTTTATATGCATCTAGTTCTTCTTGATTCTGTATGAATCCATCGAAATCGTATCCAAATATAGTCCCTAAAGCATATCCTTGACGTGTATTTGACCCTAAACGTACCAAATCACGTCCATCTAAATTTGTCAAAACATTAGAGTTATCATCTAAAGTAACGGTAACAGAATAAGAAAAATCTTTCGTTACTTGATCTCTCCATCCCAAGGCCAATTCAAATCCTTTGGTTTCCAAAGCTCCCACATTTTGTGTTGGTGGATTCCCCCCCAGAACTGAAGGTAAATTTACTCCCAAAAGCATATTTGTATTCTCTTTTTTATAAATATCAAAAGAACCAAATAATTTAGAATCCAATATTTCAAAATCAAAACCAAAGTTGGTTGCTACCAAATCTTCCCAAGTTCTATTTTGAGATACCAAACCTCTTTCCCAAGCTCCAGGAGCTCTTTCTGTATTTCCAAATGGATATTGTCCTCCAATATTTACCAAGGCAACATAATCATACAAATTCCCAGAGTTTAAATTTTGATTCCCAGTAGTTCCTCTTGACAATCTAAATTTTAAATTATCAAACACTCCTAAATCTTGAATAAAACTTTCTTCAGATGCTACCCATGCTAAAGATGCTCCATAAAAATCTCCCCAACGTTTTTTAGGTGAAAATACAGAAGTACCATCTCGTCTATAATTAATCTCTGCAATATATTTTGAATCAAACACATAAGTCAATCTACCAAAATAAGATCGTATAGCCCAGTCTGAAGCATTTGCTGTATTAAACTGTTCTTCGGAATCTCCTAAATTTAAACTCCATAATTTATCTTGAGTAAAATCTGTTCTCCAAGCTCTAAATCCTTTAGAATCATTTTCTTCATGAGAAGCACCAGCCATTACACTTAAATCATGCTTATCTCCAAAAGTTTTTCTATACTCCAAAAATGAAGTCACATTCTTATAATTAACTTGTGAAGATGCTTCTGTAGCTCCATTTTTGTTTCTTGTCCATCCTTGTTGAACACCTTCCCAAGAAAGATTAGGCAATGCTCTGTTGTACTCGCTTAAAAAGCCCAATCCTCTATTGACACCAACTTGACCATGAATCTTTAAACCTTCCAATACTTCGTAGGAAAGCTTAAAATTAGCTCTCAAATTTTCATCAATAGATGTTCGTTTTCCCGAATTTTTATCGGTTAACATTTTAGCATTTGTAAAGCCCCATTGCGTAAAATAATCTCCATTCTTATTATAAATTGGTAACCAACGAAATGCATAGTTCATTGAATGAATGATATTATTTGAACCTCCTACAGGTTGAACTGTATTTTGATTTTCATAACTTATTTTCGTTTCAAACCTTAATTTTTCAGTTAAATCATACCCCAAATTCATTCTTAAATTTAAACGTCTAGAAGAATCCCAAGCGTCTCTTAAAATACCATCAATTTTATTATAACCAAATGAAACTGCATAATCGGATTTTTCACCTCCACCAGTAATACTTAAATTGTGACTTTGTTGTGTTCCTCCATCACCTAAAACAGCTCCTTGCCAGTCTGTCATTCTAAAAAACAACCTTGCTGGGTCTCCTGCTCCCCATCTAGCAAAAGCTTCACCGCTTCCATCTAAAATTTTCTCATACAATGCAGGTGTAGCCCAATCTGAAGTTCCTCCAGTAGCAGCTGCTGCAGCAATGTCCATATCTGCAAATTCTTTCATATTTACAAAATCCACTTGATTTGATATTTTATTAAAAGAAAATGAACTGTTGTATTTAATTTTTAAACTTTGATTTTTACGACCTGTTTTTGTCGTAATTAACAATACCCCACCTGCTGCTCTTGCACCATAAATAGCGGCAGAAGCATCTTTTAATAATGTTGTAGTTTTTATGTCATTTGGATTTACCGTATTGATATCTCCTTCAACACCATCTATTAATATTAAAGGTGAATTACCTCCAGCTCCATTAATCGAAGAGATTCCTCTTACTTGTAATGAAAAACCTTCTTGACCAGGCTGTCCTGAAGATCTATTAATTGTCAATCCAGGTAATACCCCTTGAAGTCCACCAATCACACTTGTAATAGGTCTGTCTTCCAACACTTCACCAGAAACTTGTGCAACTGCACCTGCAGTAGTTTTTCTTGTTTGAGAACCATACCCTACAACCACAACCTCATCAAGAGAATTGGTATCGTCTTGTAATACTACATCTAACTTATTTGAACTACCAACTACAACTCTTGTTGTTTTCATTCCAATATATGAGAGTTCCAATACATCTCCTTCATTCACTTTAATTGAATAATTCCCATCAAAATCAGTTTCTGTTCCTTTATTGGTTCCAACAACTTTGACATTTACTCCAGGTAGAGGAATTCCTTCTACATCTGTTACCAATCCAGAAACCTTTTTGGTTTGTTCTATTTCATTAATTGCTATTTCAGGATGTCTATTGTTTTTTTTAACTGGTTCTTTTTTACTGAGAGCAATCTGTCTTTCCAATACTTGATAAGTTATAGATGTCCCGCTAAAAACATCATCCAAGATGCTTTCTATACTCGATTCTTTAACATTTATTGATATTTTTCTTTCGAGATCAATAAGTTCATCTTTATAGAAAAAAATATAGTTGCTTTTTACTTGGATTTCTTTGAACAACTGTTCAAAAGAAACTTCATTAACCTGAAGGGTTATTTTATTTTGAGCATTCGAATAATTCGCATAAATGCTAGTTATTCCAAAACATAAAAATAAAATAAATCCTCTCATGATAATAGACAATAATTTATTCAGCCCCTTTTCAATACGAAAAGAAACATTATTTGTTTTTTTATTCATAATTTTGTTTTGTTATTAGATATTACATTCGTAATGTTTACAATCTTAAGTCGGGGATGTTACAGCATCTTCCGGCTTTTTTTTGGTCGGTTAGTTTTTTCACTTCATATATGTTTGGTTTTAGTTAATAATTATTAGTTGGTCTTTTTTGTAATATTTTATTGATGTTGTTATTTTAATAATATCCAAAACACTTTCTAGGTCTTCCTTTAAATCTAAGTATCCAGAAAAAGTTTCCTTAACTAAATTTTTATTTTCTATTTGAATTGGGATATTATAGTAACGAGATATTTTTTTAAGAATACTTGTCAAAGGTTCTTTTTTAAAAATAAACACCCCTTCTTTCCAAGACATGTATTTTTTAACATCTACCTCTTTTTTACTTATTTCTTGATTTTTCCTATTGTAAGTTGCCAATGTTCCTGGGCTTATTTTTATACTTTTCCTTCCAAAAAAAGAAGTGTTATTATATAAAATTTCAACGCTTCCACTTGCCAGAGCGGTGCTTGTGTGCCCTTCATCATTATAACTACTCACATTAAAAACCGTACCCAGTACTTTTACTTTATAATCATTCGTATGTACATAAAATGGCATTTCCTTATTATGACTCACTTCAAAAATGGCTTCACCTTCCAAATGAACTTCTCTTTTATTTCCCTTAAATTTAGTTGGATACGTAAACTTTGTACCTGAATTCAACCAAACAATGGTTCCTTCCGATAAGATGACCTGAGATCTTCTTCCGTAAGGAACTACAATAGAATTGTACACTGTCTTAGAAGGATCTTCAATATCTTGAGCTACACTTTTTGATTTATTTATTTTAATATTTTTTCCAGATTTTGAATACGAAATCTTGACATTTTCTTCCTTAATTTCAACCTCTTCTTTATTATTTAATATCAATCGTACTTCCTCTTGCCCTTCAAATTTTATTTTTTGATTTGTTGCTTTTGAAAACTCCAAAATATCTGAAGAATGAAAGAGATTGTAAAATCTATCAGGTGCTAAAACAACTAGCGCTACAATAGATGCTGCAACAGAACCTACATAAATTAATTTTCTAAGTAATGAGTTACGTTCTTTTTTCACGGAATGATTGATCCTGGTTTTCAACTGTTCTTTTTCATTAACAGTCAATAAATTACTGGTTGATTTTTCAATAATTTTATCTTTTTTATTTTGCATTTTAATCGAATCTATAAAGATTTACAACAGGGTTACACCGCTCTCTATAAGTATAGAGTAACAAACCTTTCATACATAGACAAAAAAAAGTAATTTTATAAAAAAATATTATAAACCCCTTGACGAACATTCTTCAAAGCCCTATATACCAATGTTCTACAAGAAGAAACCGTAATACCTAATATCTCAGAAATTTCTTCATAAGATTTGTTTTGATAAAATTTAAGCAACAAACCTTCTTTTTGTTGCAGTGGTAGTTTTTGAAGTGCTCTTGAAAATTTTGTTTTATTTTCCTTTTCGAATTCCAAACGAATCAAATGTTCTTCATGTGAGACTACTGCACCTTCCTTCTTAGCATCCATTATTTCAGAATTAAATACAACGACTTTTTGCTTGTAACGTTTGGTAATTTTCCGTTTTAATGATACTTGTAAGTAAGATTTTACGTTAGCTGCTTCTGAAAGATTTTTTCTATATTTATATATATCAAGAAATAAATCATGAATACAATCCTTAGTATATTCTCTATCTCTACAAAATTGTATTCCATAAGAAAACAAACAATCAACATACTTATCATACAAACAATTAAAGGCAAGCATATCTCCTTTTTTTATTTGCTCCCATAAATAACAATCATGCCTTGTTTCTTTCATGAATCTACCTCATTGGTTTGTATGACTAAATATTTTGTTTTAAAAGAGTGGTTTTGAACTAGTATCTAAATCCTTGTAAATTGAATTAAAGACCTAAAACAAACTTAAGTTAATCGATTTAGCAAAGTAATGATAAATATTACATAATTCCAAAAAAAACATTCAAACCAAAAAAAACCGAATTTTTAAAGAGAATAGAATCCCCTTTAAAAATTCGATTTTATGTATCAATAAAAAACTTGTTTTCCTTAAGTAAGTCCTTATTTAGTTACTTCGATATCTTTGTTGAAATTAAAATATCATCTAACATTCCTTTGAAAGTTGCGATACCAGAATCATTCTCTTTTTCAAGATTAGGCAATCCTCCAATATATAAAGATCCAGTCCCCCCACCTGTAGGTAAATGTTCAAATTCTACAGGGGTTCCTAATAATTTCCCATCTACAATAAAAGAAACTCTTTTTTTAAGAGCATCTCGTACGGCCTTAATTTTGTGCCATCGTTTTAGTTTTTTTATTGCTTTTGTAGATATGACAGTAATCTTTTTTGGAGGTGAATCTGCATTCGGATCGTCATGATATTCCCAGATCATTTGCAATTTTCCATCTGCATTTATAGACAATATATAAGCATAATTGGCTACTTCTTCATCTGATGTACGGAGCCAAGTTCCATTATGGTCTGCACTGTCTGCATCACCAAAAGCCAAAAGTACATTGTCTAATGTATCATTTCCTAAATCTCCTTTTGCTTTTATCCAAAGAGAAAGTGTGAGGTTATTTAACGATTGTAAATTTTCATCACCAACATTTTTGGCATCTACAAATGCTTTTCCATCAAGTGACAAAACATGGCCTCTTTTTCTAACTTTGCTTATTTCTGCTCCTTGATTGAAATGAAGTTCATGCTTTTTGGATAAAGTACCTTTTGAAGTATCTACAGTTGGGTTTTCTCTTTCAAACTGGTAAAAAGCCTTGACGCCTTGACTCAAAGATGCTAAATTTGTCAACTCAAAAGTATCAAGTGCTTGTGTAAATGACCATCCATTCTTTGCATCATTATCATCACCGATAAAAGTACAACTGGCTTTGCCATTTTTAATAACAACCTCTACAAAACCATTTTTACGACGATGCATTACACTTCCTGAAGCTCCTCCTCCTGTTCCAATAATCATTTCTGCAGTGTGTACATTGGGATCTGGATGATTGGGAAGGTATCCATGTACATGCCCCGTAAGCAATGCATCTGCTGTTGCCAATTCATATTTAGGATGTTGATTTGTTATTGACTTCCACCACTCACTTGGCGTACCTGCTTGAAGATTAAAATGCTCTGGAGCGTTGTATTGACTCATCATAGTAGTAACCGGATGATGTGTCATTACAAAAAGCCATTCCTTTTCTTTTGTTGATTCTAATGCCATCACACTTTGAAACCAATCCATCGCTTTTGGCTCACCTCCAATAATCTCGTATCCTCCACTGTGAGTATGCTGTTCCTTTTTAAAAGCATCGCGATCTGTCGTAACAGAAATAATTCGAATATTTGGTGTGGGATCAAAATAGTAATCCATTTTATCAACCCCTTTTATTTTATCATTGCTTTCCGCAATCGTAATATTATTTACTTCTTGACTATCAGGAAGCCAAGGGAAAATAGTTTTCCAATCCTGATTCGTTGCTGAACGCCCGGGAAGATCATGATTTCCTGGAACCATAAAACGATTGTTACCAAACGTTCCTGTTAATTTTTTCCAGTCATTTAGAGTTTGAATACTTCCAGTTCCTACTAAATCTCCTGTAAAAACAACAAAATCTGGATGTCTCTTTTCCATATCTTCGATAAGCTGTGGTACGATACTCGCATATCCATTATTTTTACCATTCCCTTGTGTGTCTCCAACCACTAAAAAACGTATTTCTAAACTCTCCTTTACAGGTTTTAATTTTTGTGCTTTGCTACTGGTCATACTTACTAAAAACAATAGCAATCCTAATATATTCTTCATTTCTATTTGATTCTTATTTATGAAATAAATATTATTTCATTAAAATAGTAATTATAACAACCTATGATTCATGTACAGAACCATCAGTCCTTAATACTTATCCACATATTTTTTCAAAAACTCAGTCCATACTTCATATCCTTTATTAGTAAGATGGATACCATCATAAGTATACGCTTCCTTTAAAAAACCTTTGTCATCTGCCAAAAGGGTATAGGTGTCGATAATTGTGTAGTACTTATCGTTTTGTTTGGCCTTTAACAATTCATTAATTCTTACTACTTTGTTATTCAATATTGGGTTTTTGTTTTGAGGAAAAACGGTTTGTATATAAATTTTGGTTTTCGAAATTTCTTTATGTAGCCTATTTACTGTAGCCATAATATTATCTACAGTAATTGCTACTGTATTTTTACTAAAAACATCATTGGTACCTATCAAAATAAAAATAGCTGGTGGTTTGCTCCATATAATTTCATCAAGTCGATGTAAAACACCATCACTGACATCACCTCCTATTCCTCTATTGCGTACTTTTGAGTTATCAAACTTTTCTCCCCAATTACCTCCTCCTTCTGTAATACTGTTTCCAATCATTACAATATCTCCTTTCCGAAGTGGATGTTCTTTAAACCAGCTAATTCGTTCAGGATAATGTTTTTTGGTGTACTCTGTATGTACTTCTATTTTTAACCCAAGAAATGGATAAGCACTTTGGGGAGGTATTTCGACTTTAGGGACAGGAACTACTGTTTTAATTTGTTTGCATCCAAATAAGGTAACTAAGAGTAGAAATACTGTAATTTTACTTTTCATAAATGATTGTAGTTTTAATATCTAGTCATTGATTTTTTGCTGATGACTAGTATGCATGTGGGTGATAAGTATTTTCCACTGTACCATCTTCAAATAAATCGAGAATAGCATACCCTGGAGGTGTTTCTTTTACCCAATATTTTCCTCCAGATTTTTCATCACCATCTTCCCACCAAAAACCACTTAAGGCTCCATTGCAATAATAATTTACATTGTTGTAAACAATGCTATCTAACAAATGTACATGCCCACTTAAGCAGGTTATTTTCATATCTTTCTGTTCGTAAAATAAATCGGTTATATAATTTCTGTCAGTATGTGTTCCTCCATTTATTCCAATTATAGGATAATGAGATAGAATCAACACATTGCTTTTGGCATCTAATTTTGCCAAGTCTTTCTCCAACCAAATACGCTGTTCCTTATCCAAAGAACCTGCATTTTTATTATTGCTATCTAATACAATAAATGCCAATTACTTTTATCAAAACTGTAATACCTTCCAGGTGTTTCTAGTTGTTTTACCACAAATTCTTTCCCATACATTTGATCTTGCTTATTTGGTGCGGCCCACCACATATCATGGTTTCCTAAACAACTATGTACCTCATATTCTGAAAATTCACTTCGTAATTCTTTCCATATTTTCCATTGCTCACTAACACGTTCTCTTTTTATATGTCCATAATCTGCAGCGTAAATAGTATCCCCTCCATTAAGAAAGAAATCAACTTTATGTTTTTTTATTTCTTTTAAACATTTTTTAAAACGATTGGGAGCGTCGTGCTCTGGGCGAATATGTATATCTGTAATATGAGCAACAGTCAATACTTTTTTATTTTTCCTGTTTTCTTCTTTAGGATTGGCATTCATAATTGGGGCAACCAAAGCAGCTCCTGCGGATAAACCCAATGTTTTTAATACCGTTCTTCTGTCCAATACCTTCTTTTTTTCTTTCATATTATTTGAATTTGTTTTTTTATCAAGATCCTATTTGTCAATCAACTACCCTACTCGAACATCAAGGAATTAGATCCACTCGTGGGATTAAAGTTTAAACTCAGCCATTACAGGATAGTGATCTGATAAATAAAAAGTGTGCGCTCCATTTAAAACTCTGGCATACGTACATTTTTTTGCCAATTCTGGAGATGTTAGTATATAATCTATACGCAGAGAACCAATCGGCCTTCCTTTATTCATCTCTTTTTCAAAAATTTGAGTTGGACACGAAAGTCGCTCTTCAAATTCTTTTGTGTGACTTTGCACAACATCAATCAATGGAAAACTCAAATAGGAGCTTATAGCTCCATATTCTAATTCTCCTTTCAATAAATTTCTTACATGTTTGTGTTTTTTCTCAGATGCTAACATAGAGCTTAACATCTCCTTATTGCCTTTGTAAAACTGTGCATCGAACGGTGAAACAGCGTTAAAATCGCCTAGAACAATAACTTCATTGTCTTGTTTTCTTATCTCTTTTAACTTGGATATTATTATTCTGGACTCCTCATGTCTTTTTTTATAGCTAAAGGGAGAAAAGTGTACTACCATAAAATCAATTCCTGAAATTTCACAATGCAAAGCACCATGATGCATGTTCTCTAAAATTTTTTCTTTTACAAGGATTGGTTTATTTGAAGTTATTCCAACTGGATAGCCTGAAGTTTTTACTATTTCAGCATAAGAATGCCCGTACTCCTTGGCATCTTTTAATAATTTTTCTTTTGTATATCCACAAAGTTCTTGGAAAGCTACTACATCTGGACTTTGAGATACCATCCAATCCATCATTTTTTTTCTCCGATTTGTGTCTTTCCCCCAATCATAGCCGTTCCATATATTGTACGAAATAACTTTAAACGATTTTAGCTCTTCAGCCTTTGGTTTCTGACTGTAAATTGGGTTTATAAAAAAAAGGATACTTATAAATAAAATGCTGTTTTTCATTTGTATAAAATTTATTATTTCAATTCTAAGGTTATTAAAACGGGTAAATGATCTGAAGCTATGCGCTCTTGAACTACTTCAATATTTATTATATTCCATGCTTTTTTAGGTCTTACTAAGACATAGTCTATCTGCCTATCTGGATTTACAACAGGAATGGTAAATAACTCTCTACCTCCTTTTTTATTTACCCATCCTTTCTTTTTTAATTTTTTAAGAGGTTTGCTATTTGGTACACAATTCAAGTCTCCTGTCAATATCGTAGGAAGTTTATTGTCCTTAAAAAAACCACGTTCAATAACATCTACCGTAGCTACCCTCGCCTCTTGTGAACCAATAGATTTTGTCCAGTCAAAGTGCGTATTAAGAAATCGTACTTCGGTTCCTTCTCCATATACTTCTGAGAGATCTACATCTACTCCCATTACTTGATATCTACTTGAACTTGCACTTGGAATAGAAAAGTTATTTACCCACTTGAAAGGATGTTTGCTTAAAACAGCATCTCCATATCCCTTCATATTTCCTTTAGAAGGTCCAAAGACGTAATGCATTCCTGTTAATTTACCCAATTTAGCGGCCATAATAGAATCTCCTATTTCTTGTAACCCAACAATATCAGGGTTCTGATCAGTAATTACTTTTGCTATTCTTTCCAAATCGTACTTATTGTCCATTCCCAATCCATAATGAATGTTATAGCTCATTACCTTTATGGTTTTGTTTTTAAAGGTTTCTTTTTCTACAGGTGAAAATCCAAATAAAAGCAATCCAAATAGTAGTGCAAAAATTGATATAGTTTGACGGAAATTATTATAAAAATAATTTTTGAACCTTTTTATTTGAAAAGGATTTTTTGTTTTCATGATTTGTATTTTTTAAAAATTAATTTGCTCATTTATTTACAACTATTCAACTTAATTTTATTATTTGTAATAATAATATAATTTTTGAACATTACTATCTTGTATCTAATTTATAACCATAGTTCTATTATTTTAAGCGTATTAATACACATCCTCCTTAATTAACGTTTGACAAACATGATGACAAGTGCGCTTAAAAAACACATTGCAGCTGTTACCATAAATACGATATTTTCTTGTCCGGTTACATCTGCCATATAACCAATGAAAGGTTCGCCAGCTCCTGCAAATCCATATGCAAAAGTGTTCATTACTCCAACACCTGTACCAGACCTTTTTACTCCTAGTAAGTCTGGACTCAAAGGCCAATAACACGATTGTGGACCATACACCAAAAACCCTGCTAAAAACATAAGAATTAATCCACCTACAATATTCTCTTTCGGAACAAGATATACCAGTAAAATCACAAAACCAGCCAAACCTAAAGATAAAGATATCGGTTTGGAACGGTTAGATTTGAAAACACGATCCGATAATTGTCCAAAAAAAATAGTTCCTAGCGCCATACCTATAGGAAGTGCTAAAGCAATCCATAAATTAGATGACCCTTTTATGGATGTTCCTAAATAATAAAGTGGTACCCAGACTAAAAGACCATAGCGAGCTGTATTTTGAAAGCCTATGGAAACACAAGCTAATATGAACTTTTTATTTTTTAAAACTTTTTTATAGCGTTGCAATGATGTCTCTTCAATTTCTATTACATCGTCATCAACTGCTGTTTCAATTCCATTTTTCTCCTTCAAAGGTGGGTATCCCAAGTCTTCAGGTTTATTTCTAACAAAATAATAAAAAACAGCGCAACCTATGAGTAAAAGCAACACGGGTAATCTAAACAACCACCTCCAATCTAACTCATAAATATCGAGCATCACAATGGACAATAGATAAATTAAAATAGAAGAACATCCTGCAGCAAATAGATAAAAACCAAAGGCTTTCCCTCTCTCTTTACCTCCCCACCAATTAGATACCAAACGACTTCCTGGAGCCCAACCTAAAGATTGACTAAATCCATTTAAAGCCCAAAACAAAACAATCATCCAGTAAGCGGTAGCATAACTAGTAGCCCAATTCATTATAACAGATAGAGCTCCACCTATAACCATCATACGTTTTGCTCCATATTTATCCGCAAGGTTTCCATTAATAAACTGTCCAATGCCATAAGCCCATAACATAGCAGCACCTGCCCAACCAATTTCTTGTTTGGTAACATCAAATTCTAACCCTATACCTTGAATTGCCCAACCAAAATTCTGTCTACCGGTATAATAAAACAGGTAACAAAACATGACAGCAAACAGCATTCTCCATTGTGACTTTCTAAAACCCGAAACAGAAGTGTCTATATCATTCATCATCTTAAGGTTTTACTGAAACGCGCATCCATTTTTGCTTTTGAGCTTCCTGAACTGCTTTTTCTATGTCTTCTAACTTATAAGGTGGACTTACCAATTTTTCAAAAGGGAATACACCTTGATTGCGTTCAAGAAATGCAACAGATTCATCTAAATGCCATGGTGCATAATTATGAACGCCTTTGATACGAATACATTTTCTAATAATTTGTTCCCCAGTTATGCCCAAATCAGAATCTGGATGTACCAGACCTACAAGAATATAATCTCCTCCGGGTCGAAGTAATTTTACCCCTTGAGGAACCAATTGTTTTATTCCTGCAACTTCAAAAACTGCATCAATACCACCATTCGTCTCGTCTAAAATAGATTGAATTGCATTTTCTTTTTTAGCGTCTACTGGAATAGCTCCAAACTCTTTTATTATTTGAAATCGACTTTCGTTCACTTCTAAGCAGTAGATTTGAACGACACCCATTTCTTTAAGAATTCCACATGCATATACTCCTAACAAACCTCCACCTTGTACTACGACTCTTTTTGGTTTTGTAGTTGTTTGTGAAACCGCATTTACCATCGTTGCCAAAGCACAATTAGCGGGAGCAACTGCCGAATGACTTACTGCATCTGGGACTTTAACCATATGAGTGCCTTTTCTAATAAGAATATGAGTTGCATAGCAGCCGTTTAAGCCACTACCATTATGTACAGAGGCGTGACCGTATTTAAAAAGCGCATCACATTTTTCTGGAAGATCATATTCTGTACAGGAAGGACATTCTCCACAACTATCTGCAATGGTCCAAGTTACCCTATCTCCAACCTTAAAGTTTTCTCGAGAATTAATCGCTATAATTTCACCTACTGCTTCATGACCTAAAATACAAGGAGTATCTTCTTTCCTTTTCCCTTCAATAGTATGAATATCTGACCCGCAAATGGTAGCTAAAATAATTTTCACCAAAGCTTCACCAGGCTCTAACTCTGATTGAAATTCTTTACTTTCTAATTGAAATGGTTTGTCGGGTTCTTCAAAGACCTGAAATTGAACTTGTTCTTTAGATTCTCCTAGCATTGTTGTGTGGTTTTATTTTAACTTTTAAAATCAATATTTTTCATAAAAGTAAAATAATTTTCTTTACAAGAAAAATTAAAATGTTATTATTTAGTTAAAGAAGTCTCTAATAAACATCTTTGTCCATCATTTTTATGAGCCTAAACTGCTTATCAATTTAGACCCATTTCATTATAAAGTGAATCCCTTCTAACTGCATCATCAATATTAAAAAAACACTGATTACTTTTAACTTTGTGTTTTATTACCGCTTCAGTAACAAATACTACTTACAATCTATTCCATTCTAAATGTAGTTAACACTGCGCCATGATCTGAAGGGAATTCAGGGAAACTTCGAGAGAGGTTTGAAAAATGATGTGTAATCGTTCGTGATTTAATGGGTTTTATCTTCTTTCCTGTACAGTAAATAAAGTCTATTCTAGCATAAGGGTTCTGATATTTAGGGCTCGGATTGACATCAACCGGTACAAAACCTTGGCCTGACACATACGTATATCCTTGTCCAACTGTCGTCCAAGTATGTCCTAAAGTTGTATCCGTAATAATAGGATGCACAAATCTATAAGTATCAATAAATCCTGCTTCTTTCATTGCTAATGAAGTTTTGTTTGCTAAAACCCTAGCATAATTCAAACCTTTTTCTTTGGTTTCTTGTGTATAATCTAAATGTGATACACAATTAAAATCACCAGCTACAATTACAGGAATTTTATCTTCATTTGCCAAATCACTTTTAAAATCTGGATGTTGTAATAATTCTTGAATATGATTAGAACGATTTTGATCACCATCATTAAATTCTTTGTCAGAAATAGACTTGTTTTTTATTTCTACAATGTGTCTCCCTCCACTTGTCAACCAAATATTATAAATTCTAATTTTTTCGCCATTTGGTAATTTTACAGTTCCTGAAATAAAAGAAAATGGAGATAAATTCGTTATTTTTCCAAAATTCTCTATTGGAAAACGACTAAATATTGTAAGATTTGCACTTGCTGAGGGTGTGTAATAACTGTAATTCAGTGCCGCTGCAATAGCTGCTGCTGAACCATATGTCTCGGTCATTGTAATAACATCTGCTTTACTTTCTTTTATAATTTCAATAACTCTATCTCTTCCTGTTTTTTTATGAATGGTGTAACGAGGATCTAAATTAAGACGACCCCATATATTCCAAGTCAATACACTAATCGTGTCTAAACTATTATTACCTGTAACTTCTTCTTGTGCTTTTACTTCACATCCATAGCATCCAATAGTTATAAGTACTAAAAAAAATAATTTCTTATGATATCTCATTCTCTATGACCTTAATTTTAAATTATTTGTACTTTTATTAATTATCAAAAGTTAAATTTCTTTCTGTAATTGTTGGATGCATTTCATTGGCATTGGGCATTCCTATTTCTTTAGGAGAAGGTGCTATAAAACTTGTGCTACTCCCTTCTATATTCAGTTTTCCTTCTTTAGCATCCAAAGTAAGTACCGTGTATAAAGGGTCTTTGTAAGGACAAGTACTTTTAAGCCAAGGAAAGGCGCTTTCAATATGCGGTGCGAAACGTTCTTTCTTGTATTTCCCTCCTACCCATTTATAGGACATACTATTAATTTGGATATAAGGAATTCCATTAATTTCTTTTACATAGTCCGTATGATGATGTCCACACAAACAAGCAATTACCTTCGATTGTTTTGAATCGGTCTTAGACTGTTCCAATAGTTTCCTTATTTCTTCTCCATTGGCAATCCCTTCTTCCGCCTCCAGACTTTGATGTACAAAAACCACAGTTGGTTTCAAAGTATTCTTAAGGTCTTCTTTAAGCCATTCTTTCTGTTCTTCACCAATAAATCGATCATAACCGCTCCATGGTTTTGGGTTTTTATCATTTCCGTCAAGCACTATAAAGTGAAAGTCTCCCTGATCAAATGAGTAGTAACGCTCTTTCATTTCCCACCAGGCCATCGTTTGTTCTCTAGTAAAACCAGCATCTCGCATATCGTGGTTTCCTAACATATGATATGCAGGTCCTTCAAACTCGTTCCAAACATCTAAAAAAGGTTGATTTTGAGGTTTGGGAAGTGCAAAATCACCTAATTGAATGATAAAATCTGGTGCTCTTTTTTTCATGTCATCCATAAAAAAACGCAACCTTGCATAACCATCATGTATAACATCTTGATGTACGTCGGCAACAATACCGATTTGTAGTTTGCCAGAACTCTTAAAATTAAATCCAGACATTGATAATGGCAATGACATCGCTATTCCAGCCTGTACCGTTTTCTTTAAAAATTTTCTTCTTTCCATCTTCTAGTTTTCTTTTTATTCAAAAAATTATACTATTTGTAAAATTAAATATAATTTTTTGAAAATTACTGTCGAATGTTTGTTTTATTATAACACCCTAATAATGATATCAACAGAAGGCATTGACTCTTTTTTTCTAGAGCTTTCATCTAAAAAAAAGCAGCAACGATAGAATATTATTGACACTTATAAAACGAGGTAATTAAAACCACATAAATAACTAATAATAACACCATTACGAAATATATTTTCAAACTTCAATATCTAAAAACAGGCCTCCATTAGTTAATTATACCAAATAAAAAAAGGGACCAAATGGCCCCTTTATTTCAATTATATCAATTTTAATTTTACCAGTTAGGGTTTTGTTCCATTTCGGTTAATTTCACTTCATTAAGAGGAAGTGGCATTAAATAATGCTTATTCGCTTGAAAGCTACGACTTGCAGCATCATCTATAATTAAAAACCCGTTTGCATCAGTTGGAGCTGTTGTATAACCTGCCCACCTAGGATCTGTATCAAACTGAGTACCACCATATTTAATTCCTAATATAGATTTAGGCAATTCAATTTCAGCAGTTTTCCAACGTCTTAGATCATCATATCGAAAGCCTTCAAGAGCCAATTCTATAGTACGTTCTCTACGAATTTCAGTCAACATATCCAATCCATTTGCTGCAACCAAAGTGCTATTTAATGGTGCAATTCCTGCTCTAGTTCTTAAAATATTAATCGATTTGTTTAAATCAGCATCACTTATAGAATTATTTTTCTCAAAAGTAGCTTCTGCAAAAATTAACAATACCTCGGCATAACGCAATACTGGATAATCAACACCATTAGGTCCAACAATTTCTGGGTGTAATTTATGCATTGTATAACCTGTGAGGGTTCTAGACCCTAACTCAATAACATTCTCATAGCCATTCGCTGTAGGGTTTGACCAATCACGTTGCCACACTGTTTGTCTATATGACCATTGTTGCTCAAAAGGAGCGGCCATGATTCCGACCATACGAGCATCACGATTGATATATTCATCTCCAACTAAATCATAACCTTCAAACAATGGAGACTTATCTATTGGCAAGCCATCCGTACATAAATACATACTAGCCAATTTCTCAGTAGGACTAAAATTCCTCATATCAGAAATTCCTCCTCCAGCTTCTCTTCCTCGATCGTATCGGCGTTCAATTATAAATTCCTTATTATCATTTTTTGTCAATCCTGCTGAATTTGTTTTCTCAGCTTGCTCCAAAATAAAGAAATACTTATAATTGTCTATTGCACTACCTGCAAAATCAGCTTTATGATCAAAAACCTCATATTGACTACTTGTCATAACAGCATTAGAAGCAGTAATCGCTTGCTCTAACAAATCACCTACAGTACCTCCATGGTTTTTTCTCCAAGTACCTTCAAAAAGTGCCACTCTTGCTTTAAATGCTTGCGCTCCACCTTTAGTAATTCTTCCGTCTGACGATCCTCCTTCATAAGTACTTTGTAACGGCAAATTTGCTATTGCTACATCCAAATCACTCAATACTTGAGCCATTACAACCTCTCTAGAATCACGGGGTCCATATAAAATCTCATCATCCTTTGTACTAAGCGTTTGCGTAATTAAAGGTACACCTCCATATTCCTTTACCAAGTGAAAATAAGTCCAAGCTCTAAAAAAACGCGCTTCAGCTACAAATGCTTTGGTATCATTTTTTAAATCAGCATCTTCTAACAAGTCATGTTTTTGTATTAAAAATGTAGTCGCTCTTACTTGATCGTATGAACCATTCCAAAATCCTGAAGTTGGAGAAGGTTGATGTATTCCTTGACTCACACTATTGGTCCCAAGTCCATAAATTATGTCTGATTTTCTATCTTGATTCGGTTCTCCATAACCTGGTAAAACTCCATAATACTGATTTGCAAACTCTTC
>Ga0105356_10001430_pt1 | contig 23539 bp, 19 predicted proteins | sample GOMGulsemesocosm_3_FD_83502 | JGI IMG/M metagenome (GOLD analysis project Ga0105356, IMG submission 83502) | Methane-oxidizing microbial communities from mesocosms in the Gulf of Mexico - GOM9D Gulf of Mexico | ecosystem: Environmental > Aquatic > Marine > Cold seeps | place: Gulf of Mexico... | reverse complement strand
AGCCGGCGACTACAAGGATGTAGGAGTTAGAGCGAAGCATGGATGCCCGAGCCGGCGACTACAAGGATGTAGGAGTTAGAGCGAAGCATGGATGCCCGAGCCGGCGACTACAAGGATGTAGGAGTTAGAGCGAAGCATGGATGCCCGAGCCGTGTAAAAGGCAAAGCCTAAGATGTTCTAAATGGGATTGCTGTGATACTAACTGTGATAGTTAGGTTAGCCACAGCATCAGGCTGAGGTAGCCGATGATCACGCCGCTAAAGCCAAGAATACCATAAAATCCTTTCTTTCCTTGGTGCAGACTCCAGCCGTTATTCTTAAGATAGGCGCCCCATAGCAGGCAAAGAATAATCGGTATTAAAAATAATTTAGTTATCATAAACTGTTAATCATGGCGTAGAATTAGCCAAACTTTATCAAAATGTAATTAAGAGGCAAAGCTTTATGTCGCAAAATAAGCTCCCAACACAATATCAAGCGATGGCGGTTACTCAATTTGGTGGCCCGCAAGTCCTAAAATTGACCACCCGAGAGATGCCAATACTTGACAGTGGTGAGGTCTTAGTCAAGACGATTGCAGCCTCAATCAACCCGATCGACTACAAGACACGCGCCGGACTTGGCTGGGCCGCGGAATACAATAAAGACAATTTACCCTTTGTGCTCGGTTATGACTGTTTTGGTGAAGTGGTTGCTGTTGCCGATAACACGTCATCATTAACCGTTGGCGACAAGGTTATTGGGCTGGTCGGCTTTCCGCGTCAAGCGGGTGCTTATGGTGAATATGTTGCTACGCCTGCGAGCGCTGTGGTTAAGGTTTCTTACTTACAAAGCCGCGAGCTCGCAGCGTTACCTGTCGCAGGCATTACCGCCGCGCAAGGGCTATTTGAGTTTGGTCAGCTTAAGGCACTACAAACCGTGTTGATTAGTGGTGCCGCAGGAGCGGTAGGCTATCTAGCGGTGCAACTAGCGCTGCGAGAGGGCGCTAAGGTGATAGCCGTAGCGAATGCTAAAGACCATAAAATGCTTAGCGCTCTTGGCCCGATGACTTTAATTGACTATAACCAACTTGATGATTTTTCAACGGTGGGGGCCATTGACCTATGGTTTGATCTTATCGGTGGAGACAAGGCGTGTGCACAGTTGGCTCAAGTAGCGACAGTGAGGCGCTTAGTGACGGTGCCATCAATTACTGCACCAGCCGTAATTGATGCCGTGGTCGTTAAAGGTACCCACGCTCAAGGAATGCTTATAACCCAAGATACCAATAGGTTAAAAAAGTTAGCGTTAATGGTTGAAAAGGGCGAACTTAAACTCAATATAGCTAAGTATATGAACTTTGATCAGGCGGCCCTTGCCCATCATCAATTAGAAAATGGCCAAGTCAAAGGTAAGATTGTGCTCGAGTTTTTATAATAACGATAACAGGCGATGATATTTTTAAGCCTATTTGTCAGTTGTTTCTTGGCGGCAACCTTATTACCTGGCGGTTCAGAAGCCTTATTGGTCTATCTATTGGGTCAGCAGCCTGAACAGGTGCTAGCGCTAGTTACGGTGGCCAGCTTGGGTAATAGTTTAGGCTCATTAAGTAGTTATGGCTTAGGATATGTCGGCCGGATCAAATTAAAACAACGACAGTATAACAAGCACGCGATACGCTTAATTGACCGATATGGTGTGTTTTGTTTATTATTAAGTTGGCTGCCCTTGATTGGTGATGTTTTGTGCATTATAGCAGGGTATTTAAAGTTACCGTTATTGTTGAGTACCGTGTTAATTTTTATCGGTAAAACGTTACGTTATGTCGCGGTCGCATGGATTTATTTTCAATGGTAGTTTTTACCGCTTGTTGCAGGCAATATCGGGTGTTAAAGTCGGTTTCATTGGTATTCGCTGCGTAGTTTACTCGCCAGCGCGAAAAATTTAGAGAGTGCATTTTGATCAATTGTTATAAAAACAAAATTTCAGAGCTAAAACAAACACAGTACGCCAGCGTCTTCACGCAGATCCAACGCGGTATCGAACGCGAAGCATTGCGGATGGATGAAACGGGCAAGCTTTCTAATAAGCCCCATGCTAAGGCATTAGGGGCCGCACTTACTCACGCGTCGATCACCACGGACTATGCTGAGTCATTGCTCGAATTTATTACCCCTGTCCATAAAGATATCGATCAACTGCTTGGCTATTTGCGCGATGTGCATAGCTTTACCCTCGATAAATTGGGTGATGAACTCCTGTGGCCAATGAGCATGCCATGCGTCGTGGCAGCAGAAGGTGATATCGAAATTGCCCAATATGGCACTTCTAATGTCGGACAGATGAAGACTATTTACCGCGAAGGGCTGCGCAATCGTTATGGCAGTCTGATGCAAATAATTTCTGGACTACATTTTAACTTTTCCCTCGGTGATGAGGCTTGGCCGCAACTGCAAGCTTATTACGGAAATGACGATAATGTGCAAGACTTTCGCTCCGAGCGTTACTTCTCACTGATCCGTAACTTCCATCGCTTAGGTTGGGTTATTCCTTACATGTTTGGTGCTTCTCCGGCGCTATGCGGGTCATTCTTACAAGGCAATATGCCGTACGATTTTGAGAAAATGGGCAAAGGCACGTATTACTTGCCATTTGGTACCAGTCTACGCTTGAGCGATTTAGGCTATACCAACAGTGAGCAAGATAACTTATCGATTTGTTATAACAATATTGAGAACTACATCGATTCGGTTAATACAGCTATTGCCACGCCGTCGGTTAAGTTTGCCGAAATCGGGGTTAAGCAAGATGGCCAATACAGCCAGCTAAATACCAACGTGTTGCAAATCGAGAATGAGCTTTATGCGCCCATTCGACCAAAACGCGTGGCTAAGTCCGGGCAAAAGCCATCAGAGGCGCTAGCCAGTGGTGGGGTCGAATACATTGAAGTCCGATCGCTTGATGTTAATCCATTTGTCGATATTGGTATCGATGCGAGCCAAGTGCGCTTCTTGGATATGTTCTTAATGCACTGCCTACTATGGCAAGATGTACCGATGACTCAAACACAACGTCACCAGAAAACATCAAACCTTAATGCTGTAATCTTGTCTGGCCGAGAGCCTGGTTTGAAGCTATTAGACGATGCGGGAGAGGTTACTCTTGAAGACTGGATGATACGCTTATTTGATGTATTAGGATCTATTGCTGAGCTGTTTGACCATCATAACGGTGGCACAGAGTATCAAGCGTGTTTGGAACAATTACGACCGATGGTTAACGACCCCGCGCAGACCTTTTCGGGTAAATTAATGGCGCAGCTTAAAGAGTTGGACATCGACAATACACCATTTGGTATTGCCCAGGCGGTGAAATTCAAGCAGCAATTATCACGCAATGATTATTCGTCTATTTCGTATGGTGAACTTGAACAACAGGCGGTCAACTCGCTTACTGCACAACAGGAAATCGAAGATGGTGATACCGTTTCTATCGATGAGTATTTAGCGCAATACTTTGCTAAAGGATAACAACGTAAAATGAGTGCTAGTCTTAGACACGGATTGTTGGTGGTTATGCTGCTGATTGTTGGCGGCTGCGCCACTGCGCCACCCGCCAATCCTGAGAATATCTGCGCTATCTTTAGTGAACACGAAGAATGGCACGAAGCGGCGCTCGATACTAAGTCTAAATGGGGGGTTCCAGTTCATGTTCCTCTTGCGATGATGTATCAGGAAAGTTCGTTTAAAGCCGAGGCGCGTCCGCCGATGCGTTATTTTCTTGGCTTCATTCCCTATGGCAGAGCGAGTAGCGCCTACGGTTATGCCCAAGCTAAGACTATGACGTGGGATGATTACATCAAAGAGACCGGCAATAGCTGGGGCGATCGCAACGATTTTGATGATGCGATGGATTTTATGGGCTGGTTTATTTACAAAACCCATAAAATCAACGGTGTTTCAAAATGGAATGCCTACCACCAGTACCTGAACTATCATGAAGGGTGGGGCGGTTATAAGCGTAAATCTTACAATAAAAAACCTTGGCTAAAGAAGGTCTCGCGTAAGGTTGAGAGTCGTGCCAAACGCTATGCGGCGCAATATCGAAAGTGTAAAGATGACCTCGACAGTGGCTGGTTTTAAGCTAATACAATTGGCTATGTTTTAGTTAATTGAAGCTATCTATTTACTGAGGGTGGGCTTATGTTGTGTATATTAAGTTAATGCGTTCATATTAAGTATATCGTTTGCACACCAGTTACTTTTCTTTGCTTCGCTTCGCCAAAGAAAATGTAACCAAAAGAAAGGCGACCCGTTTTTTAGTGGCTGATCTTGCAATAAATATCTGTTTTAACGGAACCGATTTCAATGCGCATCCCGGCTTTGGCATCCTGCGTCGCTCTAATTCCTGCATCCCTGCAGTCACCTGAGCGGAAATCTAAAAATTCGTCTCTGAATTTTTATCCTAACAGACATTTAGAACAAGGCACCTAAAGTCGGGGAAATAGTGCACTTTTCTAGTTTGTATATCATTCAATTAGCTGATATTTAAAGTGTTAAACCAACAACCACAGTTAGTTGGGACTGCGCCAATATAATTAATGAATTTTTTGAGGTTTCATGGAACAACTCCTACAGCAAGTGTTTGGCTTTTCATCGTTTCGAACAGGTCAAAAAGAGGTGGTTGGTCACCTTAGTGAAGGGCACAATGCCGCGGCAATATTTCCTACCGGTTCTGGTAAATCATTGTGTTATCAATTTCCTGCCACCCAGCTCCCCAATTTAACCTTAGTGGTGTCACCATTATTGGCCTTGATGCAGGATCAATTGGCATTTTTGCATAGCAAGGGAATTAAAGCCGCGAGTATCGACTCTACCCAGACCCGTGAACAGGCGAATGACATCATGCAAGGGGTGCGAGATGGGGAAATTAAAGTGTTAATGATCTCGGTGGAGCGACTCAATAATGAACGCTTCCGTCAATTTCTTCATAGTGTCAAAATATCTTTGTTAGTGGTCGATGAAGCTCATTGTATCTCTGAGTGGGGTCATAATTTTCGTCCTGACTACCTCAAATTACCTTTCTATCAGCGCCAATTTAATATCGCGCAAACCCTGTTGCTAACCGCGACAGCCACCAGTAAGGTGGTTAAAGACATGGGCGAGAAGTTCGCCATAGCGCCTGAACATATTACCTTAACAGGTTTCTATCGTTCAAACCTCTATCTTGGAGTTCAAGGGGTCAAGAGTCAGGACAAGCTACAGGTGCTTGAGCAATGGCTTAGCGCCAAGCAAGGACACAGTGGTATTGTCTACGTCACCCTGCAAAAAACCGCCGAAGAGGTTGCCGCGCAACTGCAAGCGCGGGGTTTTGATGCGGTTGCTTATCATGCTGGATTTGACCATCCACTACGCACCTCGATTGTCGATAATTTTATGCGCGCCCAGGGACAAATCATTGTCGCGACGATTGCCTTTGGTATGGGGATTGATAAAAGTGATATTCGCTTCGTGGCTCATTTTGATATGCCCAAATCAATTGAAAACTATGCGCAAGAAATTGGCCGCGCGGGTCGAGACGGCCAGGCCGCAGATTGCTTAGTACTGGCCAATCGAGATAACTTAAACGTATTACAAAATTTCGTTTACGGCGATACGCCGGAGGCGGATACTATCGGCTTTATCCTCGAGCAGATAAGTCAGGCACAAGGGCAATGGGAAATTCTGGAAACAAGCCTCTCTAATCAGGCAAACATTCGTCCCCTGACTCTCAAAACGTTATTGGTGTATTTAGAGTTACTGGAGGTTATTAAGCCTCGTTATAGCTATTTTGCCGAGTATAAATATAAGTGTCTCGTGAGCAAGGCCGAGATCGCCGCCAAGTTTAGTGGCGAACGCGCTGGATTCATCGAGGCCATCTTCGATAGTTCGGCACATGCCAAGATATGGTCGACTCTAGACTTTGACAAGTTAACGCAGGCTTACGGCGCGAAGCGTGAGCGGGTGATTGCGGCGCTCGACTATCTTGAACAGCATCAGGTGATTGAGCTACAAACCAAACAAATGACGCAGGTGTTTGATGTGCTAGTGCCATCGCTTGATGTGGCGCAGCTAACGGCTAAGCTCACTGCGAAGTTTATGAGCAAAGAGCAGAGTGAAATAGCGCGGATTAATTATCTTCTCGATTTCTTTGCCAGCCCTCAATGTTTATCAAAATTACTGGCGGGTTACTTTTCTGACCACAGGGTTAATGAGTCTTGTGGTCATTGCAGTGTCTGTAGTGGCCAAATAGCTAATATGCCGCCACTAATCGAGCAGCCAGCGATGACGGCGCAAATGTTTGGCCAACTTAGTACACCAATTTGTCAGCATATCGAGAAAAAAACCGGAGCAGTACCGAGTGCCGTCACGCTAAGCCGATTCTTATGTGGATTACATACGCCGTTGTTTACCCGCGTGAAAGCGCGTAGCGTCAGTGGCTTTTCCCGTCTGGAGCATTATCCTTTCGCACAAGTTAAACAATGGGCACTGCAGCAGCTAAACAATGTTAATCAGTGAAAATTTAAGAGTGTTAACCATCGGTGATGGTGACCTGTCATTCTCTAATGCATTGCGTTTGCATTTTAAGCCACGCTCCTTGTGTGCCACGGTCTTTGATGACTTGGCCACCCTTGACGAGAAATATGGGTTAGAAAATTATCAACAATTGAATGATAGCGAGACGCAGGTTATCTGCCAATTTGATGTCACCAAGCCTGAATCATGGCAGGACTTAGCCAAGCATCAGTTTGACGTGGTGATCTTTCAGTTTCCGCTTATTCCCAATGATGCCACGGAGCAAGGTTTTGTGCAGGCCTCACAACTTGGCGATGCCAACCTGCGCAATCGTCGGCTACTCTATCTCTATCTTAAACATGCACAGCAATACTTCCTCGATCCCCAAGGCGCTGGTTTAGCCATTATTACTTCAAAGGATGTCAAACCCTATCGACAATGGAACATTGAACAATCGTTAACACAGGGCTCTAGCATGGCGTATTTGGGGCAGGCTGATTTCGACAGTAACGATTTCCCCCATTATAAAATTCGTAATGTCGATCGCGATAAGTTTGTAAAACAAACCTTGGGCATAAGCTATTACTACAGTGATAACCAGCAGCCGGAGTTACAGGCTAACTTGCACTTGCCGGACTATCTGATTGATAGTGAACAGTATTGCGGGATGTGCCGAGTCGGCCCCATGTTAACCACAGCGGATTTAGTGGCGCACCAGCACTCGAAACGTCATCGTCAGATGAGCGAATACGAACAGCGCTGGCACGATTATCTAGCTCAGGTTAACTGAAGTGATGGCTATAGGGTTAATAAGCGCCTCAATGACATCATCAATATCACCGCCTGTGCGCTCCACAAACATCGCATGTATTCCCGTTAGTCTTGATTATTAGACCGTATTGTTTGTTCTAAAAATTTTAAAATCCACCGGGTCGCTATTAAGTCATCTGTTTGCTGCTTTAACGTCGCTGCGCCATTGTCGATGACATCAGCTGGTATTCTGTCTTTTCGGCTATTCATTAATGCGAGTGAATAGCTTCGGCTAAACTCGGGATGCCCCTGAATCCCTAAGAAATGCTCACCTACTTGCACCATGGCATAAGGACAAAATGAATTACTCAGCAACACCTGGCTATCTTGTGGCAACCGACTAATTTGGTCTTGGTGACTAACCACTAAATCCAACGTTGGTTGGAGCGGTTCCATCCAGCTCTTCTGTTTAATTATGTCGCTAAAAGCGATGCCAATGCCCCAGCCCTTATCAGACTTAGTGACTTCACCACCTAGTGCTTGGGCGATTAGTTGATGGCCGAAACAAATGCCGACAAACCCCTTCTTGGCTAGATAAAGCTGGCGGATGAACTCACTGAGTTTCTCCACCCAGGGTAGACCATCGGTGACTCCCCAGCGACTACCACTGGTTATGTAAGCATCACATTGATCGATATCCGTTGGGAACTGTCCCGCGATCACCTCAAATATCTCAATTTCTAACGTCCTATCAACTTGGTGCAATAACTCCCTGAACATTTGAGGGTAATCACCAAATTCGCCCTGTAGTTGTTCTTGGACGTGATCGCATAATAAAATTCCTAATTTCATTTTAGTTCACCTCATTGTGTAACCTTACAAATCGCCGTGTACTGCAGCCGTAAAGATTTGGCTGTATTGCTGTGGGCTAAATGCAATCGGATTGCCGCCAGCGGATGGGTCATTAAACGCCATGGTACCAATGTTTGTCGCCCGCGCTAAGTCGATGTCAATTTCGGCTAATGAGTGGGGGATTTTCAGGTCTTTCTTAAGTGCTACAACCCAGGCTAAGAAGCTTTCAAAGCTTGGATTATCTAGTTCAATATATTGTGCGAGGCGAGTAATGCGCTGTTCTATCGCCTCGCGATTTGCTTGCAGCACATAAGGCATTAGAATCGCGTTTAACAAACCGTGATGACTGTTATAGGTGGCCCCTAAAGGGTGGGCGAGAGCGTGCATCCCACCAAGTCCTCGTTGGAAGGCGGTTGCCCCCATCGTAGATGCCACCATGACTTGAGCGCGTGCTTCTAGATCTTGACCATTAACACAGGCGCGAGGTAAGTAGTTTTTGACGAGACGTATTGCTTCTAGCGCGATTCCTTCCGCCATCGGGTGATAGTATGGTGCGCAGTACGCTTCTAGTGCGTGAGAAAGCGCGTCCATTCCGGTTGCTGCGGTTAAGTGTGCAGGCAATGGAGCGGTAAGTTGTGCATCTAAGATAACTATCTCTGGCAACATTTTTGGATGAAAAATAAGTCGTTTCACATGCGCTTGGGCATCGGTGATCACAGATGCGCGGCCAACTTCAGAGCCAGTACCTGAGGTTGTGGGAACCGCAACAACCGGCGCCATCCGTGCAACATTGACACGACTAGCGTTATCGTCAATGTCCTCGAAATCCCATAATGGGCGGTCTTGACCAACCATTAAAGCGATTGCTTTACCTGCATCTAATGCCGAGCCGCCACCAAAAGCAATCACGCCGTCGTGTTTTCCGGCCTTGTAGGCATTAACGCCATCGGCAACGTTTTCACCGGTTGGGTTGCTAGTAATGCCTGAAAATAAGCCACAGTTGAGTCCATTGTCATTACAATCGTTAATAGCCTCGCTAATCATTGGTAACTCGCACAGACCAGGGTCGGTCACTAATAGCGGTGCACTCATGCCCAATTCTTTACAAATGCTCGGCAACTCTTTGATGCGCCCAATACCTTGACGAATATTGGTTGGGTAGTTCCAATTGGCGGTAAATTTATCTAAGTTCATCATACGTCCTTAGCTTGGCATTTTGAGATGGAAAGATTTAGGTCGGGTTAGTGACTCATAACCTAATGAAGAAAGGGTACAGCCGCGGCCTGAGTTTTTAACGCCTGTCCACGCAAGTGCGGGGTCAAGATAATCACAACGATTAAGGAAAAAGGTGCCAGTTTCTAGTTGTTCACCAATAGCCAGCGCCGCGTCAACATCGCGACTAAAGACACTAGCCGTTAGGCCAAACTCTGAATCATTCATCAGAGCAATTGCTTGCTCATCGCTATCTACGCTCATGATGCCAACCACTGGACCGAAGCTCTCTTGCGTCATTACGCGCATGCTGTGATCAACATTTGTTAGTAGTTGCGGCGCTAAATAGGGCGTGCCGTATTTGTTTAATGGGAAGCTAGTCGGGTCTATATGGGCGATGGCCCCCATGGTAACCGCGTCGCTTATCTGTCCACGAACAAAGTCAGCTGCGCCAGTTTTTACGACTGGACCAAGGGTAGTTTCAGGATCATCAGAACGACCAAGTTGGTAGGTGTTGACTAAAGCTACCGCTTTAGTCACGAATTCGTCGAATACTTCACTGGCCACATAGATACGCTCGATGCCGCAACATGATTGTCCTGAGTTGAAAAATGCGCCGTCGATACAAGTCTCAACGGCGTGGTTGATATCGGCGTCGTTACGCACATACGCAGGATCTTTACCACCGAGTTCAAGCCCAACACCGATAAAACGACCGCTCGCCGCCTGCTCGACCATAGCCCCACCGACGACAGAGCCAGTGAAGGCAACATAATCAATTTGTGGCTGTTTAATTAAGGCTTCGGTGTCTTGGTGACTTAAGTGAAGGTATTGAAAAACACCGTCCGGCAGTCCACCTGCCTTAAAGGCCTTGGCTAATTGCTCGGCGCATAATGGCGTCTGTGCAGAGTGCTTTAATATCACCGTATTTCCCGCCATTATCGCCGGAATAATCGCGTTAATAGCGGTTAAATATGGATAATTCCAAGGTGCGACAACAAAGACTACCCCCAGCGCTTCACGCTTAATATAACGAGAAAACCCTTCTATTGGAGGAAGTTCAACCGAGGCGAGAGCTTGCTCGGCAACGTCAATCATATATTGAGCGCGCTCAATCATGCCGGCAACTTCGCCTTTGGCGTATTGAATCGGGCGACCCATCATCCAACATAATTGTTGACCTATCTCTTCGCTGTTGGCGTTAAACGCGTCGAGCATTGCCAAACAAATCGTGCGGCGTTCACTCAGTGGCGTATTGCGCCACACTTTTTGCATGGTCACCGCTTGAGCAAGGGTTTGATCTATTTGTGCTTGACTGGCCAATTCTCTTTCGACATAAACGGAGCCATCGATCGGCGAGATAGTTTGTTGTATGTTAGTGTTGTTCATAGTCTTAATGCTCTTAAATAATTTCAAAATAACGTGATAATTCCCAGTCGGAAACATGCTTGCGATATTCACGCTCTTCCCATTCACGTGACGCCGCATAATGGGCGACAAACTCTTCGCCAAACATTTCTTTTGCCGCTTTAGATTCTTTTAGGCGACCCGCGGCTTCAAATAGGGTGCTCGGTAAAGCGGTCTCTCTCGGGTGCTCTTGTTCGTAGGCGTTGCCTTTCACTTGTGGGAAAGGCTCAAGCTTATGCTCGATGCCATAAAGACCTGAGGCGAGGGCAGCGGCTAAGGCGATGTACGGGTTGGCGTCGGCGGCGCCTAGGCGATATTCAACCCGTTGTGATTTAGCCGAGCCAGGAATGACACGTAGTGCGGTCGTACGATTCTCAACGCCCCAAGTGGCATCTAGTGGCGCCCATACGCCTGGAACCATGCGGCTAAAGCTATTGACTGTTGGGGAAATCATCGACAAAAACTCAGGCATCAAACGCTGTTGTCCTGCCAGGAAGTGACGTTGGGTATCACTCATGTTGTGCTCTTTATCGGCATCGAAAAATGCCGATGAGCCATCTTTATTGGTTAAAGATATATGGATATGACCGCTTTGACCGGGTAAATCCTCAGACCATTTTGCCATGAAGGTGGCCATCATATCGTTGCGCTGCGCCCAGACCTTAATAAAGGTTTTAAATAATGCGGCCTTATCGGCAGCGTCGCTGGCATTGTCATGAGCAAGTGCGGCCTCAAGTACGCCGGGGCCAGTTTCGGTGTGAAGGCCTTCGATAGGCATATCCATGTCTTCACACAGTTTTAATAAATCGTGATAGAGCTCAGCATGGACAGAATTTCGGATCATTGAGTAACCAAAGAAGTCCGGTGTGATCGGCTTTAGGTTTCTAAAACCTTTTTCGCGTACCGAATCGGGTGTCTCATTAAACATGAAAAACTCATATTCGAAAGCAGCAGTGACATCCAATCCCATCTCGCTGGCTTTTTTGATCACGCGTTGCAAGGTGCCGCGCGGACATATTTGTTGTGCTTTTCCTTCAAATTCCGCGATAAATAACAACATATCACCTTCAAAAGGAATAGTTCGACAGCTATGTGGAATAATTCTAACGGGTGCATCAGGGTAACCGGTGTGCCATCCAGTGTAAGTTATATTGTCATAAAGTTGGTCTTTCGAGTCCCAGCCCAATACGACATCACAGAATGCAAAACCGTTATCGAGTGAGGTGAAAAACTTTTCTTTGCTCATGTATTTTCCGCGCATAACACCATCGGCGTCAAACAGACCGACCTTAATATGAGTTAAACCGCGCTCTTCTATAATGGCTTTGGCATCAGTCACACTTTGTACTGCTCGTGGATCTAGCATATTCGTTCCTTGATAATTAGGGAGCTAAAATTGAGGGGGGCTTATTCCCCCTCAATTTGCATTATTGGGTATCTAATTCTGACTCAGCATCATTGATCGCGGCGAATTCTTCGTCGGGTGACTTGGCCACCAAGTGATGACGACTGTAGAAAGCGAAGTAGGCAACTAAGATGGCGTAGAAAATACCAGACCATAGGGCTGCCTCTAAGCTAACCACGAAGGTGCTAGCGAAAGCAACTACAGCAAGAACCAGCGCAATACCTGTGGTTATTGTGCCACCAGGAGTGCGGTAAGGCCGCTCTAGGTTTGGCTCTTTGCGGCGTAGGATTATATGCGACAGCATCATTAACGCGTAAGAGAGTGTCGCGCCGAACACTGCCATGGTGATCATTAAGTCACCTTGCTCGGTTAATGAAAGTAAAAAACCGATAATACCAGGGATGATAAGTGCCATGGTCGGTACTTTTCTACTGCCGGTAACCGAAAGGAAGCGCGGCAAGTAACCCGCTCTTGACAGGGCGAACACTTGACGTGAATAAGCGAAGATAATCGAAAAGAAGCTCGCGATTAAACCAAATAAGCCAACGACGTTGACAAAGGTTGCAATGCCAGAGTTCTCACCGTAAACAACTTGCAGTGCTCCCACTAGCGGCGCACCGTGGTCTTTCATCAGCTCTGAACCAGCAACACCCGGCGCCAAAAATAAGACCATGAAGGCGAAAACTAGCAGAATAACCATCGCAACGATAATGCCTTTAGGCATATCTTTAGCGGGGTTGGATGTTTCTTCAGCGGCAAGTGGCACCCCTTCAACGGCTAGGAATAACCAGATTGCAAAAGGTATCGCGCTCCATATTCCGATGTAACCTTCAGGCAAGAAGGTGCTCGCTCCCATAGCCTGCTCATTAACAGTAATATCAAATAGATTGTTGTAGTCAAAATGAGGGATTAAACCAAGGGCAAATACCAGCAACGCAAGAACGGCAATACCGGTGATAACCATCAATATCTTCAACGCTTCACCAGCGCCAAACAAATGAATACCGACGAAAATTATATATACACCGGCATAGATCATCGGTCCGTTGAGCCCGAATATCTCATTGACGTATCCACCAATAAATACCGCAATGGCGGCTGGTGCAATGGAGTATTCTAGTAAAATTGCGGTACCGGTGAGGAAACCACCCCAAGGGCCCATCGCGCGACGAGCAAAACTGTAACCGCCGCCAGCCGTTGGCAGTGAGGAAGATAATTCGGCTAAACCAAAAATCATACAGGTGTACATGGTTGCCATTAAGATAGTAGCGATTAGCATACCGCCAAACCCACCTTGTTCTAGTCCGAAGTTCCAGCCAGCAAAGTCACCGGATATGACGTAAGAAACGCCGAGGCTTGCAAGTAGGATCCAGCCTGCTGCGCCCTTTTTTAATTGTCGCTTATCGAGATAGTCTGCGGAGACCTCATCATATTCGACGGTTGAGGTGTTATTGTTTGACATGCTTTTTCCTCTCTAATGTTTGCGCTAATTGTTTGTATATCCGTAACGAATGAAAATATACGGTATAACATGTTGCGATTATGTTTAGTTTGGTAGTAAATCAATAACGATACTAATACTGTTGTTTATGCACTTCAAATACAATAAGTCAGCATCATAAAGATACTATAAGAAAAACTAATAGTAGAGTGTTTTATTGTTATCTTGTTGATAAGTAATTGCTTGTCGTGGGGGTGGAGTTGGGGGGATCTCGTGGGAAGGAGGTGGCAGACTCTATCCGATCTTTATTTGTTGTTTTAGCCAAGATAAATCGCGATTTATATATGTTAAAAATTCGTTGCTGAGCATTGCGTGGATATCTTTAGTTAAAATTTGTGGTAAATCCCACAAATCGTTAGGGCGAGTGACTAAGATTAAGTTACGAAAAAGCTCATCGCCAGGTAAAGGGTGACAGTTAAACTGCTGATGATCAAAGCCGTTGTGAAATAGACATAGCGGCGTGGTGATTGTCCAGCCAAGCCCTGCGGTTACTGAAGACAGTATCGCGAACGTATTATCGAGGCTTAAACAGTGCGGTGCATTTACTTTCATTCTCGTTAAGTAGCGCTCCACGGTGCTACCAATTAATGAGGCGGCGCTGTAGCGAACAAAATCAAGCTGTCGATTTAGAGCATCAAGACTCGTGACTTTGCCCTGATAAGATTTTGGAGTGACAACGATAAAAGGCTCTCGCAAGATCCGATGACGTTTTAATTCAACATGACTTTCGAGTGCATCGTCAGAGAGGATCATATCAACACTTCGTGACATCAGTGCATTGGCGTGCATGTGGGACATCCCGGTAGTAATAGACCATTCGCTAGTGTGTTTTTTTATTGATTGAATTAAGGCGGGGCCAAATGAGGTGGCCAAAGAATCCACCATCGCAATGTTAACGTGGGTAAGGTGCTTAAAATTAGCGTGTAAAATGTCATTATTGGTCTTTCTTGCTTGAGAGAGCAACTTGCATGCGCTGTCATACAAAAAACGTCCGGCAGTGGTCACCTCAATTGGACGAACGGTACGATCGAGCAGTTGAACTTTAAGTGATTTCTCTAAGTTTGACAGATTTTGCGAGACCGCCGGTTGAGTGGTACCTAGCTGCTCTGCCGTTGCAGACATGTTGCCTGACTCGACAGTAGCAACAAATATTTCGAGTGCTCTTAAATCAAAATCAAAACTGCTATTCATCGCCTATCCCTGCTTTGTTATCTACGTTCACCAAATGACGCAGTCATGGTTAATAGCATGGTTTAACTAGATAAAGCAAGAGTATCGGTCGTATTACTGACTTGGTAAATGCTCAAAAAGAGCCAGTGCACTGGCTCTTTTTGAGACTCATTGTAAACGTTTTAGGTTTCTGTTATTTGTCTTGCTCACCTCTTGATATAACGGGTAAGACCATATTTCTGTAGCGGATCTAGCTAAGTTAGTCGTTAGGCTGCTGTGGCGCATCGTCGATTAACTCGACCCATTCACCTTCTATAGATGAGTCACCTTGTGAAATAGCATCTACTACATCTGAGGCCGCATCAGGGATCGCATCAACGATAACGGCGGCTAACTCAGCGGTATCTTCAGGTGATACCTCACTTAAACGTTGTACCAACTCCACCGCTAAATCGCTTTCTGACGGTGTTTCGTCATTTGCATCATCGTTAGCATCCGATTCCATCGCTTCTTGTTGATGAATGATTTCCGCCGCACCAGCGGCTATTTCGACGATGCTTTCTGGCGCAGCATCGGCGATAGCAACCGCGATATCAAGTGCATGCTCTGGCGCGCTTTCCCAGATTTGCGATGCAATATCAAGGGCCTCTTGTTCGGTGTCATCATCGACTCTATCGGCTGGACGGGCGGCTTCTTGCTCTTCGTTAAGTATTTGTGCGTAGTATTCCGCGACTTGTGTCGCCGTCTCTGGTGCAGACTCTACGGCAACCCGCGCCATTTCACAGCGTAACTCAGGCATCGCCTCACTAATATCCCTGGCCACTGACACCACTTGGGTTGGATACCAGTGCGCCAATTTGGATACCAGCTCGTAGGCTAGCTCAGGCTTGGTGGTAACAATCGCTTGGGTTATTTGTGGCATATCAAACGGCGCCGCTTCTTTCATGACTTCATAGAGACGCAGTACATCGATACCTTCAACGCTTGCCACTGCCGTGGCCACTTCAACGCCTTTATCAGGATTATCAATCGCAATTGCTCTGGCCATTTTAACCGCTGCCGCGGGATCCAGTTCAGCTAATTCTTGTGCGGTCTTAGCTTGGTCGGAAAGTTCATATTTAGGCTCTAGGTATTCGGTTCGAGGATCAAGCTCCGGCGCGACAGCTGTCATTGCACTTTGCATAACATAACTCTCTTGTTCATCAACCGGTAGTGCCTTACGGGCGCTCATGCGATAAACCACAAAGCTCGCTAGCGCGATTTGTAGTGCGGCAATAAAGTAGAATAACGCACCGTTGCCAAAGGCCTTCATCAATAGTGAGGCAGAGTAGGGGCCAATAACACCGCCGATAGCGCCAATCAGGATCATGGTGCTCATCGCCGCGACCATTTCATTTTGCTTAAGTTTATCGAGGGTCTCTGACACACTGACCGGATAGAGACAGGCCAGAATGCCGCCACTCAGCATAGTGGCTAAGATAAGCGGCCAGCCAAGGCCTTGCGCTGCCGTCGATGGTACGCTTAATACGACCATCACCGAGCCCGACAACATCGTGAGCAGCACGGTACGACGGTCAAACTTATCCGACAGATAGCCGATGGGGAATTGCATTAAAAAGGCGCCAAGGATTGCCACCCCCATGTAGATTGAGAGTTCAAACTCAACGATGCTATATTCCTTGGCAAACACTGGCAACAGATTAAACATCGAGGCGTAGGCGCCACTGCCAATAATACACGTGGCGACACCAAGCGGAGATATGTTGGCCAGCTTAACGATTGAAATCGCGGTGACATCTTCAACAATGGGCCCTTTGTGACGACTCAATGACACTGGGATAACCGCCATGCACAAGAAAATACCCGATAAAACGAATAATATGCTGGTACTTGGATCGGCGGCATTCATGAGGAACTGGCCACTAAATAAACCAAACAGCGCGGTACCATGATAAACAGATAACAGCTTGCCGCGATTCTCTTTGGTTGCCGCGTCACTGAGCCAACTCTCCATCGCGGTAAACGCACAGGCATTACAAAAGCCCAGTAATACACGCATCGCCGCCCATAGTACCGGATCGGTATACAAGCTACAGACTAAAATACTGACCGCACTCAACGCGACACAGCCGGCAAACATTCGAATATGCCCAGACTGGTTAATCAAATTTTTACTGTATATTGCACCGATTAACATACCGACAAAATACAGTGATAATACCAGCCCGATGGTATCGGTATTAACTTGTTCTAGTCCCATCCGTACCGGTAGCAAAACATTGATTAAGCCATTGGCAAAAAACAGAATAAAACAGCTAGTAAATAGTGAAATTAGCGATATAAGAGTCGTCTTCACAAGCGTGCCCATGCCTGATTATTAAAAATTCATTATAAGCACGAATATGATTCTCGGATATAGTTTTTTTTCGATTCAAGATATCAATTTATCGTGCCACCACCGTTGCGAGGTCCGCGTGGGTTAGCAAAACTAGGATCACAACTCTGGCTATTTAAGATCACATCAAATTCGTCGACTGATAAGTTGAATAAAAAACACCATTGTAATTCGCAATCATCACCCGCTTGAGCGTTGAGTTCTGTCGCCTTGCTGCCGTCTGGTTTGTCGGGTTCATCTAGGTCATCAGCATGTATAATACCGAAAATCGTATTGGAACATTTATCGTAAACTGCTCGTGTGACACTAGACCAAGCCTTGATCACTTTACAATCGTCAGCGATAACCTTGGTCGCTTTTACTAAGATGAAGCCCTTGTTATTTTCCAGTTCAAATGAGATCTGATGAACATCTAGTAGCTTTAAACCGCTGGTGTTGTCGCTGAATTTTAACGTTAAATTTCTACTTTTCATAAGTTGCCTCGACTAATCGTTGATTTAGGAATTTGTAATGAGTGTAAATCCAGCCCACCGAGATGGATTCGAATATTTTTTCCGTAGCGTTAACATCGCCGACCGTAATGCTTGTGGGTAACTCGATTGAGCCAAACTGAGTTCATAATAAAACCCTTGCATTAATTTAGCTGTAGAGCGAGAAGGCACTTGCCATTGACTCGCTATAACACTAGTCACTCCACTTTTTAGGAACGACAATGCAATGCTATCGCTAGCGCGTTTAAAATATGCCTTGCCGACATTGGTTTGGCAGGCGCTTAAGATAACGAGTTGAGCATTGCTCGTTAGTTGTTCAATTTCATAGAGACTAAGTAAGTTCTCACTTTGTTTTCCATTGGCATTAACAGCGCTAAAATAGAGTCCTGCATCATGATGGTTTCCCTTATTGGCAAACCCGTGACTAGCAATATGAATCACTTGATAATCTTGTTTTAGGGCATCGATAACTTGGCTTTTCGTCGCCGTAAAGCCCGCTAATGATAGAATCTCTTTCTGCGGGAAATATTGCTCTATCGCCTGTTTTTCTAATTGTGTACTTTTGAGCCTAGGTAAAGGGTACAACGCATTATGGTTTGCGCCATTGGAAAAGTTGACCGCTCGTCTATCGTCAAATGAGTATACTGGGTCGCTAATAACGAGAAAACGCTCTGGTGATTTTTGATCTCTCTTGCTATGCAAAGTGGTGCTTTTATTGACGGTAAAATTATCGATTAATAGCTTGTCTTGCCAATGGGTGCTTTGCGCTAAAGGCAGTAGGTTGAAGGGGAGTTGCCATAATGCGCCGCTAGCAATAACCCGTAGATTCGTCACTATCGTACTATCTGTCTCAAATATGGAGCGTGGTAGTAGCTGCTCAGATAATGATTTGGCGATAACAAACCCTTTCGGTTGTGATTTTTTTATCGCCTCAAGTAATTTATTGATATCCGACGATATGGCTGCTTTGTCTGGTAGCAGTTTCATGGTGATACGCTTACTATTGATCACAAATAGATAGGACGATGGCGAGGCTAGGACATAGTGCAATGTCGTCGTGTTTGCCGGAGTGTTATCATCGTTTAATTTAAGTTGTGGCGATAGGATCTGTGCCGAATATCCATTGTTGTCGATATTTTCAAGTGCAAGCAACTGCTCTATAAACTCCAGTGGGATACTGTTATTTACTGATTTATTATGTTTGTTGACTTGTTGCGCTAACGAAAATCTACGATTTTTCTTGGCGAGTTCTGCATTGTTTTTTCGGCGTTGAGAGAGAGTTATTTGATTAGTTGTACTGGCTTGCCATAAGTAGTTTTGATCATTTGTTTGTTTATATAGCGATGCCAATATAGCGGTTTTTAAGAAATAAATGGGTTGATGCTGATGGTAGAAGCTGCGCTTAAGCCCAACATTATCGAGATTCATAAAGTGCTGGTCAATGAAACGTTCAGCCTCCGCAATATATTCTAACGCCGCTTTATCTTGTTGCTTGTTGTGCAGCAAGCGAGCTTTAAGGTACAGCACATTTATTTTTTGTTTAAAACTCAATTCAGCATCTTGTAACGTGTTAAGTGTTGAGAGTGCCATCAGGTGATCATCGGCGCTTAAATACTGTTCACTGAGCGCGATATTAACGCGATCAATAATATCCTGTTGCTGATTCGGATCCAGATTATCTCGTAGCAATTCCAGTTCACGTCGTTGCTCGGTTTCGGAATAATTAAGCGCTAATGAGCGTAAGGCGAGCAGACTTTGGCGTCGAGCATGATTATTTAATTGGGCGGCCTGTAAAGCAATTTTATAGTATTTTTTAGCACGTTTTGTTTCTTTAAGGTGCTGATAAATAGACATTAACTCTAGCGAGGAACTGAAATGTAAACCATCGACGTCAGCTTGTTGATCCTTGATGCTAGATTGGTAGACCGCATTGGCAAAGCGTTTTGCTAGATGAGGTTGATCATATTCAAGATACAACCGAGCTAAGTCCAGTAGCGTGAAATTAATAAAACGTTGTCGGTTTAGCTGCTTGAATATATGCAATGAGGCTAAATGGTTTGATAAGGCATTATTATTGAGTCCTAAACTGAGTAGGTGGGTGGCTTGATCCCTGAGATAAAGTGCCTTTTGTAATTGATACGCTGTACGATACCCCGGCCAATATTTGACTGCTTCTAGATGTGTTAGAGCATCCTGACGATGATAAACGGCCAGACGATGTTGTCCCGTCTTTTGATAAACATTGGCTAAATTCGATGACATGATGGCCAACTTATAGGGCGCATTGGCGAGCAGTTTATTGGACAAAATGGCTTCAAAGCACGTGAGTGCTTGCTGGTTTCGATCATTTTGCGCATTCAGGGTACAGATGTCGACACTGGCGTTTTGGATGATTGAGCTATCTTGGTGGCGTTCTGCCAAATCGACTACTTGGGTTAATAGAGATAACACGGCACCTTTAGCTAGCGCGGAACCAAAATACTGAGTATAGAAGTACTTGGCCAGCATCGTAAGCGAGGAAGGAAGCGCCGTTTGTTGATCAAGTAAATGTTCAAATTGCTCTCTTGAACGCGCTAGATTGCCAAGATCGTATAAAATAAGCGCATGCATTAAATGATAAAAAGCAGAGGTTTCTTTGTCTTGTAGGTCTTTTAGTCCTCGCTCGCTATGGGCTAGCGCCTGTTCTAACAGTTGGTTATATTCGTCTAAAGGAGCGTCTCCTGATTTGGCAAATGCTATCCCCATCTGAGTCAGCGATAAATAGCTGGATTTTAGTTGCTCAAAATCCGGCTGGCTAGGAGTAACTAGCGTTGTGGCTGTACTGACTTGGAGCTTGGCATCCGTTGTTGAAGTAACCGTTACCTCAATTAGTACAGTATCTTCCGCATTGACTTCTATAGCAGCAATTTCTGGACCTTGAGTGATATTTAGTCCATTTATTTCGCCGATAAATTTAGTATTGAGGGTTAGTTTATGACTGATGTCCTCCCCTGATTGCTGACTAATAATGATCAGGAGTCCGTTTTGGCGCATCGTTAACTTAATTCGTTTAGTCTGATTATCAACTTGTGTCGTTGTATGAACGAGCTGAGCACTGTCTTGACTTAATGTAATCTCAGAAGTGCTTGCAATAGTGTCAGTTGACTGCAACCACCACACAAAGAACATCAGGAACCAAGTACCACGCAGGCTACGCATTATTGTACCTCAAGTAAAAATTGATAAGATTGCGGATTGGTCACTGGTACAACTTTCAAAACATAGGCACTATGCTCAAGTAATGCCTTGTTAATAATGATCGGTATTTCTCCTTCAGTATTAGGCTTAATAGTCTTTTCAAAAATAAGGCTATTGTCTGCCTTGCTAAAAATACTAATTAAAAAAGCAGGGGGCTGATAATCATCTAACAAAATGAGCAACTGATAATTAGGCGTTTTATCGAGTGATTGAATATGCACCTTAGGCAGTTGTGCGCTGCGTAGTTGCTCAATATAGATGATTTGACTGGCGTTATTAATTGTTGGCGCTGGGATAAACATAAAATAAGACACTGCCAACAAACTCAATGCCATTGCACTTGCGATTAGGCCTTGGTGACGAGGAAATACTGAAATTGTGCTTAGCCAATGTGGCCATGTAGTGGTTGTCGTATTTTTTACGGTGACTTTATCGGAACTACTCGATTTCTCTAGCTCGCTAGCTCCTTTGAGCATAGCCTGCTCAAGTGTCACCTGCTCTAAGGCGCTTGGAGTCTCGAGTAACCATGTCTCGAATAATTCTTCATCATCATGTGGTAGCCGCTTGAGTAAATAGTTACGAATACCCTGCTGGTCGTATCTTGCTTTAGGCATGCTTACCTCCTTTATCACGACCCATTATCCACAGTCGGACGGTCGCAAATAATGAATGCTTATGACGTGTTAAAATGAGTGTTTTTAGTCGTTGCTTTGAGCGATAAATAATTTTGTCAAAATGGTCGGGGCTCAGATCTAGCTGCTGACAAATTTGCATTTTGTCGAGCTGAGTAATGTAAAAGCTGATAAGAATACGCCTATCTCGCTCTATCGCTAACTCATTGATTAGTCCTTTGAGGATGTCGGCTAATTCACTTTCTGCAATATCTTGATAGGCGCTATGACCGCTGTAGCTAATATTTTCAATGATCGGCGAGTGGCTCATCGCTATCATATTTTTGTTTTTTCTAATGGCCATAAGCGCTAAGTTAATCGCAGTCGAACGCATGAAACCGGCTAATTTAGCTGGTTCTCTGACTTGACCGGCTCTGATTTTTTGAATAATTACGGCAAAGGCTTCTTGATGGGCATCTCGGCACAACTCTTTATCACTAAACTTTCGCTGCAATATGAACATCAACTTGTCACTATAGAAATTAACTAATTGTGACTCTGCTGATCTATCGCCGCTTTTTATGCGCTCGACAATGGCAATAGGTGAGAATTCATCGTGATCCTTGGGCGTTGCCGCACGCTCGATTGGTGGATTCCTTACAACGACCTTTAAAATCATAGCGCCCCCCCATAAAATTAATTGCTATCTAGTCTTCTAGTGCTGTTGGTGTGAAGGATATCTCACTTGATGACGAATTATTTTTGAGTATGGTCGTAGTGTGATGATTTTTCCACTTGGCGGCGAGAATAATGCTTCAGAAAATGTGCTTTGGCGTATTACGGGACCTAAATTGAAGAGCTAGGCTTAATACTGTCGGCAAAAGAGTTTGGATCATCACTATAGCTAGTGATGCAATTTTTGCATATGCAGCGAATATCAGTGTCATTATCGGCTAATAAATCAATTATTCCTTGTGGTACCGTTAAAGATTGGCACCAACAGGCGTTGAAACATGCATTTTCAAGTGGCACGGGTATATGCATAGGGGGCAAATAATCGTGTTATCTTTTGATAGAGGTTGGGTCATTGTGTTTGGCAATGCTCGATTATCTTCGCAGATAATAGAGCATTGCATTGTATAAACACCAGATAATTGTTAAATTTCTGCTTGTTGTATTTAGTTGGATGGTTTTAATGTTAAGTATGTTGGTTGTGATCGCATTAATGATGCTGGCGGCGTTAATCGTGGTGTTTTTATATTTTGATAATAAGAACAAGCTCAAGATCCAGCAAATTCATCAAGAGCGAGTGGAGCAAGCCACTAATGTTACGTCGCGCTATAAAGTCCATGTCGCGAGTATTAGCGAAGACTTGAGTCTGAGCCCGGGTATTCGTAGTAAGCTCATGATGATCGGTAATAATTTTTTTGTCTATCAAGCTATTAGTCAATCAACAGTGGATGTTTTGGTTCATAGTCTCGACAAAGTAAGCAAGTTATTCTCTGCGCTACAGGATGATTTCCAAGAACTTGGCGAAGAATCGACAGCATTAGATAAAATAGAGAGCTTTACCGAGGCATTACCTCAATCACCTCGAGGTTTTAACGTTGCTTTTTACAATGGTAATCTAAGTGTGGTGTGCCAATTGTTGACTATTGCGACACTCGATAGTGATAATGAAGAAACGCTAAGCGATGAAATTGGAACGTACGTTAACGAGATTGCCCGTTAAATACCATGTTTCGCTTGTTTTTGATGCGCTTTGTCTGAAAACTAGACGCTTGAAAGATTAAACTTAAAAAGCCCTTTACCTTCACAAATGGTTATGTATAATTCGTCTCGTCTGCAGGGGTGTGGCTCCAATTGGTAGAGCAGCGGATTCCAAATCCGATGGTTGGGAGTTCGAGTCTCTCCACCCCTGCCACATTTAGAAAGCCCGGTTACATTAATTTGTGACCGGGCTTTTGTCTTTTCT
>Ga0105356_10001427_pt1 | contig 23570 bp, 19 predicted proteins | sample GOMGulsemesocosm_3_FD_83502 | JGI IMG/M metagenome (GOLD analysis project Ga0105356, IMG submission 83502) | Methane-oxidizing microbial communities from mesocosms in the Gulf of Mexico - GOM9D Gulf of Mexico | ecosystem: Environmental > Aquatic > Marine > Cold seeps | place: Gulf of Mexico... | reverse complement strand
TTTTCTCCTTCAACCTCAGCCAATCTTCCAATTGCCCAGATGTAATTGCGTTCTACGCGATTAAAATCATCTTCTGCTTGTGCATATAACAATCCAAATACAGCATCGGCATCTGTTTTACCATAGATATGAGGAACCCCAAAATCATCTCTAATAATTTCTGTGTTTTTTGCATGTTGCTCCATGCGTTCTTGCTCTGTTAATTCAGTGCTTGTAGTGCAGCTTACAAAAGCAACAATACCTAAAATCAATAGTTTTTTCATTTCTTATTTTTTTAAAACAGAGAATTCGATACTAGAATCTGTAAATACGGTATGGGTTTGGGTTTTGAAATCTTTTTCGTCTGCCTTATAGATATTGTCTACATAGGTTTGCGGATTTAAATCTATTAAAGGGAACCAAGTACTTTGTACTTGAATCTGTAATTTGTGTCCTTTTTTAAAGGTGTGATGTACATCTTGTAGTTTGATGTTTACGTTTGTTTTTTTGTTGGGTGTAAAAGGTTCTGGTGTAGAGAAACTATTTCTAAAACGACCTCTTAAAACTTCACTACGCACCATTAAATGATAATTACTCATTTTTAAATGCTTCTGCATGTTTTTGTTATTGTCTTTGGTATCAGCTGGATGTACATCAATTACTTTAACAATCCAATCTGCCGCAGAACCTGTAGTGGCTACTTTTAATTTAGCTAAAATGTCTCCTGCCAACGTGTAGTCTTCTGTTAAGATTTCAGTTTCAAAAACCAGTACATCTGGTCTTCTTGCAGCGAAACGCTGATCGTCTGTCATGTATTTTCTAGGAGTGAATACTGTTTTGATGTCTTCAGAATAGGGGACAGGGCGTTTAATATCACTTATGAATTTGATTCCGGATGTACCTTTTTTAGACGTTGTTAATTCTTGATTTTTTGATAAAAACCAGTTTTCTTTCACCATGTTTTTTGGCGGCCAAGAAGCATAAGAGTTCCATTCTTTTTTTCCTGAATCATAGATGTATGCTTCTGGCAGTTCTGAGTTGTTATCTCCACTTCCTTTTAAGAAATGGTTAAAGAATTTTGACTCTATTTCTTTTTGGAATTTTAAAGAGATAGAATCTCCGAAATAATAATTTCCAACCGTATTTTTCACAGAACTTCGAGACCATCCACCGTGATCCCAAGGTCCGAATACAAAGGTATTGTAGTTGTTAGGTTGGTTTTTTTCGATGTTTTTATAGGTTTCTATTGGGCCGTATAAATCTTCTGCATCAAACAAGCCAGCAACCGTCATTGTTGCAACGGTAGATGGCACTTTATCTAAATGTTGAATAATTCCTTTGCTTTGCCACACCTCATCATAATTTGGATGTTCTACAATTTCTTTCCAGAAAAAATCATCTATGTGTTCATTGTTTTGCGGGGTTGCATTATCTACAGTTTCATTTCTAAAATATTTATTTAGGTTTTTTAAAGGACCAGCATCTAAGAAGAATTGGTATTGATCTTGAGAATTCATTTTAGGAAATGAATACCATGCGGTATCAGTTGGTTGGTCTTTATACGCTCCAAATAAGGAAATGGCTCTAAAGTAACTCAATAAAAAAGCACCGTTGTGGTGAAAATCATCAAAGAAAAAATCTCCAATAGAAGCTTGTGGTGATGCCGCTTTTAAAGCAGGATGCGCATCAATTGTAGAAACGGTTGCATAGTGCCCAGGATATGAAATTCCCCAAGTACCAACCTTTCCATTGTTATTGGCAACATTGTTAATAAGCCAGTCAATGGTGTCGTAGGTATCGGTAGTTTCATCTGTTTGTTTTGCTGTTTTATTTGGAATGTAGGCTCTCATATTATCATATACACCTTCACTCATCCAGCGTCCTCTAACATCTTGATATACTACAATGTTCCCTTCTTTCATTAATTGTGAATTTGGAGCAATACGTGTTTTAAATTTCCCATCACCGTATGGAGCACAGCTATAAGGAGTTCTTTGTAGTAATATTGGATAGGATTTGCTTTGGTCTTTAGGGGCGTAAATTACCGTGTGTAATTTTACGCCATCACGCATTTCTATGGTTACTTCTTTTTTAGTGAAGTTGTCTTGAACAAAGGTGTTTTTTTGCTTTGTGGTTTCTTCTTTAGGAGCATCACAGCCAATGGTGAAGCTGATACATAGCAATGATAAAAGAGCGAGGAATAGTTGTTTTTTCATGGTAGGCCTTAGGTTGATTTTGAAGTAAAGCTACAAAAGAAAAAAGTTTTGAGAATCATTTCAACTGTTAAAACGTTTTTTAATACTTTTATCGAAACAAAAATTAAATGATACCATGAGAAATTTTAGCGTTTTACTTGTTCTTTTTATATTAATTGGATGTAATAACTCGAATAAAAAAAAGGAATTTCAGAAGGATAAAGTTACTCAGAAAAAGTTTCCAGAAATTAAAGAAGGGCGGTATAATGTTGCTTTTTTAGTGATGGATGGAACTTTCAACACCGAGTTAACGGCACCTTTTGATATTTTTCAACATACCGTTTTTAGAAAAGGAATAAAACCAATGAATGTCTTTACTGTTGCCAATACAGATACTGCAATTACCACTTTTGAAGGCATGCGTATTTTGCCGGATTTTAATTATTTAAAAGATTCTTTGCCTAGGATAGATATATTAGTTGTGCCGAGTGCAGAACACCATTTAGATGCTGATCTAGACGATAAAGCTATGATTCAATTTGTACAACAAGTTGATGCGAAGGCGGCATATGTTACCTCACATTGTGATGGGGCGTTTGTGCTGGCAAAAGCGGGTGTTTTAAAAGAACGTGTTTCTACCACGTTCCCAAGTGATATAGACCAAATGCGAACAACATTTCCGGACTTAGATATTCGGAAAAATGTTTTATTTGTCCATGATGGAAAATACATTACGTCAGCAGGTGGTGCAAAATCATTTGAAGCAGCCTTGTATTTATGCGAATTTCTATATGGTAAAGAAGTGGCAAAATCGTTGGCTGGTGGATTGGTAATTGATTGGGATTTAGACGAAGTTCCGCATCTGATTGTAAATCAATAGATGTTTTTCGCAATATACTCAGCGGTAATTTTTGAAACTTCTGAGGCGTATTTTCCGAACCAAATATAATGTGCTGCTTCTTTTACTGTGTAAAACTGAATATCGTTTCCTAAGGATTTCATTTTGATGTAAAAATCATGAGCACTTGTATACGGACAGTTCATGTCTTTTTCTCCATGAATTAAAAGCATTTTAGTGTTGGTTTTTTTTGTTAAATGGTTTGGAGAAATTTCTGTAGCCTTTTCTTTGTAATCAATATGTTCTCTAATCCATCTTGTGTTTTTGTCAGTCAGATCATACACAGCCGCATTTACAATTAAAAAATTTGGTTTCGCATTAATTTTAAGGTTGTCAGTTTTTTCATTCCAATTTTCGACTAAGGTAGTGGCAAGCGCCAAATGACCTCCTGCAGAATTTCCGGTAGCTAAAATTCTAGTTGGATTGATATTGTATTTTTTTGCATTTTCTCTTAACCAGCGAATGGCCGACTTTGCATCTTTTACAGCCTCATAAGGGTAGGTGCCTTGTCTTGCTTTTATGCGATACTCAACAACAGCAACTACCCAGCCATTTTTAGCATATTGTTTTGCGGTACTAAAATACCAAAATGGATTTCCAGTAGACCAGCTACCTCCATGAAACTGTACTATAGTTGGCCTGTTTCCTTTAAATACCTTTTTGTCTGGCAGAAAAAGATGTACTTCTAGTTCAAAATTAGCTACTGTTTTATATATTTCTATTAGATGCCTTTCTCTTGCGTCGTGTTGTTTTTTATACAGTTGAGTTAACCTATTTAGTGTGCTATTGTTTTGGTGATTGGTGGTAAGATTATTATAGAAGTTTTCAATGTTTTTAATGCCTTTATTAGCTATATGTTCTTGTAAATATTTTTCTTTCCAGTAAATATTTACTTCCGTGTTGCTAAAGAAAGTATCTATTACATCCCAATTTGCGTGTAATTGTTGATTGTCCATTGAATCATAATCACCATGTTGCAGTTTTTTAGTACTCTCTATTGAAATAAATGACGCTGCATAATTTACCAGGTATTTGTTGGAAAGTAAATTAGGCTGATTAAAATAGAGAAGATTTTTATCGCGTCTTTTTTGATTTGTTTTTGAAAATATAGTTTTTTTTCCTGTAAAACGTTTGTGGAGTTCGGGGTATTCTAGAATATATTTGTCAAGTGAAACGCTAATTGCTAAGCGTTCATAATTATATGTTTTGGTATCTAAATTGGTTTTGTTTTTTTGAAGATGATCGGTAAATATATTCTTTATTGAATCTATTTTTTTAGTGAAGTTACCTTGGTTTAATGCGTAAAGTGAATAGCTATTATTGTTCAGATATTTCCAAATAGGAGTTCCAATTACTTTTTGTTCATTTAAAAAAGTTTCCTTTTTGATAGAGGCTGCTGATTCTTTCTTTTTGCTACAACTTAAAAAGAATGGAATAAGCATATAGCAGTAGTATTTAGTTTTCATCTTGCAATTAATTGGTGTATAATTCGTTTGCAATAATCCATTCTCCATTAGAAAGATGCCATTCTGTGATACCATTTTGCTCACGAATGGTCCCTTTATATTTGTAGGTAGCTATATATTTTTCAAAAGCAATGTCATTGTTGCTTTGTATTGAAATAATAGTGTGTTTTATGATTTTATATCCATGTGAGATATTTTTTTTAAGTGCTTCTTTGATCTTTTTCTTGCCGCAAATAGTATTGGTAGAAATACAAGCATCATTGCTGAATTTTGAGATAATAGCATCAATCTTGCCTTTATTTACCCAATTTGTAATTTCTTTTCGCGCAGATTTTATTTTATTTTCAATCTGTATGTTTGAAGCATCTTTATCATTTGAATAAAAATAAAAGAAACTCGCAATGGCTGTAATAATTAATAAAGAGACTATAACTTTAGCTGTTTTGTTACTGAATGGAAATGTTTTTTCTTTCAAATAATGAAGATTACTTTTTTTTGTAGAAAGGTCTTCTCCTTGATAGTTCAATGTTTCAAGAATTAGTTTCAAAGTAAAGCTCCTAGGCGTTACTTCGCCTGCTTCTATTCGTTGCAAAGTTCTAATATTTAAATTACATGAATCAACAAGTTCTTTTTGAGTAAGCCCTTGTACTTTTCTAAGTTCAGTAATTTTTTTCCCCAAAGCTGGCTGGTGCATATGTAGTAAATTTTTATACAAGAGTACTCAATAGTTTTATGGTTAATAGCGAATTTTGTAATATTTGATACGGCATTTATACGGCATTACCAATGTCATGCAAAACTGTAAGTTACAATTATAAATAAAAAAAAGGCTACCAAATTGGCAGCCTTTTTTAGTTGTTATGGGATCATTTTATCCTTTTAGCCAAGCTTTTCTTAATTTAGTTTTAGGGTTGTCGGCAGGCAATTCCTCAATAACCAAACTTTGTTGTTCCATTTTTGGAGCAATTGCTTTTCCAGTTAGTTTTATGGTTTTTCCATCTCTAATAACTTCAAAAGTTACTGCATCGCCAACTTTCCATTGCATAGACTTTCCTACTATTTGTCTTGCATTTTGTAGTGAGATTGCTTCTCCATTTACCGTTTTAATAAGATCGCCAGCTTTAACACCCAATGCAATCAAACCTGTATTGGTTCTTTTAGTAAAGAAAATTTCTCTTTTCGCATTTACAGAAATTATTGGCTGATTGTTATTGTCTAGAAAATATTTAGCATCAACAGTCTGTGTAAGGTTTTTAATGCCCGCTTTTGTAAAGAAAGTAGCGTAATCTATAGGTGTACTTCCAACTACGTGGTTTTTGAAAAATTCACCAACTGCAGGATAGGTCATCTTTACAATTTCAGCAATAATTTCTGCATCTTTAAAAGCCTTGTTTTTTCCGTATTTTTTAGACAAGTCTAACATCATGTTTCTTACACCATAGGTTCCGTTGCTTTCTTCTCTTAAAATAATATCTAAACACATCCCAATTAAAGCACCCTTCTGATACACATTGCCGTAATTTTTAGCATATTTAGGATCTATAATGTTTTTACTCATTTCAGTAAAAGACATGGCATCATCAAACCTCATTGATGAGCTAATTTTATTTTTCATCTCAGTAATAAAATCTTGTTCAGAAATCAATCCTTGATTAACTTGAAAAAGATTGGCGAAATATTCTGTCATCCCTTCATACATCCATAAATGTTCAGACATGATTACCTTATTGAAATCAAACGAATGAATTTCTTCTGAATGCACAGAAAGAGGTGTTACAATATGAAAAAATTCATGAGAAACAGTTCCATTGATCATTCCATTTGCAAGTTGCTTTTTAGAATATGATTCTGGGTATACTACCGTAGTAGAAGATCTGTGTTCTAAGGCTCCAAAATTATTCCATTTGTATATTTTAGAGTCAAAAAGATATAGTAAAATATTATATTCATTCGTAGTGACAAAACCTTCTAAAAAATTAGTTTGTGCGAGTACCATTTTCTTTAAATCAGCTTCCATGTCTTTTGCAGAATGCACATTGTTTGGAGAATACACGGTAAAGTTTACGTTGATTCCGTTTACAGTAAAGCTCACATTATTTAAAGGAGCATACATAATTGGGTTGTCAGAAATCTCATCATATCTTGGGGCTAAAAACACATCTTTTGTATTGTCTGTTTTTGTGGTGTTTTTATTAATCAACGATGATGTCTCATATAGATTTGCCGGATGTGTTATAGAAATTTCATAAGGAAACTCCTTTTTATCTTTAAAATACCCAATAAAACCAGGAAGGTTTAATAAGAAATTTTTGCCTTCTTCAATGTTTGTTCCAGCCATTACATAAATGTTATGTTTTTGCTTTGTGTCAAAAGTGTCTTCGATCCAATAGGAGATTTTGTCCATTTTCTTCGCAGTGTTAATTTGCCAAGAATTATCGTTTAATTTTTGTACTGACAATTCATTTCCGTCATAATCAAATGCCTTAAAGTCAGAAACAAATTTCCCGTAATCACTCATCGCATAGGTTCCTGGTACAATAGCCGGGATGTTGTATACGAGAGTTTCTTTTTTAATTTTTTGAGGATTGATTTCAACTTTCACTTTGTCATCTACAACAGTGTTTAAGTCGATAGCAACTTCAATTGTTTTTTTGTTGTTTTTAGCGATATTAGAAGTAGCACAGCTACCTAAAAATGCGATTGCCGCAGCGGCAATAAAAATTTTTCTCATGATGTATGTTGGTTAAAAATCGGTTAAAGATAAATATAAGACGACGATCCAGCCAAATAGTTACCACGTTTAACATAACTTTTACAGTATTCAAAGGCAACACAAACCATTCGGAAAGTAGTGCAATTCATTTAAAAGAGGTATTTTTGCACCAGCATGAGTGAATTAAGATTAACAGATTGGTTACCTACTACAAATAAGGAGGTAAAACTAAAAGGGTGGGAAGAGTTAGATGTAATTCTTTTTAGTGGAGATGCCTATGTAGATCACCCATCATTTGGTCCGGCTGTTATTGGCCGTATCCTTGAAAGCTACGGATTAAGAGTTGCTATTGTTCCTCAGCCAAGTGTTCATGATAATTTACAAGATTTCGAAAAATTAGGAAAACCTCGGTTGTTTTTTGGAGTTACTGGTGGGTGTATGGATCCAATGGTGAGTAATTATACTGCGAGTAAAAGACGCAGAGACAAAGATGCTTATACGCCAAATGGCGATAAAGGGTTTAGGCCTGACTATGCAACGTCAGTGTATTCTAAAATTTTAAAGGATAAATTTCCCGAAGTGCCCGTTTTAATTGGTGGTATTGAAGCCTCTTTGCGTAGAGTAACGCATTATGATTATTGGTCTGATAAACTATTGCCTACAATTTTAGAAACTTCTGAAGCAGATATGTTGGTGTATGGAATGGGAGAGCAACCCTTGCGAGAAATCGTTGAATTGTTGCAGAAAGGAGTGCCGTTTTCAAGTTTAAAAAACATCAAACAAACAGCTGTTTTTATCAATCAAAAGAAGGAGAAACTGCCAATTGTAAATGATTGGGAAGATGTAACTATCAACTCGCATGAGGCGTGTTTAAAAGATAAAAAAACCTTTGCTTCTAATTTTAAAGTCATTGAACAAGAATCTAATAAATTAAAAGCAAGAAGAATTTTACAAGATGTTGATGGAAAAACATTGGTGATAAATCCGCCATGTGCTACCATGACAGAAAAGGAAATTGATGGATCTTTTGATTTGCCTTTTACACGTTTACCACATCCAAAATATAACAAACGTGGGCCAATCCCTGCCTTTGAAATGATCAAATTTTCGATTAATATTCATAGAGGATGCTTCGGGGGATGTAGTTTTTGTACCATTTCTGCACATCAAGGAAAGTTTATTGCCAGTAGAAGTCAAGACTCTGTATTAAAGGAAATTGATAAAGTGACAAATATGCCAGACTTTAAGGGCTATTTGTCAGATATTGGTGGCCCGTCTGCGAACATGTATCAAATGAAAGGGAAAGTGCAATCAATCTGTGATAAATGTGTTGCGCCGAGCTGTATCTCTCCTGTGATTTGCTCTAATTTAGATACCTCACATAAACCTTTAACGGAATTGTATCAGGCAGTTGATAAACATCCGAAGATTAAAAAATCATTTATAGGAAGTGGAATTAGACACGATATGTTGGTGCCTGAATTCAATAAAAATGCAGATCCAAAAGAGCTAGATGCCTATACAGAAGAGGTGATGACAAAACACGTTTCTGGCCGATTAAAAGTAGCTCCAGAACATACCTCTGACCCTGTATTAAAATTGATGCGTAAGCCTTCGTTTAAATACTTTCATTTATTTAAAAAGCGCTTTGATAGAATCAACTTAAAGAAGAAATTAAACCTTCAGTTGATCCCGTATTTTATTTCTAGTCATCCAGCGAGTGAAGTAGAAGATATGGCAAACTTAGCTGCAGAAACTAAAGATATGGGCTTTCAGTTAGAACAGGTGCAAGGGTTTACACCTACGCCAATGACCGTGGCAACTGTGATTTATTATTCTGGATACCATCCATATACGTTAAAGCCAACAAAAACTCCGAAAACAAAAAAGGAGCGTGAAGACCAACATAAATTTTTCTTTTGGTATAAAAAAGAAAACAAAGATTGGATTCGCAATACGTTGAATAAGGTTGGAAGACAAGATTTGTTGAAAGTATTATTGCCAGAAACTAATTCGTGGAAGAAGAACAAGAAAGCAACTGAAGCTAAGAATACCTTTGACGACGCGATTCCTTTTAATAAGCGTAAGAAAAAGGTTTCTAGGGCACCCAAACAGAAGAAACGAAGAAGGTAGTTTTTTGTAGAAGTGTTAAATGTGCTATAACTCAGTTTTTTACTAGAAATTTATCATTACTTTTAGGTTAGATTAATCAAAACGAACCTAATGAAACGAAACAAATACCTAATTGCTTTGATATGCTCATGTATCTTAGTAAGTTCTATTTCTGCACAAGAATATTTTTTTAAAAACCAAGCACCTTTTAATGCTCAAATTCCAACTCCAGAAGAATTTTTAGGGTACCCAATTGGAGAACAACATACGAGACACGATTTAATAGTTGCATATTTAACCAAGCTAGCCGAGGTTTCTGATAGAGCTGCAATAGAGGTTTATGGAAAAACCCATGAGAATCGCAAACTGATTATGTTTACCGTAACGGCTCCAAAGAATTTAGCGAATTTAGCGGCTATAAAATCGAAACATTTACAATTTGTAAATCCAACAATAACACCCGAAAACTACGATCAAGTTCCGGTGATTATCCAATTAGGATATAATGTACATGGTAATGAACCCTCTAGTTCAGAAGCGGCATTATTAACTGCCTATACATTGGTCGCATCGAATAGTGCTGAGGTGAAAAATTATTTGAATAAATCAGTCATTTTTATCGATCCAACCATCAATCCAGACGGGAGAGATCGACATACCCAATGGGCAAATCAATTCAAGGCAAAACAATTGGTTTCTGACAATACAGATGCAGAACATAATGAAGCTTGGCCAAGAGGAAGGACAAATCATTATTGGTTCGATTTGAATAGAGATTGGTTGTTGGCAGTGCATCCAGAAAGTCAGGGGAAATTGAAATGGATGCATGATTGGTATCCAAATGTGGTGACAGATTTCCATGAAATGGGAACCAATAGCAATCACTTTTTTGAACCAATGAAACCAATTGGTTCATTAGATCCAATAATGCCAAAAGAGAATTATGAAGATTTAAATAATTTATTTGCACCCTATTTTTCAAGCGCTTTAGATAAAATAGGTTCTTTTTATTACACAAAAGAATCTTTTGATGGAACCTATCCTGGGTATGGGTCGTCGTATCCAGATTTGCAAGGAGGGTTAGCGCTGCTGTTTGAACAAGCAAGCTCTAGAGGCCATGTTCAAGATACAGACTATGGTAAAATGACCTTTGCCTTTACGATTAGAAATCAATATACTTCTGGAATTGCAACCATAAAAGCGGCCGTAGAAAACAAATCATACTTGAGAAAGTACCAACAGAATTTTTTCAAATCTGCGCTAAAGAATAAAGCGAAGAGTGGTTTTGCAGGATATGAATTTGGAGATACCTATGATATGAATCGAAACAAAGCTTTTGTTACGCAATTGCTAACGCATAAAATTAAAGTTTATAAAAAGGGGAGTAAGTTTGTAGTACCCTTAAAACAAGCGCAACATCGAATGGTGCAAACCATGTTCGAAACCTATCGTAAATATAGTGATAGTGTGTATTATGATGCTTCTGCTTGGAGTGTTGCCAATTTTTATAATATGAAATATAAAGGGGTGAAATCTGTGAAATTAGGGACAGAAATCACATCCGTAAAAGACCTTGTAAATAACACCAAGATCGAAAAAGCGAACTATGCGTATATTATTGATTGGGATGATTACAATGCACCAGCGGCTTTGTATTATATGCAATCTAAAGGATTAAAAGTTGCATCAGCATTTAAGCCATTTTCTATTCAAACATCAATAGGGAATAAAAGTTTTAACTACGGAAGTTTATTAATTCCGATTAGCAAACAGAAAAAAACGAAATCAGAAGTGTATCAAATTGTTTCGGATGCTCAAGCAAAATATAACGTTCCTGTTTTTGGAACCAATAGTGGGTATAGTATCAAGGGAATCGATTTAGGGTCTAATAATTTTAGAGCTTTAAGTACGCCTAAAGTAGCCATGTTGGTAGGAGAAGGGGTAAGCTCTTTAGAGGCAGGAGAAGTATGGCATTTATTAGATACAAGAGTTGATATGCCAATTACAAAAATTAGAATGGCGAGTTTTAGAAGAGCTAATTTTGATAAATACAATACCTTGGTACTCGTTTCTGGAAGTTATAGCCAGCTTGATTCTTTGCAACGACAGAAATTGAAAAATTGGGTTTCTAAAGGAAATACAATTGTAACTATTGCTAGAGCCTCTAAATGGATGGTCGATAAAAAAATGGTAAAAGAAAGCTTGACTAAAAAACCGAAACCAAAATCAAAAGAAAAAAAGTCAACAAAAAGATTGCCGTATGTGGATGCTGGTGAGCATAGAGGAAGAGATAGGATAGGGGGCATTATATTAGAAGTGGATTTAGATATTACACACCCGTTGGGATTTGGATATCGAAGCGCTAAAGTGCCAGTGTATAAAAATAATATGGTGTTTTTAGCCCCGAGTAAAAATGCCTACGCGACGGTGGCAAAATATTCGAAAAACCCTCATATAGATGGGTTTATCACGCAAAAGAATTTGGACGTTTTTATTAAGCCATCAGCGTCTTTACTAGTGAGTAAAATTGGTAGTGGTCGTGCAGTGTTATTTGCAGATAATCCCAATTTTAGAGGTGCCTGGTATGGAACTAATAGATTATTTTTAAACGCACTTTTTTTAGGAAACAAATTTTGATTCAAGAACTAATTTAACGCATCGTACAATGATAAAAAAGCTACTATTAATTTTTGTATTCATTTGTAGTCTACAAGGATTTACTCAAGAAGAATATTTAGGAGATGGACCACACGCACAATTAATAATAAGAGGTGTTATGTTGATTAACGGTGATGGCTCGCCTCCTCGTGGCCCCATGGACATTGTGGTAGAAAATAACAGGATTACCAAAATGCAAATAGTGGGATATCCTGGTGTGAAAATCAATGAAAAGAGAAGACCTAAATTAAAAGAAGGAGGTAAAGAGTTAGATGCCAATGGTATGTATTTATTGCCAGGTTTTATAGATATGCATGGCCATATTGGTGGCGCTGCTCAAGGAGCAAGTCCAGAATATGTATTTAAATTATGGATGGCTCATGGAATTACAACCGTTCGGCAACCAAGTGGAATTAATGCACTACATCTAAAACGTCAAAGTGCCGAAAATAAGATTGTAGCACCGCGGATTTTTGAATATACAGGTTTTGGTTCAGGAAGTGAAAAGGCAATTTCTACCCAAAAAGAAGCTAGGGCTTGGGTACGTAAAAATGCAAAAAATGGAGCCGACGGAGTGAAATTTTTTGGTGCTGAACCAGAAATAATGGCTGCTGCAATTGCAGAAAACAAAAAATTAGGATTGCGCTCAACCGCACATCATGCACAATTAAGTGTAGCCCGTTGGAATGTGTTGCATTCAGCAAGAGCCGGTATGACCTCTATGGAACATTGGTATGGATTACCGGAAGCATTATTCGAAGATAGAACAGTACAAAATTATCCATTGGATTATAATTATCAAAATGAGCAGCATCGTTTTGAAGAAGCTGGTAAGTTGTGGGCACAAGCTGCAAAACCATATTCGAAACATTGGAATAAAGTACTAGACGAATTGTTACGGTTAGATTTTACATTAGATCCAACATTTAATATTTACGAAGCAAGTAGAGATTTGCAAAGAGCGCGTAGAGCAGAATGGCACGAGCTCTATACAATGCCAAAATTATGGGAGTTTTACCAGCCTAGTAAAATTAGTCATGGTAGTTATTGGCATTTTTGGGGAACAGAACAAGAAGTGCAATGGAAAAAAAACTACCAGCTATGGATGACTTTTGTAAATGAATATAAAAATAGAGGAGGTCGTGTAACTGTTGGGACAGACTCAGGGTTTATTTACCAATTGTATGGATTTGCTTACCCAAGAGAGCTCGAGCTGTTGCGTGAAGCAGGGTTTCATCCGCTAGAAGTAATTAGAGCTGCTACTTTAAATGGAGCGGAAGCCTTGGGGTGGGATGATCAAATAGGTTCTGTGCAAATAGGGAAGTTGGCCGACTTTGTAATTGTAGAAGAAAACCCATTGGTAAACTTAAAAGTATTGTATGGAACAGGAGCCATTAAATTGACAAAAGACAACAAAGTTGTACGTGTTGGTGGTGTGAAATACACCATTAAAGATGGAATCATCTACGACGCCAAACGATTGTTAGCTGAAGTAAAGAAAATGGTAGATGCAGAGAAAGCAAAAACCAATTGGAAGTTGAAACAGCCAGGGGTGAAGAATTAGGTTTTGTTGTTCATATTTTGCCAAGGGTGTAAGTTGAAGTATTTTTATTCACAAACTTTGCAGTCATCTTTGTCTTGAACTTCACCAACTAGTTTACCGTCTTCATTTAATACATAACCACAACAATCCATAAAACCTTGTGCGATAAGTTTTCTGGCGCGTTGAATTTGAGATTTTGTAGTAGATAACGAAAGTTTTAATTGTTCAGCAACTTCTTGTTGTTTGAGTCCTTTTATGTCTGATAAAAATAACGGGTCTCGATATTTTTTAGGTAAGTTTTGTAAAATACCTCGCAAGCAATCTTTCTCCGTATGGACCTCTTCTTTGAGAACTGTTTCAGATTCGAAATGGGCAAATTCAAAGGTTTTATTGCGCAATTTGAAATAATCTAATATGGAATTTCGAGCAATGGAGAAAATCCATGATTTTAACTTCGTGATGTCTTTTAGGGTGTGGAGTTTTGTATGGATTTTAATAAAAGTATCTTGTAAAATATCTTCCGCAATAGCCTTCTCTTTGACTTTGCTAAGAATAAAACGATTTAAATCATTCGCGTATTTTGTCCAAACTTGTTGTGTCGTCATGTTTATCTGAAAGATTGTCATTGCGAAAGAAGATCGATTGAAGTAGCCTATTTAGATGGCTAGATCATGCCTCCCCGCAATGACTTTTGGTATTTAACAATTACAATTGTTACAAGAACAATTTTCACAGGAGCAGTTTTCACAGCTTCCAGTTTTACATCCGTCACAAGTACAGGTACATTGGTTTTTATTTTTCATGATATTAAATTTTAATGTTCATACAGTAGACATACAATTTACAAAAAAGATGCATTTATTTTGGAAAATATTTAAGCAATTCTTTTCGAATCGGAATTGGTTTAATAGGAGAAATGTCTGATCCTCCTGTATTTCCTTTAGGAACCCAAATCAACGTAAATACGAGGGAAGCAATCATTCTAATAACTTGACCTATCGTTTCTTTGGTATTTTTTGTTTTGATTCCAAAAACAAACATCCAGTAATGACTCAATGTATGTCTCCAAAGGTGTTCTTGCCCTAAAATATGGGCATTTTCTAAATGGTAAAAAGCCTGTTTATAGGTCCTTGAGTTTAGAGATTTCTTAGCGGTATTAAGTTCCTTGTAAAATTCTGATTTTAATGTTGACATATGTTTTATTTCTAAAGAGACGCTATGGATTGAAAAAAGACGAAATGTGCTAGGTAAATATTTTTATAGACTAGGTATTTATTACCATTTGTATGCGTGTAAATACGCGTTTTGAAGAGTATTGTTAAGGAGTAATACGTAGTTTAATTACATTTAAATCCACAAACAAAAAAAAACAGTTTAGAATATGGAAAAACCAACATCAGTGAACGAACAAATTACAGACTCTGTAACGCAGGTCAATCAGAAAGTCTTGGGAGAGGCACCGGCTATGGCCTTGGGTAGTTTGTATCAAACTATGGCTAATGCGTTGGCAATGTCTTCGGCAAATTTGGTGTATACACAGCAACAAATGGATACGGTAATGAATGCTACTGTAGCTAGTAGTGTTCAGATAATATTGGGAAATAACGAGAAAAAAACAACGAAATAATTATGGCAAGAGATATCTCATCAATTCAAAACGAAATAAGCGAAGCTGTGGCAGAAACAAATGTGCAGGTAGTCAGTGAATCACCGGCAGTAGCACTTGGCTCATTAAACCAGTCTATGGCTTTTACAATGGGCTTAGCCTTGCAAAATGCGACGCTTCAACAACAGAGTTCTAATGTTATTACACAAGCAACCACTGCTAAATGTGTAGAAATTTTAATCGAAAAATAATGAGTAATACTATAAATCATCAAGTAGATTCTAGTTCTGTGAACAATCAGGTAATTCAGACAATCAAACAAATAAATGGACTTTTAAAAGAAGGGGAATACAATTTAAATGGCGTTGCTAAGCAATTAGTTATCCAAGCAGCAGGAATGGCTATGTTAAATGTCGTGAATCAACAACAGCAGTTGTATACCATTCAAAATGCAGCAACAACTGTTGCTGTAAAAGAAATGCTGAATTCTAGTCCGCAAGAGGCAGTTCAAATAATGAATGAAACTATAAAAAACACCAAATTAACAGAGTCTATAAAAGAATTGAAGGAGCTAATGGAAAATGTTAGTGCTAACGGTAATGGTTAAAAAAACAGTTTAAAAAAGCCTCATATAAAATGAGGCTTTTTTGTTAAATAAAATATGGGTTACATATTTCTTCTGTATTGTCCACCAACTTTAAACAAAGCTTCTGTGATTTGACCTAAGGAACAAAATTTAGTAGCTTCCATCAGTTTATCAAATAGATTCTCATTTTGAATAGCGGCTTCTTGTAAAATAGCTAATTGCTGAGCTACGTTATCTTCGTTGGCCTTGTTTAATAATTCTTTTGTTTGAATCTGGTATTGTTTCTCTTCTTCAGTGGCTCTAATTACTTCAGCAGGTTGCACCGTTGGAGACCCTTTGGAGCTTAAGAAGGTGTTGACGCCGATGATAGGGAACTCACCTGTGTGTTTCAACGTCTCGTAATACAAGCTTTCTTCTTGTATTTTAGAACGTTGATACATGGTCTCCATTGCTCCTAAAACACCACCGCGCTCAGTAATTCTATCAAATTCAATGAGCACTGCTTCTTCAACTAAATCTGTCAATTCTTCAATAATAAATGAGCCCTGAATTGGATTCTCATTCTTGGTTAAACCTAATTCTTTATTGATGATTAACTGAATAGCCATTGCTCTTCGTACAGATTCTTCTGTAGGTGTTGTTATGGCTTCATCGTATGCATTGGTATGCAATGAATTACAGTTGTCGTTAATAGCATATAGTGCTTGCAAGGTTGTTCTAATATCATTAAAATCAATTTCTTGCGCATGTAAAGAACGCCCTGAAGTTTGAATATGGTATTTTAACATTTGAGCTCTCGAATTGGCTCCGTATTTATACTTCAATGCTTTTGCCCAAATTTTACGAGCAACTCTACCAATAACCGAATATTCTGGGTCAATTCCGTTTGAGAAAAAGAATGATAAATTCGGTCCGAATTTATTGATGTCCATCCCTCTTGAAAGGTAATATTCAACATAGGTGAATCCATTAGATAATGTCAATGCCAATTGTGTAATTGGGTTGGCTCCAGCTTCAGCAATATGATAACCAGAAATTGAAACAGAATAGAAGTTTCGAACTTGTTTATCGATAAAATACTCTTGTACATCGCCCATTAATCGCAATGCAAATTCTGTAGAGAAAATACAGGTGTTTTGTGCCTGGTCTTCTTTTAAAATATCTGCTTGAACTGTACCTCTTACTTGGTGTAATGTGTCCGTTTTAATTTGTTGATATACTTCTTGAGGTAAGACCTGATCTCCTGTTAACCCTAAAAGAAGTAGGCCTAAACCATCGTTTCCTTCAGGTAGTTTTCCTTGGTAAACGGGTCTTTCTAATCCTTTTGAATCGTAAATTTCTGCGAATTTTGCTTCGACTAACTTTTCTAACTTGTGTTCGATGATGTATTTTTCACAATTTTGATCGATTGCAGCATTCATGAAAAATCCTAACAACATCGGTGCTGGGCCATTAATGGTTAGACTTACAGATGTTAAGGCATGTGTTAAGTCAAAACCAGAAAATAATTTTTTTGCATCACCCAAACAGCAGATAGAAACTCCTGCATTCCCAATTTTCCCGTAAATATCTGGTCTAACTTCTGGGTCATTTCCATACAAGGTAACGGAGTCAAAAGCGGTAGAAAGACGCTTTGCAGGCATTCCTAAACTCACATAATGAAAACGTCTGTTTGTTCGCTCTGGTCCTCCTTCTCCTGCAAACATTCTTGTTGGGTCTTCACCGGTTCTTTTAAAGGGATACAATCCAGAGGCAAACGGGAATTCTCCAGGAACATTTTCTTGTAAATTCCAACGTAATAAATCTCCCCAAGCATGGTATTTTGGTAAGGCTACTTTAGGAATCTGAGTCTGAGATAATGATTCACTATGCGTTTCTATATTAATTTCTTTGCCACGTACTTTAAAGGTGTAAATAGGATTTTTATATTTTAGAACTTTTTGGTTCCAGTTTAAAATGATTTCCCAATTATGTGGGTCAAGATTTAGTTTTACTTTGTCAAATTGAGCAACTAAAAGTTTTATAAATGCCAGTTCCTCATCCTGAACTAGTTTCAGTATCTCATCTTCATCAAGTCCAGATTTATTAAAAAGAGATTGCTCACTTTGGTTCGAAATGACAGAAAGGATTGTTTGATAAATACCATATAATTTTTGTGCAACAAGTACTTGTTTGTCTACCTGTTGGTCATACCCTCTATTGTTTTCTGAAATTTCAGATAAATAGCGAACTCTACTTGGTGGAATCACAAATATTTTTTCAGACATTTCTTTGGTGATCTTCATGTCTGATTTTAAATCTACACCGGTTTTTTCAACCAGTTTATCCATAATACGTTTGTATAACGTATTCATTCCAGGGTCATTAAATTGTGAAGCAATTGTGCCAAAAACAGGCATGTCATCCATGTGGATATCCCAAAGATTGTTATTGCGCATGTATTGTTTTTTGACATCGCGTAAAGCATCTAAAGCACCACGTTTATCAAACTTATTAATGGCTACCAAATCTGCGAAATCTAACATGTCAATTTTCTCTAATTGAGTAGCTGCACCAAATTCAGGAGTCATCACGTATAATGATGTATCAGAGTGTTCTATTATTTCTGTATCAGATTGTCCAATTCCAGAAGTTTCTAGAATAATCAAATCAAATTCAGCTGCTTTTAACACCTGTACGGCCTCATTTACATATTTTGATAAGGCTAAATTGGATTGACGCGTTGCTAAAGAACGCATATATACACGGTTGTTATTAATAGAATTCATGCGGATTCTATCTCCTAATAAAGCTCCACCTGTTTTACGTTTTGATGGGTCTACAGAAATTAGACCAATTGTTTTGTTCGGAAAGTCCGCTAAAAATCGACGTACTAATTCATCCACTAAAGAAGATTTTCCTGAGCCACCAGTACCAGTAATTCCTAACACTGGAGTCTTAGAATTTTTATTTTTCTCGTGAATACGATCTAAGGTTTCTCTAGCAACTTCAGGAAAGTTTTCTGCAGAAGAAATAATACGGGCAATGCTTCCAATCTCTTTGTCAGCTAACTGATTAATTTCACCATTTAAAACGTCACCAACAGCAAAGTCAGATGTTTTAACCAAATCATTAATCATTCCTTGTAAACCAAGATCACGACCATCATCTGGAGAATAAATACGTGTAATTCCGTACGCCATCAGTTCTTTAATTTCTTCAGGCAGAATTACACCTCCACCACCACCAAAAATTTTGACGTGTGTGGCACCTTTTTCTTGTAAAAGGTCGTACATGTATTTAAAGTATTCATTATGACCTCCTTGATAAGAGGTAATGGCAATTGCGTTTGCATCTTCTTGTATAGCACAGTTTACCACTTCTTCTACACTTCTATCATGACCTAAGTGAATCACTTCAACCCCTGTTGATTGTATGATTCTACGCATAATATTAATAGCAGCGTCGTGACCATCAAATAGGGCAGCAGCAGTTACAATTCGTACTTTATGTTGAGGTTTATAAGGTGTTATTTGTTCCATTCGTAATAAATCTTGTTATTTTCGAGTGCAATTTACGGAATTCTTAAAAAAGATTAAGATTCTTTACCTAATTTTAAAGAGTTAGTGTTTGGATTTTAACGGTATGCTTTTTGTGATGTCTAAAGTAGCTATTAAAAAATGATATATTATGAAAACAGTTAAACTAGTTATGTTGGTGTTTATTTTGGGACTTGTCTCTTGTAGTGCAGTGAGAGTGATTACAGATTATGACGCTAAAACAGATTTTACTTCTTATAAAACATTTGCCTTCTATAAAAAAGGAATTGATAAAGCTAAAATTTCAGATTTAGACAAACGTAGAATATTGAGAGCTATTGAAACCGAAATGTTGGCAAAAGGATTTACCAAGTCGAAGCACCCAGATTTAGTAGTGAATATTTTTACAAAATCGCGCAAAATGGTAAACGTTAATAAGAGAGTTGGGTATTCAAACCAGTATTGGTATCCTACAGATTATTTTGGACGTAATCGCATTCAAATTACAAAACATACAGAAGGAACATTATTTATTGATCTCATTAGCACCAAGAACAATGAATTGCTTTGGCAAGGTATAGGGTCTGGAGCGTTGAGAGCAAAGACAGGACCGAAAAAAGAAGAAAAAATTAAACTTTTTGTAAATGAAATTTTAAGAAATTTTCCGCCAGACGATAAAAAATGATTTAAAATTGAGAGCGTCCTATTTTAGGGCGTTTTTTTATGTTAATTTTGCACTATGTTTAAACCAAGATTGGAATTAGAGCCCGATGATTATTACTTAAATGAGGATGGCTATAAGGTGTTTACAGAAAAATACCATTTAAAGAGAGGGTATTGTTGTAAGAGTGGTTGCAGGCATTGCCCATTTGGATATGACAAAAAAACTGATTCTTTTAAATAAGTTTATTTGTATTAATGCTTTGTAAATCAATTAAATATGGTATATTTATAAGTATATATACTTAAAGATGTCTCGATTAAATCAACTTTCACGATATAGAAAACACTTAGAAGAACGTTATAATAAGTTGGTAGAAAGATCTAATGATTACAAATATATTGATGAAATTAAAAGTGATAGAGCGGCTTTTAAAGCGATGAAAATTTTAGGAAAACTAAATAAAGTCAATTATTTAAATAAGAAATTTTCAAACATTACATAGAAGGTACCTATTTGTACTGTGATGGAAGGTAATTGTTAGTTATTTTTATCGAATAGAATTCGCTTCTTAGATTTTGCTAATTAATTAATTAATAATGGCAGCATCGTGCATGTAAAAGAACTATAATCTTTCTCTTAACTGTTCAAAATATTCAAAAGCTTTTAGAAGCCTACTTCCATGCCAACTAAAAAATTCACCATCTACAAAAATTGTTTTTGCATGGTCCATATATTTTCCTAGTTCATCTGCGTGCTCTTTTTTAAAAGGATAGGGTTCTGAAGATAAAAACACAAGATCAGGAACTCCTTCAAGTCTCATTTTTTTGACGTCAACTTCGGGATATCTGTTTTTGTTCTTATAGAAGTTATCTAGGTTGTTTAATGCCAAAACATGGTTGATATACGTATTGTTAGCGGCTACCATCCATGGGTTTCTCCAAATAAAATAGGCGACTTTTAAAATAGGTTTTTGCTTTATATATCTATTAAAGTTGTTGCGTTTAAAATTAATTTTTTGGATCAATGTGGTCGCTTCTGTTTTTCTTAAGAATAGGGAACCATAGGTGTCAATAAGCGCTAAAGAGTCATTTATAGTGTAGATTTCAGCAACATGAACGATGGCGATTTTTCTGCATTCTTCTACGATTTCTTTAGTGTTTTCTTCTTTGTTGCAAAGAATATGTGTTGGTTGTAAGGATTTTATTTTATTGAAGTTGCAATTTTTGGTACCGCCAACAATGTCTTTAGATTTCTTTAGGTAAAAAGGATGAACACAAAACTTTGTGATTCCTACGATACAATCTTCCAAGCCCAAGTCAACTAACAATTCTGTTTGAGACGGGACTAATGAGATAATTCTAACAGTATTTGAAGATGTAGGTTTTATAAAGAGAAATTTTAGTCAATATAAGGAATACTAATATGAGTAATGATACCACTTTGGTCTTTTTTGTTTTTCATGAAATATTGAAAATCATTATTGTAAATAGTTTTTAACCGTTCTAGCGTGTTTTTGATTCCAATGTTTGTTTTGGATAGTTTAAAGTTTTTCTCCAATAATTTTCCATTGTTTGAAATGGAGATTAGAATTCGGTCGCCTTCTTTTTCAATAGATAAATCTACTTCCAAATCTGTAGTTTCGTAATCGTAGCCATGCTTAATGGAGTTTTCAATGATTGGTTGTAGTAATAAACTAGGAAAGTTCGCCTTTAGTAACGAATCGTCAATTTCTGAAGTAAAAGTAAAATGATCAGAAAAACGAACTTCAATAATGTTAATATACTTTACTAACATGTTTAGCTCTTGTTCTAGGGTGATAAGATTTTTGTTACCGATGTCTAGTAGCTCTCTAAGTAAGTTCCCTAAGTCTGCAATTGTATTTTGTGCTTGAGTCTTGTTTATGTCTACTAGGGCAGAAATACTGTTTAGTGTATTGAATAAAAAATGGGGTTGTAGATTGCTTTTTAATAAATTTAGCTTGGCGCTTGATAACTGTGCAGAAATTAATGCTTTTTCGTTTTCTACTTCCTTATTTCTTTTAATAAAATAATATGTGTAAATTATTAAAACCATAATAAAGTAAATCAGAAAATTTACATCTAAGGAGTTGATGATCCCATTAATATGCATTGGGATATTAATTTGTGAAATAGAAAAGCGGCCAATGATCACAAAAAACACGATGGAACCAAAGTAGATGAAAAAACCTATTGATAATGAAAGTAAGGAATGAATTGCTACTATGGAGAGCAGTTTAATTTTCTTGTCAATCATGATCTTTGTTGCAATCGCAGCGAAAATGATAAAAGTCATCACGGCAAAATAGTCTATCACAAAATGATTAACTAAAAGGTTTTTCCAGCTAATACTTTGGTATTCTAAATTATAAAATTTGAAATACGCAGCTTTTATAAAACTTATAGTTAACGTGATTGCATAGAAACCCGCTAAAATTAAGATTAATTTTAAATCAATTTTTTTTCGAAATTGTGTAATCATTTAAATTCCCATTAAGGATTGGAATTCTTTTTTATAGCTTTTACTTATCCTGAATAATTTATTATCAGTAGTTTTTAAATCTATTTCTCCGTAATTAGAATGAATGAGCTCTGAAATAGAACTAATATTAACAATCGTCGACCTGTGAATCCTAATGAATTGATTTGAGTCTAAACGCTGAGTTAAGTTGGTTAAAGATTCTCGTAGTAGGTGCTTTTTTTCATTTGTATATATTTCGGCATAGTAGCCAGAGGCGATAATGTACTTAATTTCTTTCATCTCTAAAAATGAAACTTTGTTTCCTAGCTTAATGGCTAGTTTTTCTTTTGCTGGGACGTGGATTTCTTCATCCTTTTTTACATACTTAATTAAGTTATTTAGCTTGTCTTCGAAATGAACAAAATCATCATGTTTAAAATGGTTGATTGCATTGCTAACGGCTTTAAAGAATCGATCGTCTTTAAAGGGCTTTAAAAGGTAGTCAAATGCAAAATAATCAAAGGCTTTAAGAGCAAACTCATCGTAGGCAGAGACAAATATAACTAACGGTGTTTTCTCTACGCTAATTTGTTCTAGAATATCAAAGCCATTCATGTCTTTTAGCTTGATATCTAAGAAAATTAAATCTGGTTGAAGTTCATTTATTTTTTCAATAGCGTTTTTACCTGTATTACAAGTGCCGGAAATTTGTAATTCTGGAATTTCTAAAATTAAATTTTTTAATCGCTGTCTTGCTAAGCTTTCATCGTCGATTATGAGTGTGGATATGATCATGTGCACTTAATATGTGTACAAATTAAATATTAATAATGTTATTTTAATTGATTTGTAAAAACATTAACATCAATTTATGAGTTATCGGTGTTCTTTAATGCGGTGTACGAGTCAAGAAAATAGCTTTTCACATCATTGACCGTTGCCGGTAGCTTTGCATGTAGGTATGTATTTATGTCGCAATCGTTGTATTAAGTGTTGAACATCTATTATGGTGTATTCACATCATATATAATAATTTTGACTTCATGGCTTCCTAATAAACTGTTAAACGGAGATATTTTTAAGGCTTGTATTAATCAATAAAATTTATAATTTATGAAACAAGGTTACAAAAGTGTAATTATGCTTTTGCTATT
>Ga0105356_10001426_pt1 | contig 23574 bp, 19 predicted proteins | sample GOMGulsemesocosm_3_FD_83502 | JGI IMG/M metagenome (GOLD analysis project Ga0105356, IMG submission 83502) | Methane-oxidizing microbial communities from mesocosms in the Gulf of Mexico - GOM9D Gulf of Mexico | ecosystem: Environmental > Aquatic > Marine > Cold seeps | place: Gulf of Mexico... | reverse complement strand
TTTTAGTCTGTTTGACCCTGTGGTATCAGCCACCTTCCACTTGCCGTTACTATTATTGGGTTTCCATCCCATGTTTATCTTTGCTGCTGAAATTTTAATTCAGGCCTACCAATTTTGGATTCACAACGAAATGATAGGCAAGCTGGGGCCGTTGGAGTGGGTGATGAATACCCCGTCCCATCACCGAGTGCATCACGGTTCGGATAAAGAATACATAGACAAAAATTACGGCGGAATATTAATCATATGGGATCGAATATTTGGCACCTTTGCCAAAGAAGACAAGATACCCACCTATGGTTTGGCCACCCCCATGACCTCAAAAAACCCCATTACTGTGCAGTTTCATGAGTTTTATAAGATATTTAGGGATATAAAAAATGCAAAAGGGGTTGGCGAGGTGATGGGTTATGTATTGCGCCCACCCGGTTGGCAGCCTGAACACAAAAATATGAAAGAATAAGCTGAGTTTAATTTGAAATAGCACTTTTATCGACCAGAAATTCAGGGCGATTAAAAGGGCTGAATTACAATTATATGGCCGCATCGGTATAAATAATGCGGCCTTAAAAATTAAACTGTCGCTGACATATAAATCTTAGTGTAACCCTGTGTCTCCCAAGTCCCTGTCCAGGTAGCTGGCAACATAATGCTGTCACCGGTGTTTATCTGAGTCACGGAGCCATCGCTAGATGTAAGGGTCACACTGCCCGCTACAAAATGCATAAATTCATTTTTACCAAATGGCTCGGTGAAGGTGTAGCTGTAGGCGCTTTCACTGTAAATGCCAAAGCGTGCCTTATTATCCGGGCTGTTAAATAACTCAACCTGTTCGGTGGTGAGCTGTCCTTCCGGAAATTTCTGCACGTTTATGGCAGGGGTGAAGTGTTCAAAAATATCTGCGTTTAATGTTCCTTTCGCCAATTTAACCGGTTGATCCATTGGCTCTTGCTGGGTTGTGGATTGATTGTTACTGCTCATGTCATCACCTATGTAAAAAGAAACTACCGACAAAATATGACATATTAATTATATTTAGTCCAATTTGATAGGCACCACCCAGTCGTGGAGAGGGCTGTTTTTACGAGCGAATGTCAATTTCTATGGTTTTTAGCACATTTTTAGGCCGTGTTGATAGGTTGCATGGTAATTATTACAGAGTATTTGGGTTGACCCTGCCAATTTACTTCTATTTAATGTGATCTATTAGTAATGTTTTCTTTGATAACCAAATCAAGGATTTACCGCCTGGGGAGTGTAACCATGAATGAATTGAATGTGCCGTCCAATGAATTTAACAGTAAATTTACCAAGCCCAGTGCTTCTTTGTGGTCCAGTACAGCCATTGCGGCGCCAAAAACCGGTGCCTTAGCGGACGATGTTTGCTCTGATGTGGTGGTGGTGGGGGCCGGTATCACTGGTTTATCTACCGCCATTCACCTGGCTGAGCTGGGCCATCAAGTGGTGGTACTGGAAGCCGGTGAGTTAGGCGCAGCAGCCTCTGGCTTAAATGGTGGACAGGTCATTCCCGGTTTAAAACACTCTCCTAGAAAGCTGGTTAAGATGTATGGGGACACTCTGGGGGGGGAGATTGCCAGGGCCTCTCAGGCATCGGCTAATTACACCTTTGATTTTATCGAACGCTTAAACATTCAATGTGAGGCCAGGCAAGGTGGTTGGATTAAAGCCTGCCATGACCAAAAATCTTTGAACGAAGCCCTGGCCGATGCGCAGGACTTGATGCTTCACGATGCCCCCATTGAAATACTCAATGCACAACAAATTCAGGAAAAGATAGGCAGCGACAAGTTTATTGGCGGTTACCTGGACAAGCGAGCCGGTTCGGTACAGCCCCTCAGTTACACCCGTGAACTGTGCCGAGTGGCACTCTCTTTAGGGGTGAAAGTGTATACCCAGAGTGGGGTAGAAAGATTATACGAGCGCACGGCTGTTCCCGCCCATGAATATTCATGGCAGGTAAACACGGCACTAGGCAGCATTAAAACCAACCATGTGGTTTTGGCCACCAATGCCAAAACCGGTGACTTATGGCCCAAGCTTAAAAAAACAGTGTTCCCCATGAACTCATTCCAAATTGCCACTAAGCCCTTGTCAAAAGAATTACTGGCTGAAATTTTGCCCCAGGGACATGTCGTATCCGATTCCCATCGGATGTTGTCCTATTTCAGAACAGACAGTCATGGCCGTTTGATTCTGGGTGGTGAAGGTGGGCTTAAAGATGTGCCCACCTTAAAAGATGCGGCGGGCATTAAAAAAAGTATCAATCGATTTTTTCCGCAACTTAAAGATATTGAATCTGAATTTATTTGGTCGGGGCAGGTGGCGGTTACCGCTGATTATATGCCCAGATTAAGCAATCCCGCCCCGGGCTTGTATTGTGCGGTCGGTTTTAATGGCCGCGGGGTGGCCATGGCCACGCTGATGGGGAATTACCTGGCCAAGTTAATTCGGGGAAGTGGTGCAGAGGATATACCATTTCCCATCACAGATATTAACCCTGTTCCCTTACACTGTTTTTATAAGTTGGGTGCTGCCGCAGTCATGGCGGGCATGCGTGTTCAAGATCACCTGGAAGACGCCCGTATGGATAAAATATGGGCTAAAAACGGCTAGCAAGCTGTTGAAAACATTAACGCCGCTCGGGCAGGTTAATTAGTTTTTCAAACACCTGCTCGTCTTTGCCCACACTTTATATTAGTAGTAAAAGTGAGAGTTAATATGAATAAAACCCTTATCCTAATCATCATGATGCTCACCTCCGCCGTGAGTATCATGTCTACCGATTTGTACGCCCCCAGCTTGCCGCACCTGGCGGACTTGTTGGACACCACCCCAGAATGGGTGAAGCTTACTCTGGGGCTTAATGCCATGGCGTACGGCATAGCGCAACTATTCTTTGGCCCCATGTCGGATCGTTATGGACGGCGTCCGCTCATGCTGTTTGGGGTGATCTCGTTTACCGTGTTTAGTTTGTTATGCGGATTGGTGGATGATATTTATCAATTAATTGGCATGCGAGTATTGCAAGGGATTTCAGCCGGTGCCGGGGCGGTACTGGTATTGGCGGTGATCACGGATATTTTTCCCAGTAAGGAACGCATCAAGGCACTGGCCTTGTACGGTAGTATTTTGGCTCTGGCACCGGCCGTGGCCCCCACAATAGGTGGCTACATACATGTAAACCTGGGCTGGCGTTACAATTTCTATTTGCTGGCATTGGTGGCCACTGTTATTTCTATTATGGCTTTGCGATATTTGCCAGAAACGAATAAAGATATAAAAAAATCCATGCCGGTGGCGGGTGTCTTACGTGGATACTTGGCGTTGTTAAAGGATCGTGCCTTCGTGGGCTACGCCTTGCTCACATCCTGTGCCTTGGCCAGCGTTTTTGCCTTCGTGGCGGCGGGGCCTTTCATTTTAATTAACCAGTTTTCCGTGGCCACCGAGCACTATGGATATTATCAGTTACTTACCGTGCTGTTTTTTATGTTGGGCAGTTGGGTGTCGGCCATGATCGCCGAAAAAGTATCCACCCGACGTTTACTCAGCTTCGGTTTATTGCTGTTTACCCTGGGAGCCATGGCGCTGGTGTTGATTATTTGTAACCAGGAACTCACTGTCACCAGTCTGATTATAGCCGTGGGCATTATGAACTTAGGGTTGGGGCCAATATTTGCGGTAGCTCCCAGTATGGCTATGAATACCAAGAGTGCCCCTAGTGGGGTGGCGGCGGCCATGCTGGGTTGCCTTGAAATGGTGGGGCCAACCGCGGCCGCCATTGCCATTGGTGTGTTTCATGATGGCAGTGCCATGCCCTATGGTGTCACTGTGTTGGTGATCGCATTGGTTGCATTGGCCTTGTATTTCTTAGTGCTGCGCAGCGATAACCGTCAGGGGCAATTGCAGGAGAGCGAATCGAATCCAACTAACCTGGCTCATTAGAGCCCGGTTAGTGGTGACTTGAAGTCAGGTGTCATTACAAAAATAATTAAAATAAGGGATAAATATGAAAAGTATTCGCTATCTGGCCTTACTGGTATTTGTAAGCATTTTCCAAATGTCACAGGCCTTCGCGCAAGATGAATTGCTTAACCATGTTAAGTTTACCAGTCAGGCCATGTCAGCTTTGTATATGCAGGGTCTGTCTGAGGGGAATGACAAATATTTGCGGGACTTTAAGCGTTTTAAGCATCAGGCATTTGTGCATCTAAAAACCTATTACAGGAATGGCGGTGAGGATGCTGAAAAACTGTTGCAACAATGGCGTGAATTCAGCAGTAAATTGAAGCTGGAATATACCAAAGAGTTTGGTTGGGAAATTGACGATAAAGTACGCTTTAATTTTCGGCGCTATCTTTCAGATTCCTACCGATTGCTGAATAGAAATAAAGAAGATTACAGCAGTTTTGAACAGAGTATGTTGTTGTCCTCTGTTCAGGTGGAAGCGGTATCGGCACGTTTTTTTGATGTGTCCAGCAGTTTTTTGGGGACCTACCATCTTAAGCAAGAGGATATAGATAGGTTAAACCCAAAGCTGATCAGTGATGACTTTAAAAAACGCATGGACCGTTTGGCGACTGAAACGGATGACGAACTATTTAAAAAAGATTTGCTGTCGACTAAGTACAAGTGGCAATTTATTGAGGAGAGTGTGGTGGGCTACAGCCAAAATAGAGCCTATTTTTTAGTCTATGCCACCAAAAAAGTCATATCGAACGTACTGGCTCGTAATTCCAATTACATCAGCGCCAATTAAAGTTCTTTAATAATAGAGCCGGTGACAGACTGGCTTTATTGTTAATTATTATCCCTGCCCCGTTAGCCCAATAATCGCTCTGCCTGCTTCTGAGTTCTCTAGTTAATTTCCTTCATAAAGGTCGTTCTTCAAATGATAGGCGCATGTGTGTATTGCAGATGCATGCTAGGCGGGGTGAATGCAATCTATAATAATTAATATTTATATAAGAACTTAAAGATTGAATGTGTAGAAAAATCAATGACTTAATGCCTTTATTTTACTGATAAGTTTGACCTTAGACTGAATTCAAATGACTGTTTTAAATGCCTGTTTAGAACCAAGTTAATGTTGGTCAGATATGATAGTTGCAATGACAGAAATGATAGTGGCAGGGGTGGGGGGCTATATTAATATCTTCGTTAGCATCTTAACTAATGAATGAAGCCAAGAAGTACTTGGCTTCATTACTAGAAAATAATAACGGAGAAAGTCTTATGTCATTTATACGAAACTTTTTTGCTAAACATTTAAACTTGGAGATCCTTGCTCTGGGAGCAGGGCTAAATGCCTATTTAGGTATCATAGGGTTGGTGCCTTTTACCATAGGTGTATTGGTAGAAGGTTACGGCTTCGATTTAAAAACCGCAGGGCTGTACGCTTCCATTGAAATTGTTGTCATGTCTATTGCTGCCATGGCGGTGGCCCCGGTGATGAATAAAATTCGGAATTCCCGTCTGGCCATCACAGGTGGTCTCATTATCGCCCTGGGTAATGTCATTGTGGCCATGTACGCCACTTCAACACTGGTCGTATTGGGATTGATGATCGCAGGTGTCGGTTACGGTTTCGTAGCGGCGGCGGTAAATGCATCGGTAGCCAGTTCTGATGAGCCTGAAAAAGTGTACGCCTCGGGAATTTTAGTTTATGCCATAGCAGGCTCTGTATTATTTGCGGTGTTGCCCATGTTATACCTGGACTCATTCCCCGTGTATTTCTGGGCACAGGCGGTAATTAGTGTGGCAGCAATCCTTCTATATGCTCGTCTTGACGATTCTAAACCAAGTCAGCAGAAAACTGATGATGTATCCGCTAGCGTAAAAAAATCAGCTTTGTTAAGCCCTAGAGCCATAGCCTTATTTTTGGCGACCTTCCTTGTATGGACAGGTATGGGTCTTATTTGGGCAGTAACCGAGCGCATGGGAGTTTCCATCGGAATGTCTTCCCAAGAAGCAGCCTATGCCCTGGTCTTGAGTAACGTGATTGGCATGGTGGGCGGTTTGCTGGTGAAGTTTTTTGGTGAGCGCTACGGTCGTGCTAAGCCTTTATTTATTGGCGCCCTGGTGATGGGTTTGTCTTTTATTGGTATTAGTAATGCCGACTTGGTCAGTGTGTTTACTTTTGCACTAATTGTTTACGGTATCGCTTACTTCTTCTTGTTGCCTTACATCATGGGTGCTGCGGTGGCGCTGGATAGCGAGGGTAAAGTAGCGGCCTTTAATGGTGCCATGCCTTCTGTGTCGGCTGCTATTTCTCCGGCCTTGGGTGCTTACCTGGCCGCAACCTATTCGTTCAGTTTTGCCGGAAATACAGCTTTTGTATTTGCTGTGGTAGGTGGTTTGTTAACCCTGCCTTGTGCCCTGTATCTAGATTCACGACATAAAAAAGCCAAGCTTGAAGCATTGGATAACGAGCAAGCGGCTCTTAATACTTAAGCTAAGCCGACCCGCAAATTTATTCAGTGACTTGAATGTCAAGAGTGGAGTAGAACATGAATGACCAAATAAATGTGTCGTTAACCGACAGTGTTTTGACAAAAACCTTAAGCCGTGCGGTAAAACAAAATCCGGATAAAATCTGGTTAAAAACCAACAGCACAAACTTAACCTTTTCAGAGGTGGACAAGCTTAGTAATAAGTTGGCCAATGCGTTTGTTGAGCTGGGTGTGAACAAAGATGATGCGGTATTGGCCATGATGCCAGATAGCACCGATTTCATCGTGGCCTGGTGTGCCCTGTCAAAAGTAGGCGCGCTGGAAGTTCCGGTGAACACCGCCTATAACGGACAGCTATTGACGCACCTGGTAAATGATTCTCGTGCCAGTATTATGATTTGCCATGCCGATTTTCTGCCACGTTTAATGGAAGTGAAGCCCACGCTTGAATTCCTTAAAACGATTATTCTGGTGGACCCTCATAACACCATTGATATCAAAAAAGACATTGGTGATGCATTTTCAGTGACCTATTTTCACGACTGTTATAAAGCCAGTGAAGCCGCTTTAACTACCGAAGTGGGTGGCGAAGAACTTATCTCCATCGTTTATACCTCGGGTACCACGGGCCCATCCAAAGGGGTTATGACGACCCAGCGTCATGCTTATCGTTACGCCTGTACGATCATCGAGGCGCTGGACCTAAATAAAAGTGATGTGGTGTACACCTGTGGCATGCCGTTATTTCATGTGGCCGGAAAATGGGGAGCTTGTTACGCCACCCTCATCATGGGGGCCACTCTGGCCATTCCCGATAAATTTTCATTAAGCAATTTTTGGAAGGATGTTAAAGATTTCCGTGCCACCACTTCTTTGTTGCCAGGGGTTGTGGCCAGCCTGTTATACAGTCAACCCGAGACCGCGCAAGACGCCAATAGCACCCTAGTAAAAGGCTGTATGGTGCCCTTAATTCCTGAATTTGAAGAATTTAAAACCCGCTTTGGTATGCGCATTTCCATGGCCTATGGTTCCACCGAATGTGGTGCCCCCATGGTACACCCCATGAATATTCCGGTAACCGATCGCAGAAGTGTGGGCCGTTTAAAGTCCGACCTGTATGAAGTAGCCATAGTAGATGGACAGGATAAAGAATTGCCAGCGGGTGAGATTGGCGAGATTGTGGTTCGTTCAAGAGAGCCGTGGATCATGATGCTGGGCTACTGGAATCGACCTGAAGCTACCAGTAAGGCGTGGCGTAATCTTTGGTTTCATTCAGGTGATGCGGGGTTTAAAGATGAGCAAGGTAACTATTTTTTCGTTGATCGTATTAATGATTGTATTCGTCGTCGTGGGGAGAACGTTTCTTCGTCTGAAGTCGAAGGCATCATCATTGGCCATCCCAGTATTCTTGAGTGTGCGGTCTATCCCGTGCCTTCCGAGCTTACCGAAGATGAAATCATGGTGGCAATCATATTAAAACCAGACACCCGTTTAGCGGCGGAAGAGCTAATCGAATATTTACAAGGAAAAATGCCGTACTTCATGGTGCCCCGCTTTGTGCAGTTCACTCATGATTTACCAAAGACGGCCACCGGTAAAGTGAAGAAAAAAGAGTTAAGTGATATTGGCGTCGTTGAGTCCACTTGGGATTGTGTGGCCGCCGGCATCAAGATCAAACGTTAACAAACACCCAAAACAAAAATCAGGAGTATCTATTATGTCTCAATTTAGAGTTGAAAAAGACGGCCACGTTGCTTGGATCATTAACGATCGCCCACAGGTAATGAACGCGGTATTAACCGAGGGTTGGGAAGGCTTGAACGACTTGTTAGATGAGTTGAACAAAGATCTTAACATTCGTGTTGCCGTTATCTGTGGCGAAGGCAAGGGTTTCTGCGGCGGTGCCGATGTACAGGAACTGTCTTCCCACCCAGCCGAATTTGCTGAAAACAAGTACTCAGACGCCGAAATGCGTGCAGGTCAAAACTTGTTGCAAGACAGCACTCGCAAGCTGCGCTCTGTGCGCTTCCCGGTTATTGCCGCCATTCATGGTGTTGCGGTAGGTGCCGGTCTGGAAATGACCTGTGCATGTGACTTGATCATTGCCGAAGAAGGCACTCGCATGGGCTTCCCTGAGTGTAGCGTTGCAGTAACCATCACAAACGGCGGAACATTCTTCGCGTCTCGTGTATTTGGTTTGAACAAGGCCCGCGAAATGGCTTACACCGGTGAATTCATCACTGCCGAAGACGGTTTCCGTCTGGGTGCCGTTAACAAGGTGGTTGCCAAGGGTACGGTACGTGAAGAAGCCGGTAAGTTGGCTCACCTGATCGCTAGCCGTGCACCAACTGTTTTGGCTTTACACAAGAAGATGTTTGACCGCGCATTGGAATCTAACCTGGAAAATACCCTGGTTTATGAAACTGAGTGTCTGCTGACCACCGCCAAGAGCCTGGATCACGCTGAGGGTGCCATTGCCTTCCTTGAGAAGCGCACACCTAAGTTTACCGGTTTCTAGATAATAATTTAGTGATTGGTAATAAGTGGATATCCCATTAGGGGTATCCATTTTAAAAAGTTTAAAAAATATTAATTTAGTTTAACAGGAGGATGGGTTATGAAAAATACACCCTATTGGTGGTCTGCCTTAGCTGACCGATCAACAGATAAAAATGCTCTTCCTGCCCAAGCCGATGTGGTTATCGTGGGGGCCGGGATCACCGGTTTAAGTGCCGCGTTAACCCTGGTCAATGCCAATCAAAATGTGCTGTTAGTGGATGCCAATCATGCCGGTTACGGGGCCAGCACCCGTAATGGCGGTTTCCTTTCAAAAGCGCATCTTCATTCGTTATCGACCCTTATAAAAAAACACGGGGAACAAAAAGCTGTGCCTTTGGTGCAAGAAGCCTGTAACGCCTTTGATTTTACTGAAGCGTTAATTGAGCGGGAAAAAATTGCCTGTCACTATACTCGATCCGGGCGTATCTATTGGGCTTATACCCGCAAACAGGCGCAGACTTTAGAATGTGAACATCACGCTTTAAGGAAACACTTTGCCAGTTTAAATATTTCATCCAGCATCATCGGTTCGAGTACAAGGTCCAGTGATATTTACAGCGAGCAATATCATCAAGGTCTGCTTGTACCAGACTCGGCCACCTTACACCCTGGGTTGTATACCCAGGGGCTGGAGCAAAAGGTCATAGGTAAGGGCGCACAAATTGTTAACGATACCCGGGTTGAAAAAATACTCCAACAGGCTCAGGGTTTTACCGTCAAGACCAGCCGTGGCGATATCTCAGCGCAACAGGTGATCGTTGCTACCAACGCTTATGTGGGCAAAGAAACCCCATATTTTCGTCAGCGAGTGGTGCCTGTGGTGGGGCAGATGATTGCCATTAAACCTCGCGATCCAGCCTTGATAGATAAGTTGTTACCTAATCATATTGCTCATCTGGATGTGCGTGCCATGTTTCGTTTTTGGCGTCGTTCCCCGGACAATACTCATATTCTATTTGGTTCTCGTACCGGCTTTTCCGCCGCTTGTCCGCTTAAGGCTGCTGCGCAATTAAAGAGCTTGTTGCTGGAAATATTCCCATCACTTGGTAATGAAGAAATTAGCCATTACTGGCAGGGATTACTGGGAGGCACTATGGATCAGTTTCCTCATCTGGGTTGTCACAACGGTATTTATTACGCCACTGGCATGAATGGTCATGGGGTACCCATGGGCACGTACTTGGGGGATAACATTGCTAAAAAGTTAATGGGCGAAGACGACATTCATACCCAGTTTGATGATTTAAGTTTTAAAGCCGCACCGCTAATTAAAGGAAAAGCGTGGTTTATGCCACTGATCTGCGGGGCACAACAAGTGGCTGAAAAAATGGAAGAACCGGTCTCTTAACCCTTACTTTCCCAAATAAAAAGACAGGACATTGAACATGAAAAATTATACAAAAGTTTATATAAATGGTGACTGGGTTACGCCTCATGGCACTGGCACTCAGGATATTATTAATCCGTTCACCGAAGAGGTAGCGTTAAGTGTACCCAAGTGTGACCTAGTGGATGTGGACAACGCCGTGGCCGCCGCCAAGGAAGCCTTTAAGGCCTGGTCACAAACGTCTGCACAGTACCGTAGTGATTTAATTAACGCTGTGGTTGCCAAGATGGAAGAGCGTAAAGAAGATTTGTGCCACGCCGCACACATTACTATGGGTTGCCCGGCACACTTGTCCGGCGTGATTCATGTGGATGGCCCTATTCACGGAATGTCTACTTATGCTAAGCGTGCTTTCTTAATGGAAGAGGAAGAAAAGATTGCTCATTCATTGGTGATCAAAGAAGCCATAGGTGTGTGCGCCATCATAAATCCTTGGAACTATCCCTTGCATCAGCTAGTGGGAAAATTGGCCCCTGCCATGGCAGCGGGTTGCACGGTAGTGGCCAAGCCTGCCGGTCAAACCCCGTTGCAAGATTTAATCATGGCCGAAATTTTAGATGAAGTGGGTGTGCCCGCCGGTGTCTTCAATGTGATCACCGGTTCCGGTGCCACGTTAGGGCCTGCGTTAAGTTCTCACCCGGATGTGGACATGGTGTCGTTCACCGGCTCTAACCAGGCGGGTATTCAAATTGCCAAAGAAGCCGCTCCCACCATTAAACGTGTGACCCAGGAGCTGGGTGGTAAGTCGCCATTAATTATCACCGCAGATGCCAACCTGGAAGAGGCCATGACGTTTGCCATTCAAGACGTGATGATCAACACCGGACAAACCTGTACCGCCTTATCGCGCATGTTAGTGCCGCACAGTATTTATGACGAAGCGGTGGCTACTGCTATTGCTGTGCTAGAACACTTTCCCGTGGGCGACAACGAAGAATGCATGATTGGCCCCATGGCCTCCCTTTCACAAAAAAATACCGTGCTGGATTTCATTGCCACCGGCATTGAAGAAGGGGCCACTTTAGTGGCCGGAGGAACCGACATGCCAGCGGGAATTGAAAAGGGTTTTTATGTACAGCCCACCATCTTTTCCAACGTAAATAATCAAATGACCATCGCCCGTGAAGAAATTTTTGGCCCTGTGTTGTGCATGATTCCTTATAAAGATATAGACGAAGCCATCGAGATTGCCAACGACACCCCTTACGGTTTATCCAGTGGTGTCTTTGCCAAAGACCGTGATGCCGGTTTGAAAATTGCCCGTCGTATTCGTGCCGGTTTGTGTTTTGTGAACGGTGCCGAATTTAATTACGAAGCGCCGTTTGGTGGTTATAAACAATCTGGTAATGGTCGTGAATTTGGTGATGAAGGTCTGGCCGAATTTGTAGAAGTTAAATCTATTCAGCTTTAAACCTATAGGGTCAATCCGCCCAAGAATTTAGCTTACCATTGCTTTATGAATGGTTGGGAATGACCTAAATAGAGTAACAAAGCAAAGACTGCCAGTTGAAATATATTTTCAAGGCAGTCACCCGATAATATGCAATCAAATGTTCCATTTGATTCACAAGGAGAGGCAGTTTAAAGGGAGTGGGGTATTCATTTTTATGAAGGTGAATGCAAGTAAAGCAGTACATCAATTAAAATAACAAAGGTCAAAACCATGAGAAGAAACAATTTACTTAAACGTTCACCGTTAGCCATGGCAGTGTTTACTGCCAGTATGGCTATGGTCACTGTAAGCAGCCACTCCATAGAGTTTGATACCATCGGCGGCATTAATGAACTGTCCGGCTCGATGGGGGTTACCCTAAGCTACGCCACCGGCGTGCGTACAGAAAACTCGGACAAGGCTGATTTAACACCGGGCTTTACTTCAGGGGGATTAAACTATGCTGCCGAAGGTCGTGTACCTGATAAAGGCGATATGACCTCCAACGTGGCACGCCTATCAATAGAGAGCAGTATGAACTGGCGCAACTACGGGTTTGTAGGTTATGCCACTTACCAGTACGACAGTGAAATCATGGACGACAACGCCATCAATCCGTTGGATGGTAGTGAACGGAAATCCATCGATGCCGCCAAAGATTATTCCGGTAATTATTTTGATGTTCCCGAGGCCTATGTGTATGCCAGCTATGATTTTGGCGACACCCCGGTGGACTTACGTATTGGTAAACAGGTCATTAACTGGGGAGAAGGGTTATTTTTTCAAAATGGTATCGCGGTACAGTCGCCGCTTAATTTTAACAAGTTAGTGACGCCGGGTGCCGACCTTAAAGAAGCATTAATTGGTGTTACTTCGGGTTATGCACAAATTGGGGTGGGGGATTACTCTTCCATCGAAGTGTATGCACAAACCGAATGGCGTCGTTCCGAGTTACCTCCTATTGGCACATTTTATGGGTCTGATGTGTTGGGGCGTGGCGGTGATGAAGTGCTGCTGGGTGCCGGCGTACCGACCCGAGAGGCAGACATCACCCCAAGTGATAGCGGTCAATGGGGCATTTCGTTCCGCACTTTGTTAGGGGATACCGAGTACGGTCTGTATTACAGTCGTCATCACGAGACCCGTCCGTTTGCAGCTGTAACCGGTGTAGGTCTGGCAAGTGCCGACTTTGTTAATGTTTTCCCTAGTTCTGTTATGGGTCTTTCACAAATCTGGCCTGAAGACATCAACATGTTAGGTCTAAGTGCCGCCACTACCTTTGGTAACTGGTCGGTGAACGGTGAACTGGCGTATCGCCCCGACCAACCTTTGTTTGGCAACCTCGAAAAACTGGGTTTCAGCGTCTTTGACGATAATCTTAAAAACATAGAAGAACACGACACGGTACACGCCAGCGTGCACGGTATCTGGTTGGGGGCTTCCTTGCCTGGTGGCATCGACAAACAGGTGTTTTTAATACAGGCCGGCATCGATTACATCGACGGGGATATGGCTAATTTAGCGCCACAGCAAACTATTACCCGTAACGAAGACGCCACTCTGGCGCCAGACAATACCTCTTACGGTGTGGCTCTGCAGTATGACGTTACTTGGCAGGCCATCACCGCCGGTACCGATCTAACGTTTGGCATGTTTTTGCAAAAAGACATTCAGGGTAACTCACATTTCTGGGGTAACTTCGCACAGGATCGTTTATTAGGTGCCTTCACTCTGGCCGCTAACATCGGCAACGAAACCGAAGCCAAATTAAGTTACGCCATGACCCAGCAGAGCAATTCAGATACTTCGGATCTGGATACCATCAATCTGTCTGTTAACTATAAATTTTAAGCACAGGAAATCGGAGAACTAAATATGAAAATTTTGCCTGTTTTTAATCGTGCAAGACAATCCACTTTGCTTAAAGCAATACTGGTTTCTAGCCTAGTGAGCACCACCGCCATGGCGGCCTCACAAGATGTAAATCGTCTGGGTAAAGACCTTACGCCAGTGGGCGCGCAAAAGTCGGCCAACGCCGCGGGTACCATTCCGGAATGGTCCGGAGGTTTAACCAACGCATTGCCGGGTTGGCCTAACAAAAACAATTATCGTCCTAACCCTCATAGCGACGATAAAGTCATGTTTACCATAGACGCGGCCAACATGAAAAAATATACCAACAAGTTACCAGAGGCGGCCAAGGAATTGTTCAAGGCTTACCCTGAACAATTTAAAATGAACGTCTACCCAAGTCGACGCACCGCTGCGTTTCCTCAGACCTATTACGATGGCATTAAGGCCAACGTAAAAAGTGCAAAATTGATTGATGGTGGTAACGGCATTGAAGGCGCTTGGGGCGGAATTCCATTCCCCATGCCTGCCAGCGGTATCGAAGCGATCTGGAATCACCTGGTGCGCTATCAGGGATATTCTCGTCAGGGCAGTTATAACGAAGACGTGGTCTATGACAACGGCTCTCGCCTGCAATGGGATGGCAACAGTGTGATTCACAGCCCGTTTCACGATCCAAACGTGAACAGCAAGGACCAGACCGCGGGTATTCTGTCGAAATGGGCCTATACCGCAACCGCACCAGCCCGTGACGCCGGTGAAGGAGCCGTGGTATTTGATAACATTTCACCTGCCATGAATCCTCGTAAGGCCTGGAGTTATGACCCGGCCCAGCGTCGTGTGCGTCGCTCCCCTAACCTAACCTTTGACACACCGGATCGCCCGGTGAGCGTGGTGGACGACACCGAAATGTTTAGTGGCTCTCCTGAAAAATACAATTGGAAGCTAGTGGGCAAGCGTGAGATGTACATTCCTTACAATAACAATGAAGTTAATAGTCCATTGGCTAATCGTAAAGAAGTGTACCCACCGGGTTACGTGAATTCAGACGTGCTGCGTTATGAATTGCACCGTGTATGGATCGTGGAAGCGGATCTAAAAGAAGGTCAACGTCACCTGTATGCCAAGCGTCGTTTTTATCTTGATGAAGATACCTGGAACATCATAGTGTCCGACAAATACGATGCAGGTGGTAGTTTGTGGCGTGCCTCGTTTGGTTTTCCAACTGTGGCTCCTGAAATTCCTTTAACCGGCAGCGGCAGCACCGTGCACATAGATTTTAAAATCAATGCGTATTTTGCCACTGGCCATACAACCGGACAGGGTGCCGAAGGGCAGTCGTTTAATCAGCCGCCCAAGAAAAACAGCTACTACACCGTTAGCGCACTACGACGTCGTGGTCGCTAATATAATAAAGCAAGGACGATCCAGTTCATTGAATTAGCTTTCTAACTTACTAGTTAAGTTAATAACAGATAAAAACAACCCCACCACGTGGGGTTGTTTACAGGAGAGCAGATGTATCAATTTATAAAAAACAATCCAATTGGCCGTCGCCTTGGTTTCGCTATATTTCTGGCCATGGTGAATTTTTCACCTGTGGCCAATGCCCAATATCAAGATCCGTTGGAAACCCCTGCGGTTAACATGCCCATGGCAAAATATTCGCTGCTGCTGGACATTACTCGAGCCGGTAAGCGTTTGCTGGCGGTGGGAGAGCGCGGTCATATATTATACTCAAATGACTCAGGCTTAAATTGGCAGCAAGCCAATGTACCTGTGCAAACTCAACTAAATGCCCTGTCATTCGTCGATCAATATCACGGTTGGGCGGTGGGTGAAGACGCTGTGATTCTTCATACTCAAGATGGAGGGTTAAATTGGAAAAAACAGTTTGATGATCGCAATGGCGAGGCCCTGGGGCCATTAATGGATGTGTTGTTTTTAAATAAACACGTGGGGATGGCGGTGGGGGTATTTAATAAAATTTATCGCACCACCGATGGTGGGAATAATTGGCAACCCTGGATGTCCCATGTGGATAACGAGGACGAGTGGCACTTGTTTTCCATCGCGGCCACCTCGCAACAGGATATTTATATCGCCAGTGAAGCAGGCCTACTATTTTATTCTAGCGATGGCGGCTTGAACTTTAATGCTTGGCAAACCGATCACTACGGTACATTTCACGGGTTACTTGCCCGAAGAAATTTCTTAGATAAGGAGCAATTGATAATATTTGGTGTAGGCGGAAAGTTATTTGTCAGTACCGATGGAAAAGAAAATTTAAAAGAAATGAATAGCAACAGTCAATCTGGATTGTCAGCGGGTACTTGGCTTAAAGATGGTTCTGCCTTATTGGTGGGGGCCGAAGGTGTATTGGTGAAAAGCGATACAGCACTAAAAAATTGGAAGCTATCAGCTGTGCCCACAGGTTTACCCCTGAGCGGTGTGGTAAAAATCCCAGGCGCTAACGTCTACGTGGGCTTGGGTGGCATTCAACGAGTAGAGCAAGATTACATTGCCGGCCGTCAAGAGTAATAGGAGATATATTATGCAAGTTACTCAAATCCATCAGCCTTCACTTATCGAGAAGGTGATTTTTAAACATCGATTTATCATTTTAATGGCTAGCCTGTTGCTAACAGTCTTTATGGGCTGGCGTGCCTCGTTTGTTACCCCGGATACCCGCATGGATCGTCTGGTACCGAGTAATCATCCCTTTGTGCTGCAAGGCAAAGAATTTTTAGCGGGCGAAGTATCATCCGGTGGCGGTTTTATTCGCATCGCGGTGGCCTCCAAAAACGGTACCGTATTTGATTATGAATACCTCACTAAATTGCAGAGTATCAGCGATGAAATTTCATTGTTGGCTGGGGTGAATACCGGAAGTCTAAAGTCTTTATGGTCGCCAGCCATGCGCTGGTACGCCATCACGCCAGCTGGCTATGCCAGTGGCCCCATCATCGACACCATGAATTTTTCAGATTCACCAAAATCCATGGAAGGCATTCGCACGAATGTCTTGCGCGCCGGCATTGTGGGCAATTACATATCAAATGACTTCAGTGCCTCCATGATCGATTTTCAAATATTGTCCATTAATCCGGATACTCGTGCCCCCATTAATCTACAAGATTTATCGCAGCGTCTGGAAAGTGTCCGTGAAAAATACCAGGGCGATGACCTGTCGATCCACATCATTGGGGATGAAAAAAAATTGGCCGACCTGGTGGATGGTTTTAGCAAGGTATTAATTTTCTTTGCGGTGGCCTTAGTGATCACCACGATCCTGTTGTACCATTATTCCCGTTGTATTAAATCCACTATTATCCCGTTGCTGTGTTCATTGATTGCGGTGATTTGGCAGTTGGGTACACTTAATTTAATTGGAATGGGGGTGGGAGTCTTCTCTGTACTGGTGCCGTTTTTGGTGTTTGCCATCGCCGTAAGTCACGGCGTGCAAATGATTAATGGCATCGCCCATGAGTCCGCCAAGGGCGAAAATAAACTCAATGCCGCGCGTATTACCTTTCACCACCTGCATCGGCCAGGCATGGTGGCCCTATTGAGTGACGGTATGGGTTTTGCTATGTTGTTCATGATTGATATAGGTGCCATCCAGGATTTGGCGTTAGTGGCAAGTATCGGTGTAGCCTTAGTGATCTTTACCAACCTAGTATTACTGCCCATCTTGATGTCCTATTTTGGCGTCAGCCAACGCTGCATCGAACATGCTCAATATAAGCAAAATCAAAAGAGCCGTTTGTGGGAGTTTACCGCTCGTTTTACCGAGAAACCCTACGCCCGTTTTGCCATGGTGGCCGCGTTGGTATTGGCCATCTGGGGAGGATATAAGGGGCTGGATTTAAAAGTAGGTGATCTTGATAAGGGGGCGCCCGAGTTAAGAGCCGACTCTCGTTATAACCTGGATAACGTCTACATTATTGATAACTTCACCACCAGTACCGATCTAATGACCATCTTTGTGGGCACTAAGGCGGGCAGTTGTGAGGCATTTAAAACCATCGAATTGGTTGAACGACTGGGTTGGCAGCTCACCAACACCCAAGGCGTGCAGTCGGTGTCATCACCGGCCACCCGGGCCCGCATGAATCGTTATTTAAGTAATGAAGGTAACTTGCGGTTCATGTCTTTAACCCGTGACGAACGGGTATTGTCGCGTGCCATGGCCTCCGACGGTTATAGCATTAGTGGCGGGGTGGATGAGAATTGTAACCAGCAGCGCCTGTCACTGGGTTTAACCGATCACAAAGCACAAACCCTGCAGGGAGTGGTGAATGTGGTGCGCGAGTTTGCCCGTGAAAATGATGACCAGGATGTTTGGTTTAGGTTGGGAGACGGCAACGCTGTGCATGAGGCGGCCACCAATGAGGTGATCGAAACCTCGCAATATACCATTCTTAGCTATGTATATGCGGTGGTGGCCTTCATGGTGTTAATAACCTTCCGCTCCTGGCGTGCGGTGGCGTGTATTTTAATACCATTGATTCTGACCTCGGTCATGAGCCAGGGCCTCATGGCGATACTGGGCATCGGCGTGAAGGTGGCTACCTTGCCGGTAATCGCTTTGGGGGTTGGCATCGGGGTGGATTATGGTATTTATATTTACAGCCGTTTGGTGTCGTATCTGGAGTTAAATCACAGTCTTAAGGATGCGTATTTGGAGACCTTAAAAACCACCGGTAAAGCGGTATTTTTCACCGGCATTACCTTGTCGGTGGGCGTGGCCACCTGGATATACTCCCCCATTAAATTCCAGGCAGACATGGGCGTATTATTAACCTTCATGTTCCTGTGGAATATGATTGGGGCCTTAGTACTGTTACCTGCCCTAGTGTTTTACATTAAACCAGCCATTCACAAAGACCCTGCATTGGCCCAAGAAAGCATAGCCTAAAGGGTTCACTTTCCAGGGAGCCAGTCCGGCTCCCTTTTTAATCAAGTTTTATCTTTAGTGTGTTTCATTCATAACAATAAGGCGTCCCCGTGTTTATTAGAAAAATTATTTATGTTTGGGTGTACATTCTGCGCATGATTTCATGTAAACAATTATTTAAATTTTCCCGAGAAGAATTTTACGAAACCGATAATGGCGCTCTGGACGGTGTTGATGTGGTAGCGTATTTCACGCAACAGGAAATGGTAAAAGGGAGCCGAAATCATACGGTATTATGGCAAGGGGCCACTTGGTATTTTAGTTGTGATGAGCACAGAAAGGTCTTCCTGCAAGAGCCTTTAAAATATGCGCCCCAATACGGCGGATTCTGTGCGTTTGGTATAACCGAAGGTTTAACGGTTAAACCCGATCCTAAGTCCTGGTCGGTGGTGGAGGGTAAGCTGTACCTGAACTATGATGAATATACCCGTACCCTGTGGTCAAGAAATAATCCGTTGTTGATTAAGGAAGCCGATGATTATTGGCAACAGCAAGCGTTGGAAACCCAAAATCGTGTTTCCAATATTAAAATGGATAACCCTGACCTTGAAAAACCATGAAGAAGAATATCGGTTACATTTTATTAGCAAGCTCCCTAGTGCTGTGGAGCCTGGTATTAGTGGTGCCGTTTACCAGCTTTAGCAATACCCAAATGGTAGCCATCACTACCGTATTGATCATTGGCGGCGAGGGCGCATTTTATATATCAATCCTTATGCTAGGTAAAGAAATGTGGGAGAAAATTAAAGGTTTATTTAAACGTGGAAAATGAGTCGTGTGCTGGAAAATGGCCCCAGCCAGACTAGTATTACTAGCAGCGCAAAAATCTTGAAGTGTGTTTGTATAGACAAATTTTCATAATTTTGGTGGGAAGCTGTGATACGACCCTTGTTAATAATCTTTTTACTCAGCCTCGCCTGGCCCGTTTTCGGCCAGGATAAAGCCGTCAGCTTGTGCACTTATCCCCACTGGGCCCCCTATGTTCATCCTGACCTTCCCCAAGGTGGACTAGTTACAGATATAATCAATCAAGCCTTTATATCGCAGGGTTATACCGTGACCATTGCCTGGATGCCTTGGGCACGAGCTTTGGCCTCGGCAAAAAACGCTGTTTGCGATGGCTTAACCGAAGCCTACTATACGCCCGATAGAGCCCTGTGGGGCAGGTATTCACAACCATATTATGAAGTTCAGGAGGCGTTTTATTCCCGTAAAAATAGCAGGATTTCTTATCAATCTCTGGCGGACCTAAAACCCTATCGTATCGGTTTCATACGCGGCGCCTCAGTCTCGGCTGAATTTGATACAGCCTCATTTTTAAATAAAACCGAAGTGAATTCGGTCAGGCAGGGCTTAATAATGCTGGATAGAAACCGATTGGATTTGATTATAAATAACAGACTGGTAATTGAATTTGAACTTGGCAATATGGAAGCAGAGAACTATGGTATCTCAGATCGATTGGTGATGGTTAATCCCTATGTCACCACACGAAATTTACATGTGTTATTTTCAAAAAAATCAAAAAATAGCCAAATATTGATATTGGATTTTAATAGGGGCTTGGAAAAGATTAAGAAAAATGGCGTGTATGACGACATCCTGTCTAAGCATATAAATAAAAATAGTGCCCAACTCGCCCCTTCACTTTAAAACGAAAAGGGGCGGGAATGTCTTAAATCTGTTTTATCTCCACTAGCGCCCCCGCTCGCTTAATATCATCAAGCAATCGTTGAGGGTCGGTGACCATTGCTTGCAGGTGAAGCCCTGGTTTGGCGATGGAACCATCCAGCCATTGCAATACTATGGATAAATTACACGCACCTGTGATTAAATATCCGTCCTCGTGGTTGACCCGCAGGCGATAATGCAGAAGCTCGCCATCTAGCCCTGTGCCCTTGGCATCCAATTCAATCACGGTGGTATAGGGGGATTTCTGAAATTTTTGTACTGCCCACTCAAAGGCCTTGCCAAAATGCCTCATGGTAAATTTTGGGGCGATTTTTAATGATATAAAACTTAACGGAAAGAATATGTTTTCACAAAACCAGTTGGTGCCAAATGAATATACCCCGGCCTGCTGCAGGGATGGGAACATCTTTTTAAGGCGACGTATTTCCTCGTAATATTGTACTGAACAGGAAAATTTTCCAAATTCACCAAAGTCGTATTTCTTCTTACTACTCAGCATACCGACCTTACTCCACACGCCGTCTTGCAAGGCCTCCATGCGCACCTCTTTAAGGGCCATGGCCATCTCATCCATGGTAGGACCCGAGAAATTAAACGAACGCCAGTCTTCCAGCATCAGGCCAAAACAATTGGCGGTTTTAAGCTCTTTAAACTTAGGCGCCAGCATTCGCACCATGGCGGCGGGCAAACCGGGGAAAAACCCGCCTTCGGTGATGAAGCAGCGCCCCTCACTTTCCATGCGTTCTTGTAATTGCTCGAGCGCGGCGAGTTTATCCGGTATGGCCATCATCAAGTCGTAATAGTCACAGCCTGCATCCAGTGCAGCCTTGGCCACCCGTGCGGTGTGCTCAAGGGTACTGGCAGCCACCACTACCAAATCTATGTTACTAAAGGCTTGGTTTAAGGCGTCTACATTAGCGGCGTCTGCTTGGCGAGCGCTCACGCGCCCTGCAAAGGTTTGGTTTAGGTTATTGGCGGCAAAGCGGGCCTTCTCGATGTTTCTGCCGGCTAGCACAATGTGCGCCTGACTTTCTTCCAATAGACGGCGCGCTAAAGTCGAGCCGGCCAGGCCGGTCCCCCCCAGGATGAGTATTTTTTTTATAGAAACGTTATCTTGATGGTTCATTAAATTGCTTAACCCTTAACAATACTGCCCGCTATTCGGCCTGGCAGTGGTGACTAGTGAAACCTTATTGACAGAATAATAGGGTAGGGGTTGGGAATGAATATCCGCTGAGTCATATGGGGTATCATTTGTGACACTTAACTGGTGATAAATAGCCCATCCAGGGGGGTTTAGGGTCGATACTGATAGGGGGTAGCACCGGTCCAGCGTTTAAAGGCCCGACTAAAATTCCCCTGGTCGCTGAAACCCAGCATGAAGGCCACTTCGGACATGGGCAGGGCATGGTCATGAATTATCTGGATGGCCAATTTTTTACGACAGTCATCAAACAGCTGCGAATAAACCGTGCCTTCTTTTTTTAGGCGACGCTGCAACAGGCGTGTGCTCATGGCCAAGCTGCTGGCCACCTTGCCCTGGTCCAACTCACCATGGATGAGGTTGTTTAGTAAATATGTTTCTACCTGGGTGGATACCAATTTCTGTTGAAATTTATTGAGGTAGGTTTCAATCCAGACATCCAGTGAGCTGGCCAGGTGGGCATTGGAGAAGTCCTGCTTCTGGTAGAGACTTTTTTTATCGAATACCATTTTGTTGCTGCTGGCTCCATAAAACACTTCACAACCAAAAAATTCTTGCAGTGGCTGCTTGGAATCCAGATCTCCGCAAAAATGCACTTCTTTCAGTGCCAGGGAGTCCATGGCTAACTCATCTAAAACTTTGTACAGGCAACAAAAAACGGCGCTAAAGCCGTAAATATGGCTGTCACCTGCCAGTTCACTGTGAACCACCAGACTCACCTGTGGGGCGTCATCTTGTAAACGTACGGTGCAGTCTTCACTAATGAAGCGACCATAGCGAGTGCATCGCTGCAGGGCGTCGTATGCATGGTGACTGGCCGCCATGGCCAATCCCAAGCCGCTGAAGGTGGTGTTGTTAAAATATTTCGCCACGCGTAAGGCAATATAAGGGTCCCGGGTTTTACTCACCGCCCGACTCCACAGCTTTACCATGAAGGTGGTGGGGAAGCGGCCATTGGATTTTTTAATGCTGGCCAAATCCATTCCACATTCCTGAAATAAAATTTGGCTGTCGACACCATAGCTTTCGATGGTGTTGGCCAGCAGAAGTGCCCAATTTCCCAGGCTGGTTGGCATGTTTGTGGTTAGATTATTTATACTCATAAATTTATCCCCGGAGTAACAACGGCTTAAAAAACCCATAAAACGTGTCGGGATGTCACGGACAACGTACGCAGAGTATATTTCTTTTTAGAAAAACCTGGGAGGTATTTAAGGCCAAAAAATAAAAAATACGGAGTATTATCGCTTTAAAAATCAACGACCCTGACGTCAAGGCCGTTTGTTGGGGTGGTGGGTTAAGCTTTCACTTCAACATTTTTATCAAGCAGTAGGGCCGGTAATATACTCAAAATGAAGGCGGCCACTATGCCAATGATGGCGGTGTTGATTAACAAGCTGTAATCCAGGTCCGTTAATATAAACGCGGCTAGTAAGGGCCCAGAGGCCAGCCCTAGCTTTGAAGCAAAGCCCCCCAATATGGCTATGGCACCGTCGCTATCAAACTGTGAGCACATGCCAAACAGATAGGGGGTGACAAATGACCAGCAAATACAGATGGCAAAACTGGCGGCGATAAAGACACTTTTCTGTTCACCAAAGTGCAGCGCCCAAATGGCAATCAACGCAGCTAACATGGCTACAAACAGGGGGATCTTACGACCCAGACTGGCTGGCAATATCATCATTAAAAAAGCACCCGCCATGCCCATCCAGGAGGCACCCCCCAAGACCCAGGCCACTAAGTCTCTTTCCAATCCCAGGCTCACACCAAAGCCAAATATATAAGCGAAAAGCCCCATCAAGGCACCTTGAAAACAGAAAATGGCCATTAATACCAAAGCAGGCATGAGCCACTTTGTTGGTTGGTCGGTGGATGCGTTGTTTGTTTTTGGGTCCGACGTTTCCGGGTAGTCGGCAATAAATGGCAGCATGAGCAGGGTGATCACACTGAAGGCAATCAGGGATAAAAATAATACCTGGGTACCGTACTGGCTCACTAATCCCGGCAATATGACCA
>Ga0105356_10001417_pt1 | contig 23614 bp, 23 predicted proteins | sample GOMGulsemesocosm_3_FD_83502 | JGI IMG/M metagenome (GOLD analysis project Ga0105356, IMG submission 83502) | Methane-oxidizing microbial communities from mesocosms in the Gulf of Mexico - GOM9D Gulf of Mexico | ecosystem: Environmental > Aquatic > Marine > Cold seeps | place: Gulf of Mexico... | reverse complement strand
TGTTTTTTACTTTGGACACAAAACTTTTCATCTATTTGAAATTCCATTTACTTGGTGGGCTTGGGTTTTAATTTTATTTGCTGAAGATTTTGTGTATTACTGGAATCATAGAATTGCGCACGAAAGCAGGTTGTTTTGGGCAAGTCATATTGTACACCATTCTTCGCAGAAATATAATTTAAGCACTGCTTTGCGTCAAACTTGGTCTGGTAGTTTTTATACTTTTATTTTTTGGATTCCATTAGTCTTAATTGGTTTTCATCCTGTAATGATCTTGGTACAAATGTCTATCAGTTTGCTGTATCAATATTGGATCCACACCGAATTGATTCATAAATTACCGAAATGGTTCGAAGCTATTTTCAATACTCCAAGTCACCACAGAGTACATCACGCTACAAATCCACAGTATTTAGATAGAAATCATGCAGGAATCTTTATTATTTGGGATCGTCTTTTTAAAACGTTTGAACCAGAAGTAGAAAAACCTGTCTATGGATTGACAACAAACATTGACACGTACAATCCTATTAAAATTGCTTTTCATGAATGGATTGCAATGGGGAAAGATTTCTTCTCTTCAAAAACAACATTTTTCAATAAACTAAAATATTTTATAAAACCCCCAGGTTGGAAACATGACGGAACAGGAACATTAGCTACCGACATGCGAAAAGAATGGGAAGAAAAACAAAAAAGCGAAGTTTAAAACTTCGCTTTTTTGTTTAAGGCATGATCAAATTAATTCAAATCAAATCGCACTCCAAAAGAAATATTTCTAATTTCTGTATCCTGAAATAAAGGGTTTAAATCATACTTCACATAAAATCCAGTACTTTTCCAAGCAACATACCCACTAATACCATAATTAAAAACATTGGTATTAAAACTTGCCTTTTGCAATTCTTCTACTTTAGTTCCTGATGTATCTTTAAACTCTAAATACTGTCTTGTTCCTAATTTAAATCCTGCAAATCCACCAAATCCAATTCGCAAACCTCTATTAGTTCTATCCCTTCTAGCTCCATCAGAATATTCACCATTTCTTGAAAAATCCCATTCTATATGCATCGGAAAATTCATTTGTACATGTCGCAATCTACTTTCTGATAATTCTTGCGTATGTGTATTCAAATTGGTTGTTGCACCACTTACCGTATGATATCTATTGTTATTCGCTCTCAAATTGTTCCATAAGAATGAGATTCCGTATTTGAAATACAATTTAGAAGCATCTCTATTAAAACGCGTTTTCCATGTCCAGCCAAGCTCATAAAAATGAGATTTCCAAAATTTATAATTCGAGTTATCTAATGAATTCAACTCATGATCAACCAAAACATTGTTTACTCCCATTGCAAATACAAACTGTGTAGTTGTACTTCTATTTCTTTTCCCTTTATAATCCCAATTAGATTTTCTTTCTTTTCTTCTTCTATCTCTTCTCGATTGATAATCTGGATTGTCTTTTACACGGACATTAAATATTTTACGCCCAATGGTAAAAGTATTATGGTCATCGTCAAAATCTGTTTCTTTTTCTTTGCTCAGAATTTTCCCATTTGCTTTCTCTTGCACTAACAGTTGTAACTTTTTCTCTTCTTGGCCAACCCTAACCTCAATCATTTTAGCATGAAATACCGCAGCTTCTTTTTTTAGCTTATTTGCTTCTTCTACAGTAATTTCTTTAGCGTCTAATCGCTTGTTTATCTTCTCTACTTTTTCTTTTAAAGCAGCTTTCTCTGTTTTTGTTACTAACTCTATCATTTTAGAGATTTTTTTAACTTCATCTTCAAAATTTTTCTTTTGAGAGAAGGCAAAGGTTGTACACAACAACACTAGTATAAGTAGTATTCTTTTCATTTTTATTGTATTAAATTAATCTGTTATTTTATTCTTTTGACCTGTAATTATTAGTTGTTTCGGTTTGCAAAAGCACTTGCCAAACCTGTAATTTTACCTTTAACAACCTGCATAAAACTCTTTTTAAAAGTATCTTCATCAATGTTTTTCTCTACGTCTGCTAATAAAATATTGGCGTCAATTTTTAGATTTGCTTTTTTCAGTTCTTTTTGAATCGTTTTCAAAACATCTTTTCTATTGATTTGATATTTTTTGTAGTAATCTTGAACTTCTTTATCTGTATGTGTAACCGCATATAGCAAAGCATCACTATTGATATTTATTTTATTTGAGTTGAATGTTTCTTTTGAGGTTTCCGGAATACTTATTTTTGGCGTGCTCTTTGTTTTGGTGTTTGCTTTTGTCACTTCAGCGAGTAAAGCATCACTGTCAATTTTTATGCGGCTTTTTGGTATTGTTATTTTTGATGAATTTTTAATTTCTTTCTTTACAATAGGAGAAACATCAGCAATTACAATTCTAGAGTTTTCTTTTACAACACTCGGAACTTTTAAATCTGTTCTGTTTTTCTTTCTTATGGTTGCTCTTTTCTTCTTGTTTTGTGGTTTTATAGCCCTTTTTGGATCATCATTTTTTACAGTTGCAGTTTCTATTGGAGCGGTATTTTTAAATGTTGGCTTTACCAATTTAGTTGTATCAATTACAGGAGCTGTTACAATTGTATTTGGCGTAATCGGTTCAATATCGTCATTATTATTTATAAAAAAAGCTACTGAAATTAATAGTAGTACACTCGCTGCATAACCAGCATATAAAAACCAATTTTTACGTTTTTTTTCTTGAGCAACGTCTAATTGATCATTCAAACGCTCCCAAGCTGAATTTGATGGCTGTATGGTTCTCGATTTTAGCGAATCACGAACTGTTTTATCTATGTTATTTATCTCCATGTGCGATGCTATTCATTTTTTTGTACTGTACTTGCAGCCACTTTCTTGCTTTAAATAATTGCGATTTAGAAGTGCTTTCCGAAATATGCAATTCGGCTGCAATCTCTGCATGCTTATACCCTTCTACTGCATATAAATTGAAAACCATTTTATAACCAGTTGGCAACTCATCAATTAATTGTTGAAGATCTTGCAATTCAGTAGTTTCTATACTATCAACTGCTTGTTTATGAAACATATATTCTTCATCAGATAATTGTACTGGATTCTTCTTGCGCAAATACGAAATACATGTATTTACCATAATTCGTCGAATCCATCCTTCAAAACTCCCTTCGTTTTTAAACTTAGATAGGTTTGTAAACACTTTTAAAAACCCGGTCAACATTAAATCTTCTGCATGGTGCATGTCTTTAACATACTGTCTACATACACCTAACATTTTAGGAGAATACAACTCAAACAATTCTTGTTGAGCTTCTCTTTTCTGCTGAATCGCATTTTTGATTAGTAGATTCTGTTGGCTATGCAATGGTATAATTTTCAATCCGGATGTTTCAGTTTTAATGCCTTACAAATATATAGACTACAAATTTTAAAAAAGGGTTGCCTAGTGAATAAAAAAAATTGAAACTTTTTTAGTTGTGAGAAGTTAGTGGTGGTTTTTCAACTTCCCAAAAAAAGGTCTATACTTCACAAAAAATTGCAAACTACACTTAGAAACTTCACATTTGTATAAGCAAAATAAAAACATTTGAATGTGCCTAGGTTAAAAAACCTATAAAACAGCTATTAAATGAAAAGAATACTACTGTTTTTTAAAATTATTCAATTACTTATTATACTACCATTTTCAATACTGAATGGCTCTAAAAAGAAAGCACATCAACGTATTAAAAGAGTGATGATTTCTGCTAAACTACTTTAATTTTATTACTCGAAGCAAGTAATTCTCATGCTCAAGACACTATAGTGCGTAACAGAAAAAATGCAATTGGTTTTCTGACGGTACAGGTTTCGGCATAGAGTACTTAATAAAAAGTTCCGTGTAACTTAAGTTATAATATATTTTCAGTGAATGGATTTGAAAAAAATAGTGCACTAAGACTAAATTTCTTCCTCAAAAACACTTTTGATAACTGATAACTCCTACTGAGAATCGACATCTGTAATAAAACGAATAGGTCTAAAGTCTTTTACAGACTGAAACGTGTCTTTTATACGTTGTATTTGCTGTTTGGTTTCCGCTAAGCTTTGTTTTGGCGGAATCTTAATCGTTATGTTTTTTATGTATTGATTACGCACTCTAGAAACAACCGGAGCGGTAGGCCCTAATACATTTTCTTTGTACATATTTTGTAAAGCTCTTGCCAACCAATCAATTCCGCTTTCTACTTTTGTAAAGTCTTTGTGTTTTAAGGTGATTTTTATCAGCCTGTAATATGGCGGATAATGATATTGCCAACGTTCTTGCAATTGTTCCTTGTACATTTCTGCATAGCTAGTAGTAGATACTTGCTGTAATATTTGATGGTACGGATTAAAAGTTTGAATGGCTACATTTCCTTGCTTCTTAGATCTACCAGAGCGTCCAGAAACTTGAACCATCATATGATAACTACGCTCGTGTGCTCTAAAATCAGGGAAGTTCAACATGGTATCAGCATTTAAGATTCCAACTAAAGAGACGTTCTCAAAATCCAATCCTTTTGACAACATTTGTGTTCCAACCAGCACATCAATTTCATGCGCTTCAAAAGCACCAATTATTTTTTGATATCCGTTTTTTCCACGTGTGGTATCTAAATCCATTCTGCCAATAGTATGATCTGGAAATAGCTTTTTTAATTCAAGTTCAATTTGTTCTGTTCCAAAACCTTTTGAGTCTAAAGTACTGCTACCACAAGCAACACAGCTATTTGGCATGGCACGTTGATAATTACAATAGTGGCATTTTAACTCATTTTTATATTTATGATAAGTCAAACTCACATCGCAATTTGGGCACTCTGGAGCAACACCACAAGTAGTACATTCTACAACAGGTGAAAACCCTCGGCGGTTTTGAAATAAAATAACCTGTTCTTTATTCTCTAAAGCTTCAGTAATTAAGGTTAGTAAACGATCAGAAAAATGACCAGTCATTCTTTTTTTACGATGCTTTTCTTTGATGTTTATCAATTCTATTTTTGGTAATTGCACATTTCCAAAACGACGATTCAATTCTACCAAACCATACTTTCCATTTTCGGTATTGTGATAACTTTCTAAAGAAGGTGTTGCAGAACCTAATAGTATTTTAGCTTTGTGTTGATGCGCCAACACAACAGCAGTATCACGAGCATGATAACGAGGCGAAGGTTCAAATTGCTTGTAAGAGGTTTCGTGTTCTTCATCAACAATAATCAGTCCTAAATTAGAAAATGGTAAAAACACAGACGATCTTGCTCCCAAGATTATTTGCGCTTTTGGTTTGTTATTCAACACATTATTCCAAACTTCTACACGTTCGTTCATTGAGTATTTAGAATGAAACACAGAAATCTGATTTCCGAAATAGTTTTCTAAACGTGTTATAATTTGAGTTGTCAGTGCTATCTCGGGTAATAAAAATAGAATTTGTTTTCCAGAATTTAAATTATCTTCAATCAACTTTGTATACACTTCTGTCTTACCAGAACTCGTAATACCGTGTAACAACACTACTTCTTTCTCTTTAAAAGAAGCCTTTATTTCTGTCAATGCTTTTTCTTGAAACTCATTGAGTTCCTTCAATACATTGGTTTCTCCTTTAAAATTTATACGATCGGTTTGTATTTGATAGAGCTCAAAGATGTTTTTATCAACCAATGCTTTTACAACAGCCGATGAAACGCCAATATTTGCTTCTAAATCTTTAACTTTTATCGGCTTTTTATCTGCTGCTAATTGAAAATAGCCCAATACAGCTTCGCGTTGCTTTTTTGCTCTATTCAATTGCTCTAATAAGCCTTGCAAAGCTTCATTAGAAGTATATGAAGAATTTAGTCGAACATATTTTACCATTTTTGGTTTGTATTGCTCGTAAATTTCTTCTTGTACAGAAACTACGTTTTTCTGTATCAGTTTATTAATTATTGGTAAGACTTTCTTCTTTCCTAAAATATCTGAAACCTGATGAATGGTTAATTGCGATTGATGCTGCAAGGCTTCAAAAATTAAAAACTCTTCATCTGTTAAGATTTCTTCATCTACAAATGATTCATTTTTCAATACAACAGTTTCACTTTCTAATAAAAATGCAGAAGGCAATGCAGCACGGTAGACATCGCCCAAAGAACACATATAATATTTAGAAATCCATTGCCAATTTTTCAACTGAACTTCAGTTACAATTGGTTTTTCATCTAGTATTTGGTGAATTTCTTTGGCTTCATACAATTCTGGAGCATTCTGATGAATGTTCAATACCAAGGCCGTATACATCTTCGTTTTACCAAAAGACACGGCTACACGCATTCCTTTCTGCAAAAAATCTGCTTCAGCTTTGTTTACCGAATAGGTAAACGTTTTCTGAATCGGAATGGGTAATATGACGTCTATAAAATGGATAGCTTCTTGGGTTTTTGATGCAATTCAAAACTACATAAATTTCAGTACATTGTAAACAGATTTTTAAGCGAATTATGACACTTCAAGAATGGGGAAATAAAGGGCAGTTTATCAGCATAAATGAACATGCCGTTTTTGTAATTGACACTGATAAAAATACAGCAAAAGACACTTTAGCTATTTTACACGGCTACCCAACTTCCACATACGATTATTACAAAGTTTTACCAGAATTATCAAAACAATATCGCGTAATTTTACACGATCATTTAGGATTTGGTTTTTCTGATAAACCGATAGATTATTCGTATTCTTTAAAAGATCAAGCTACAAATGCCTTAAAAATTTGGAATTCTCTAGGTTTAAAAAGAGTAAGCTTGTTAGCACATGACTACGGAACAAGTGTCGCTACAGAAATAATAGCAAGATATAATAATAACGAAATTGATCTACAAATTGACAAATTAGTACTCTGCAACGGAAGTATGCACATTGAATTGTCTCAATTAAGAACAATTCAGAAACTGCTAAAAGGAAGCTTCGGAAAGTATGTTGCAAAATTAACTAATTACTTTATTTTTAGTAAAAACTTACGGAAAGTTTATTTTGATAAAACCAAAGTTACCAATGAAGAATTACGAAACATGTGGCAGCAAATAGAATATAACGATGGTAAGAAAGTAATTCACTTGGTAAGTAACTACATCAATGAGCGCTACACTTATTGGAATCGTTGGATTGGCGCATTGAAAGAAACGCAAATTCCGACCACGATAATTTGGGCTAAAGAAGATCCAGTTGCTGTAAAAGCTATTGCACAATTATTAGCAACAGAAATATCAAACAACGAGTTGATTTGGATCGAAGATTGCGGTCATTTCCCGATGTTAGAAAAGCCAAAAGAATGGACGAAATTGGTTTTGAAGTAATACCAATTTTGGTTGATACACATACTTAAATATGTTAAGTTTGTGTCCCGATAAATAATGCTCAATGAAATCAGATCAAGCTTTATTAGATGAACTTACTGAACAGTTTTTCAATGTTTTCACAAACACTAATGGCCATAAGCCAGATGTAGAACACTTAAAAAAAATGTGTATAAAACAAGCTATCATTGTCAACAACACCAAACAAGTAACTGATATTTATGATTTAGAAAGTTTTGTCAAGCCAAGAAAAGAACTCTTAACCAATGGTACTCTAATTAATTTTTGCGAAAGTGAAATTTCACATACCACAGAAATCTTTGAAGACATTGCGCATCGTTTCTGTTTGTACAAGAAATCTGGAATACTAAATGGAGATGAGTTTTACACAGAAGGAATGAAAACAATTCAATTTATTAAAGTAATTGGAGAATGGAAAATTTCTTCAGTTGCTTGGAGTGATATTAAAGAATGAATTTACTTTAAAGAGAACCTGAAATGATTGACATACAAAAAGCAACAACTACAAGTGACTATAAAACAATTGAACTACTTGCAAAAGAAATTTTACATGAAGTTTACGATCCAATAATCCCAGCAGAACACACTTCTTTCTTTTTACAAAAATTTCAGACTACAACAGCAATACAAGAACAAGTTGAAAAGGAAAATTTTCAGTATCACCTACTCTATTTTAATACTTTTCCTGTTGGATATATTGGTTTTTACACAAAAAAAAATGTATTGTATTTAAGTAAGATTTATCTTTTAAAATCAAGTAGAGGAAATAAAATAGGAAAAACTGGTTTACAATTTGTACAACAAAAAGCAAAAGAATTAAAGATCAATAACATTGAGTTGTTAGTAAATCAACAAAATGAAAGTACCATTAACATTTATAAAAAATACGGATTTGAAATAGTAAAAGCAGTCTCAAATTCTTTTAGTGATGGATTTACAGTTGAAGATTATATTATGCAAAAAGAAATAATTTAATGAAAATCAACTATACAAAAAGCACCGAAAGCAAAGAATACAACGCATGCTCATATACAATTGATGGCATGAATTTTCTTGAAAGAACAGCGAAAATCACTCCTAAAAAAACTGGGCAGTTTGTAACTTGTTGGAAACGAAATATTGACGGTATTACAGAACCTTATAAAGAAACAGATGCTATTGATTTCTTTATAATTAAGGTAAACAGTACTGAAAACTCAGGTGCATTTAAATTTCCAAAAGCTGCATTGATCAAACACGGAATTTTATCTACAGCAACAAAAGATGGCAAACGAGGTTTTAGAGTCTACCCAATTTGGGATGCGCCAACTAGCAAGCAAGCGATAAAAACGCAGCAATGGCAATTGGCTTATTTTATTGACAATTAAAAAAGAAATTAATCTTCCAAATCAGTTTCTGTTTCTGGCAATTCACGCTCGTCTGCTCTTATTTTTCTTGTTCCTGCATACATATCGTATCGTACCAAACGACAATCTAAATCACCATTTTTAAGAGGTATACGCTTAGAGGTTCTCAAACCAACATGCTTTAACGCTTGTAAATCAGAAGTAATAAACCACACTTTAGAATCTGGATACCCATGTTTTAATGTGTCTCCTATTTTCTTATAAAATTCTTGAGTATCAACATTTAAACGCTCACCATAAGGTGGGTTAAATAAAATAGTGGTCTCACCAAAAACTTCTTTCTTAGAGTTGAAAAAATTCACATGATGCACTCCTATAAACTCATCTAAGTTTGCGCTTACAACATTGTCTTGTGCTTTTTGAACTGCTGATGGAGCTTTGTCAAACCCCATGATTTTATAATGACAATTTCTAATTTTTTTCAACAAAACATCTTGAATCAAATAATACAAGTCTTCATCATAATCTTTCCAGTTTTCAAAAGCGAAAAGCTTTCTATTGATGTTTGCCGGAATGTTATTGGCAATCATAGCCGCTTCAATTAAAATAGTACCAGAACCACACATTGGGTCGATAAAATTTTCTTCACCAGTATATCCTGATAATAAAACCAAACCAGCAGCCAACACCTCATTAATTGGTGCAATATTAGTTGCCGTTCTGTACCCTCTTTTATGCAAAGAGTCTCCAGATGAATCTAATGATATTGTTAAATAATCTTTCTGAATATGAATGTGAATTTTTAAACTTGGATAATCTAAATCTACATTGGGTCTTCTTCCAAATTTTTCTCTAAAATAATCTGCAATGGCATCTTTAGATTTTAATGAAACATAATGCGAATGGCTTGTAATGTTTTTAGAATTAGAAACAGCTCCGATAGCAAAAGTACCATCAACATCCATATAATTTTCCCATTTCACCTTCTTTACAGCATCATACAAATCTTCTTCATCATAGATCTTGGTCACTTTTATAGGTACTAAGACTCTAATGGCAGTCCTTAACGCAATATTAGCTTTGTACATAAAACCTTTATCCCCTTTAAAAGAAACGTTACGTACTCCAACTACAATGTCTTGACCTCCTAAATCACGTAGCTCTTTTGCCAATAATTCTTCTAAACCAAACATGGTAGTTGCTACCATTTTAAAATCTTTATCTCTTTTCATGCTGCAAAAATACATTTTAATTTAGGATTGATGATTTCTGTGAATGAAATTTTCAATCTTTTAAAAAATAGATATTTTATACTGTAAGAATTCAGTATTTTTGTACTCTAACTTTACTATGAAAACACAATCTGATTGGTTTACTTCCTGGTTTGATACTCCTTATTATCATATTCTTTACAAAGATAGAGATGGTACTGAAGCACGTGTTTTTATGCAAAATATCACGAAATTTTTAAAACTACCAAACCATACTCATATTTTAGATTTAGCCTGTGGAAAAGGACGTCACTCGCTATTTTTAAACTCATTAGGTTACAAAGTAACCGGAGTCGATTTATCTGAAAACAATATTGAATTTGCAAATAAATTTTCAAATGAAGATTTAAGTTTTAAAGTGCACGATATGCGTGATGCTTTTATAGACACCTATAATGCTATTTTTAATTTATTTACCAGTTTTGGGTATTTTGAAGATGATAAAGAAGATATTAATGTCTTAAAAAACATTAAAAATGGGCTGCAAAAAAATGGTTTGGCAGTTATTGACTTTCTAAATGTTTCTACCGTTCATAATAATCTTGTTAAAAAAGAAATAAAAACGGTTGAAGGAATTGATTTTAATATCCAACGGAGTATAAAAAATGGTTTTATCATTAAAGAGATTTCTTTTTTTGCTGATGCTAAAAACCACAAGTATATTGAGAGAGTTAAATATTTAGATTTAGAAAAATTTACATTGTATATTGAAAAATCTGGATTGAAGATCACTCACGTTTTTGGCGATTATGACTTATCTCCTTTTAATGAAAACACTTCTAATCGATTAATATTTGTTGTATCATAATGGATTATATCTTTTTAATAGCATCTGTTTTAGTAGGTGCCCTAGTCGTTTTAATATTCAAACCATCAAACAAAATAACACGTTTGTTGTTGTCTTTTAGTGGAGCTTATTTATTGTCAGTAACTATTCTACACTTGTTACCAGAAGTTTACGAACACCACCATGAGAATACAACAAAAATCGGAATTTTTATTTTAGCAGGAATCTTAATTCAGTCTGTTTTAGAATCTTTTTCTAAAGGTGCTGAACACGGACACATTCATATACACTCAGAACAAACAAAGTTTCCTTTTTTATTATTTATCAGTTTGTGTGTGCACGCATTTTCTGAAGGAATTCCTATTCACAATAATGACTCGAACTTATTAATGGCAATTGTAGTACATAAAATTCCGATTGCAATAGTTTTATCAACATTTCTATTACATTCAAAATTTTCTAGAAAGACAATCGTAATTTTTCTTGGAGTATTTGGCTTGATGAGTCCTTTGGGAGTATTTGCTGCAGATAAAATCATTTTCTTTACAAATTACCACACTGAAATTACAGCTCTAATCATTGGGGTATTCTTGCACATTTCTACCATTATTCTTTTTGAAAGCTCAGAGAATCACAAATTCAATCTTCAAAAATTTATTGCCATCCTTTTAGGAATACTGGTTACAATATTTACATTGGGATAAAAAAAAGTTGCTAATTAATTAGCAACCTCATTTATAAACTTTATACGCATTAGCCTGAGTTCTTCTTCATCATAATCACCATCAAATTCATCTAAAGCATCTTGAATTTTATCCGTTTCAGATTCCATGAAATAATCAAAAATCTCTTCTTGTTGATCTTCATCTAACAAATCATCTAAAGAATAATCAATATTTAATTTTGTGCCAGAAAAAATAATCATTTCCATTTCTTTTATCAATTGCTCCATTTCTAAGCCTTTAGATTTGGCAATATCTATTAATGGTAATTTTCTGTCTGTATTTTGTATGATGTATAATTTCAATCCTGAATTAACTCCTGTACTTTTTACAACCAAATCATCTGGTCTTAAAATATCATTCTCTTTAACATAGGTCTCAATTAGTTTGATAAATTCCTTTCCGTATTTTCTCGCTTTTCCTTCTCCTACTCCATGAACTGTAGATAAATCTTCTAAAGACACAGGGTATTTTAACGCCATATCATCTAAAGAAGGATCTTGAAAAACAACAAATGGTGGTACGCCAATTTTTGTAGCAAGTTTTTTCCTTAAGTCCTTTAGCATTACCATAAGAACTTCATCAACTCCTACAGAAGCACCTTTTGTATTGGTGATAATAGAATTGTCGTTTACTTCATTATATGCATGGTCTTCTGTCATCATAAATGACACAGAGTTTTCAATGTAATCTTGTCCTTTTGGCGTTAGTTTTAAAACCCCATATTGTTCTATTTCTTTTCGAAGATAACCAGCAACTAATGTCTGTCTAATCAACGCCATCCAATATGAATCTGTTCGCTCTTTCCCTAGACCAAAAAAAGGCTGATTGGGTGTTTTATGAGATTTCAACATGGCATTTTCTCTGCCAATTATTGTAGAAACAATATCTTTAGATTTGTACTTCTCTTTTGTGTCTCTTACAACTGATAACAATTTTACAACTTCGGTTTTTGCTTCGTGTTTTTTCTTTGGATTCTTGGTATTATCATCTAACTCAGCACCTAATCCATTTACATCATCAAATTCTTCACCAAAATAATGCAGTATATACTTACGCCTATTCATAGATGTTTCTGCATAGCCAACAACTTCTTGCAATAATGCATGTCCAATTTCTTGTTCTGCTACTGGTTTACTTGACATAAATTTTTCTAACTTTTCTATGTCTTTATACGCGTAAAAAGCCAAACAATGCCCTTCTCCTCCATCTCTACCAGCTCTTCCTGTCTCTTGATAGTAACTTTCTAAACTTTTAGGAATGTCATGATGAATTACAAAACGAACATCTGGTTTGTCTATTCCCATACCAAAAGCAATAGTAGCAACAACAACATCTGTATTTTCCATCAAGAACATGTCTTGGTGTTTCACTCTCGTTTTTGCATCTAAACCTGCATGATACGGAACTGCATCAATACCATTCACTTGTAAAACTTGTGCTATTTCTTCTACTTTTTTTCTACTTAAACAATAAATAATTCCAGATTTACCAATACGTTGCTTCACAAAACGAATGATGTCTTTGTCAACATCTTTTGTTTTGGGTCTTACTTCGTAAAATAAATTGGGTCTATTAAAAGATGCTTTAAAGGTCTTAGCATTAGATATTCCTAATGTTTTTAGAATATCCTCTTGCACTTTTTCTGTTGCAGTAGCTGTTAAACCAATTACGGGAACATTATCAATCTGCTTAATTATTGTTCTTAGGTTTCTATATTCGGGTCTAAAATCATGTCCCCATTCAGAAATACAATGCGCTTCATCAATAGCTACAAAAGAAATTTTTTGTGTTCTTAAAAAAGTCACATACTCTTCTTTTATTAAAGATTCTGGTGCAACATATAATAGTTTGGTTATACCACTCTCAATATCACTCTTAACTTGCGCTACTTCCGTCTTATTTAAAGATGAATTTAATACATGAGCAATACCTCGATGCTCAGAAATTCCTCTTATCGCATCTACCTGATTTTTCATCAAAGCAATTAATGGAGAAACTACAATCGCAGTCCCCTCACTCATTAACGCAGGCAATTGATAACATAACGATTTTCCACCACCAGTTGGCATAATTACAAAAGAGTCTTTTTTTTGTAATACACTCTGAATTACCTCTTCTTGTAAACCTTTGAACTTGTTGAACCCAAAAAACTTCTTTAGTGGGCCATATAAATCAATTTCTTCACTCATCATTCTAAATCAATCAAGTATTTATTTTTAATTTTTAAAAACTAAAAATTTTGGTTTGGGGTCTATCATTATTTATAGTAAATTTGTATCATCTAATAGGATACAATTCTATTATATTTTAAAGATATAACTTTTTTTCATTCTACTAAAATTATTAAACCTTGAAAGATTTAAATTCTATTATTGCTACAGCAAAAGAAACAATTCTTATTGAAAGTAAAGCTATTGCTAATTTATCAAATTTAATTGATGAAAATTTCGAAAATGCTGTTAAATTTATTTTAAATTCTACTGGAAGAGTAATTGTTACCGGAATTGGAAAAAGTGCAAACATTGCAACCAAAATTGTAGCCACTTTTAACTCTACTGGAACACCATCCATTTTTATGCATGCTGCGGATGCAATTCACGGTGATTTAGGGACCATACAAAATAGCGATGTTGTTATTTGTATTTCTAAAAGCGGAAATACTCCAGAAATTAAGGTGTTGGTGCCATTGATTCAAAATTATGGAAACAAAATAATTGCTATCACTGGTAATGCTGATTCTTTTTTAGGTACAAATGCAGATTTCACTTTAAATACTTTTGTAGAGAAAGAAGCATGTCCAAATAACTTAGCTCCAACTACAAGTACAACTGCACAATTAGTAATGGGAGATGCTTTAGCTGTTTGTCTATTAAAACTGAAAGGCTTTTCTAGCAAAGATTTTGCAAAATACCATCCCGGTGGTGCGTTAGGAAAACGATTGTATTTGAGAGTTTCAGATTTGATCAAAAACAATCAAATTCCGACTGTTTCAGAAGGTAGTTCTATTACAGATGTAATTGTAGAAATTACAGAGAAAAGACTAGGCGCAACTGCCGTTATTAATAATGATGTAATTGTAGGCGTTATTACCGATGGAGACATTAGAAGAATGCTAAGCAAGTCTACTGACATCAACTCATTTACTGCCAAAGACATCATGTCTTTACATCCAAAAACAATTTCTGTTGATGCAATGGCTATTGATGCTCTTGAAAAACTAGAAAATAACGACATTACTCAAATACTAGTAACAGACGCAACAAATAAAAACTATTTAGGTGTTGTTCATTTACACGATTTAATTAAAGAAGGTATCTTTTAATGAGCAAACAACCAAAACAAGAAATGTCTTTTTTAGGGCATTTAGAAGAATTACGTTGGCACTTGGTAAGAAGTACATCTGCTATCTTTTTAGTTGCCATTGTACTTTTTGTATTTATCCAAACTGTTTTTGATCATTTTATTTTAGCACACTTAGAGCCTGATTTTATTACCTACCAATTCTTTTGCCAAATTTTTGGAACTATCGGAATTGAAAGTAGCTTTTGTAATATCAACTTCCCTACTAAACTACAAAGTTTAGCATTAACGCAGCAGTTGATGAGCTCTATCTGGGTTTCATTAATTTTAGGAATCATCATTACTTTTCCATACTTATTATGGGAAATATGGCGTTTCATTTCTCCAGGACTACATAAAAAAGAGAAAAATAAATCGAAAGGGTTTCTTTTTATTGCTTCACTTTTGTTTTTTATAGGTGTATCTTTTAGTTACTATGTAATTGTACCGATGTCAGTATCGTTTTTCTATGGATACCAAATCAGTGATAATATTGTAAATAATTTTACTTTAGATTCTTATATCAGTTTATTTACAAACACATTGTTAGGAGTTTCATTAGTTTTTGAACTGCCTGTTGTCATTTACTTTTTATCAAAGTTAGGATTGGTTACTCCAGAGTTTTTAAAAAAATACAGAAAACACGCATTGGTAGTCGTATTAATTTTGTCTGCAGTTATTACGCCGCCCGATGTTGCTAGTCAAGTAATTGTATCTATACCTATATTAATTTTATACGAAGTTAGTATTCACATCTCGAGGTTTGTAATTAAAAAACAGCTTAAAAATGCCAAATAAAGTAGAAGAGTTTAATGAGTATCGTCAGAAAATGAACGAAAAACTCTTAAGCAATGACAACAAAGTTATTAAGAGAATATTTAATTTAGATACCAATGCTTTTAAAGGTGGCGATGGTTTACCCGTTAAAACCAAAGAATTACTTGGTTTGGTTGCATCTACGGTATTGCGTTGTGATGATTGTGTTCAATATCATTTAGAAACCGCCTTTAAAAATGGCGTGACAAAAGAAGAAATGATGGAAACCATGTCTATTGCGACTTTAGTTGGCGGAACAATTGTGATTCCACATTTAAGAAAAGCGTATGAATATTGGGAGATTTTAGAAGAGAATAGTTTATAAATAATTTAAGAATTCTAAACCTTTCAATTACTATATTTGATTTATGATTTTAAGAGCAGATAACATTCAAAAAATATACGGAAGCCGAAAGGTTGTTCAGGGAATTTCTTTAGAGGTTTCTCAAGGAGAAATTGTTGGTTTATTAGGCCCAAATGGTGCTGGAAAAACGACTTCATTCTATATGATTGTAGGAATGGTAAAGCCTAACGGTGGTGCAATTTATTTGGATGATAAAGAAATTACCCAAGACCCAATGTACAAACGTGCTCAAAAAGGAATTGGATACTTGGCACAAGAGGCTTCAGTTTTTAGAAAACTTACGGTCGAAGAAAATATTTTATCTGTTTTAGAATTTACAGATAGAACAAAAAAAGAACAAAAAGAAAAGCTAGAATCATTAATAGAAGAGTTTAGCTTAGGACACGTTCGTAAGAATAAGGGTGATTTATTATCTGGTGGAGAAAGAAGAAGAACCGAGATTGCTCGTTGTTTGGCTTCAGATCCTAAATTTATACTCTTAGACGAACCTTTTGCGGGAGTTGACCCAATTGCAGTAGAAGACATTCAAAGTATTGTAGCTCAGCTTAAAAACAGAAACATTGGTATTTTAATTACCGATCATGATGTGCAAGCAACTTTAGCAATTACCGATAAAACATTCTTAATGTATAATGGTAGTATTTTAAAAGAAGGAACTCCAGAAGAATTAGCTGCTGATGAAACGGTACGTAAAGTGTATTTAGGAAAAGACTTCGAACTGAAAAAAAGAAAGTTTTAGGCATCAGGTATGTATTGAATTCTCAATATTCAAGAACTTCCCAAAAACGATCTAAGATTTTTTGCGGTTCACATTGCTTCCTACGGATAATAACACATACAAGATTATTACTAGCGGAATAGAAATCACCTCTAAGGATAGGATCATTACTAATGACACTACTAAGAAAACATATTTCAATGCGTTTTCTTTCATCCCGTAACTTTTAAACTTCAATGAGAATAACGGAATTTCAGCATTCATTAAATAGCTCAAGAGCAACGTTACTCCAATTAAAAAATAATTATTTTGTACCAAGTCAATAAAAAATTGATTCTCAGAATACATTGGTATTAATGGCAACGCAATTACAACCAAACTCATAGCTGGTGTTGGCAATCCTATAAAAGAATCTGACTGACGCACATCAATATTAAAATTTGCTAAACGATAACAAGCTGCCAAAGTTAAAATTAAACCAAAATATGCTAACCAAGTTATAGAATAATCGTTCAGTGAAAAAGCACTTGAAATAGCTATAGAATCTAAATTTTCAAAACTATTTTTATAAATCATTGAAAACATAACAATTCCAGGAACTACTCCACTTGTAACCATATCGGCCAAAGAATCCAATTGTTTTCCTAATTCTCCAGAAACGTTTAATAATCGCGCAACAAAGCCATCAAAAAAGTCAAAAACAATTCCTAAAACTACCAAAAAAGCTGCTGTTGCATAATCAGAATTAACGGCAGCAATCGTGGCAATAGTACCACATAATAAATTACCTAGCGTTAATAAATTGGGAATGTGTTTTTTAATATTCATATACGTACGTTTCTACAGCGAAAATAAGAAAATCAAGTTGCTCCTTTTCACTTTCTTTTAAATTTTATCATATTTGTATCTATAATTGCTATCTAAACGTTTTTTATGCCAATATTAACTTCTGATTTTTCTCCTTCAATTCCTTTTAGGAATGGACATTTTAACACCATGTATCGCCCCTTATTCATGAAAGAAATGAGTCATTATACTCGAAAACGCATTGCTACATGGGATCATGATTTTATTGATTTAGATTTTTCTAAAGTAAATTCGAACACATTAGCCGTTTTAATTCATGGATTAGAAGGTAGTTCTGAGTCAAAATACATGATTTCAACTACCAACGAACTAAACGGAAAAGGTATTGATACTGTTGCGTTCAATTTACGTGGTTGTAGCGGGGAAGACAATCTTTTATTGGGAACCTATCATAGCGGAAAAACAGAAGATGTGCATTTTGTAATCAATCACTTATTAGATAATTACAACTATGAAAATATCATCATTATTGGTTTTAGCTTAGGAGGCAACCTAACTTTAAAATACATGGGGGAATATGCCGATGTCCTTTCTCCTAAAATCAAAGGTGCAATTGCAGCATCTGTTCCCATAGACATTGCTAGCTCAGAACTAGAAATGGACAAGTTGAAAAACAAGCTATATATCGATGAATTTTTAAAAACCATTCGATTAAAAGTGCTAGAAAAATCGTATAAATTCCCTGATTTTGAACTCAACAAAGAAAAATTATTCAAGGCAAGCCGTTTTAAGCATTTAGAATATTTGTATACCGTACCTGTATTTGGATTTGAAAGTCCAGAAGATTATTGGCAAAAAGCAAGCTCAAAACCTTATTTGTCACAAATTAACAAACCTACATTATTGATCAATGCTGAAGATGATTCGTTTTTAGCAAAAGAATGTTTTCCTAGAGAAGAAGCAGGAGATTCTGACACTTTCTTTTTAGAAATAACCAAATTTGGTGGTCATGTTGGGTTTATGTCTAGTTTTAAACCGCATGAAAACAAGTGGCTAGAACAGCGAATCAGTAGATTTATCCAAAGAAATATTCTTTAACCATTCTTTTCAATGATATAAAATTTTTCTGTTAGTAAAAATTTTGAGAATAAAGATCTACAATGATAGCAACTAAATACTTTAGTATACGGTATTAGTTTAAGAAATCCCTTTCTAGGTTTTCTTCTTAACTTTTTTGAACTGCAAATCGGACATTTACTCATAGTACATTAAATTAGTGGAGACTCTTGAGTAAAATTAACCCACAGCCATTCAAAAAACAATGGGTAAAATTACCTAAAATTTGAGTCAAACAATAACTTGTTAAAACATCTGTTATTTTAATAAAGAATTAAGATATTTGTAAACATCAATCTAAGATTTTGAAGAAACTTTTTCCTTTTTTTTTACTATTTGCTTGTTTGCAAATAAATGCTCAATCATTTCGAAATTATTCAAATGAATTTTTAAATATTGGTGTTGATGCTGCTGCTTTAGGAATGAGTAAATCTGTAGTTGCAACAAGTAACGACGTGAATTCTATATATTGGAATCCAGCTGGATTGGTTAATGTAGAAGACTACGAAGGTTCTTTAATGCACGCATCGTATTTTGCAGGAATAGCAAATTATAATTTCGCTGCATTTGCTATGCCAATAGATGATAAAAGCTCCATTGGTATTTCTATTATTCGTTTTGGTGTGGATAACATTTTAAATACTACAGAACTGATTGACAGTCAAGGAAACATCAATTTTAACAATATTAGCACCTTCTCTGCTGCAGATTACGCCTTTAATATTGCTTACGCTAAGAACCTAATTTTTAGAGATCTATATTTTGGTGTGAATGCCAAAGTAATTCGTCGAGTGATTGGCGATTTTGCTACTTCTTGGGGATTTGGGTTTGATGCTGGTATTCAATTTGAAAAAAAGAATTGGAAATTTGGTTTAATGATTAGAGACATCACCACAACATATAACTCTTGGAATTTCAACAAAACAGAGTTTGATAAAATTAAAAACTCAATTCCTGGTCAAAATCAAGAATTACCAGAGACAACAGAAATTACAAAACCAAAAATTCAATTAGGTATTGCAAGAAAATTTAGAGTTGGTAGGGATCTTCATTTACTAACTGAATTGGATTTAAACATGCGTTTTGCGCAAACTAATGATATTATTTCTACAAGTATTGCAAGTATAGACCCAACATTGGGTTTTCAACTAGACTATACAGATATTGTTTACTTACGTGGCGGTATTGGAAATATTCAAAACACAACACAATTTGACGGAAGTAAAAGTGTGTCTTTGCAACCAAATTTTGGTATTGGTTTTAAGTACAATGGAATTCAAATAGATTATGCCTTGACAAACATTGGAAGTGTTGGTAATGCTTTATATTCAAACATTTTTTCGATAAAATTTGACTATCGCTTTTTAAGAAACTAACACATGAAAAAAAAACACCTTCTTCTTTATTTATTAGTTATCTTTTTCCAGTTTGGATTTGGTCAATACAAACAATTAAGTCCAGATTCAGAAATAAGCATTATTACTGCTGATTCTGGTAAAGCATTGTACGAAGGCTTTGGTCATAGCGCAATCCGTGTTAAAAATTCTGATTTTGATTTGGCTTATAATTATGGGATTTTCGATTCAAGTGGCTCAAACTTTTATGTCAACTTTACCAAAGGGAAAATGCTTTATAAAGTAATGAAATATCCTTTTCATTATTTTGTTAGAAGCTACAATAAAGATCAACGTTGGATAAAGGAGCAAGTATTAAACCTTACACAAGAAGAAAAACAACAATTCTTCAACTATTTAGAAAATAATGTAAAACCTGAAAATGCTTCTTATTACTACGATCCGTATTTTAATAATTGTGCTACCAAAATTAGACATATTACTGATCTTATTTTAGGTGATAAAGTTCGTTTTCCTGAAAATAACAAGGGGGCTAACAAGTCATTTAGGAACCTAATGAATAAAGAAATTCCTTGGAATACTTGGGGCAGTTTTGGTATCAATTTAGCATTAGGCAGCAAACTAGACGCAATTACTACAGACAAACAAAAAATGTACTTACCAGATTATGTGTATGCTGGATATAAGAATGCAACAGTAAAAAGAAATAATGTAAACGAGCACTTGATCAAAAAAGAACATACCATTTTGGCATTCGAAGATCAGAAAATAGACATTCCTTTTTTCAGTCCTTTCTTTGTCTTTTTCTTAATTATGAATATTGGACTGTTTGTTACCATTAAAGACATCAAAAAAAAGAGAAGAACCAAATGGTTAGACTTTTTCTTATTTATAACAACTGGTTTACTTGGTCTATTAGTTCTTTTTTTGTGGTTCTTTACAGATCATAGTACAGCCCCAAATAATTTTAATTCCCTATGGGCATTTGCTCCAAACCTTTATATTGCATTCATTTTATCAAAGAAAGGAAATAGGTTATGGATGAAGAAATACTTTCAAATGTTACTATTATTGTTGATAATTACACCAATAATATGGGCTTTAAAAATTCAAGAATTGCCACTTTCAATAATCCCTCTGTTGCTACTTCTTTTTGTAAGATACTTGGCATTAATAAAAGTTTTACTGCCCTTTAAAAAATAACACAGTAGTTACTGTTTTTATTAAGATTTTAAAATCTAAAAAAGAACTTCTCTCTTTTATATAATACAAATCGTATCTCAACTTCGTTTCTTGTTCTTCCATTGTACTAGCATACGGGTAATTTACTTGCGCCCAGCCAGTTAACCCTGGCCTTACAACATGTCTAATGGCATAAAAAGGAATGTTTTCTTCTAATTCATTTACAAATTTTGGTCTCTCTGGCCTTGGGCCAATCAAACTCATGTCTCCTTTTATAATGTTATAAAATTGTGGAATTTCATCGAACCTAGTATTTCGTAAAAATTTACCAAAAGCAGTAATTCTTTTATCATTTTTCTGAGCCCAAACTGCTCCGCTTTTTTCAGCATTCGGAATCATGGAACGTAGTTTTACAATTTTAAACGTTTTACCATGGTGTCCTACTCTTTCTTGAGAATAAAATATTGGACCACGGTTACCTATTAAATTTCCAATAAGTATAAATGGAAATAATAGGACAAAAGCTAATAGCCCAAAACATGAAACTGTTAAATCTATAATTCGATGAATAAAAAGATAAAATTGACTGTCATTGTTTTTACTAAAATTAATATTCTTATAAAAGTTATGGTCCAAATATTCCTTTGGAACCCTATTTGTAGCATCTTCATAATAAGTTTCAAAACTTTTAATGTTTACTCCTTCTTCAAATAGCTGGATTAATTGCTTATTTAAGTTTTGTATTGTTTCGCTAGAAAAACCTGCAGTAGAAATAACCAATTCTGTTACCAAATTTTCATCAATCAACTTTGACAAATTAGTTGTTTTAACATCGTTAAAGTTTGAAAACCCCTCAATTTCAGCATTAGAAACATAAGTCGCAATATTATGGTTGTTTTTTTGCTGCACTAATTTCAATAAATTTTCAGCTTTAGAATTGTGCCCAATTATTATTATTGTTTTAAAGAATTTTGGGGAAAACAAAACCCACATATATAAAAACCTCCATATAATTACCGGTATGACTATTAATAAAAAGAAATAAATGATTTGCAATCTATTCTCAGGTAAGGAAGGAGTAATGTAAGGAGAAAAAACATACAATAAAGTAGTTACAAAAGTGGTTAAAACAATACTTCGAACTACTGAAAACCGATTGTTAGAAACTTTTAAATCATATAGTTGAAATATTTCTCCAAATAACAAAAAGTAGAAACTTAGTGTTATCAACCATTGATAAAACATGGTGTTTTTTGCATCAACATATTCAAAATCTGAATATGTTGAGCTAATCCATAAACTTAAAATTATCACAACAACATCTATGGAACGCAACAATAGTTTTCTCTCTGAAATATCAATATGAGATGATCTTTTACTCATAACATTTGTTTAGGGGAATAGTTAATGAAGCAAATCTTTCTATTTCAAAAGTAAGAATATTTTATGAGCTTTTTTATAATTCATCTGTATTTCTTAAACCCATAATAAGACCATATAAACATCAAATAAATAGAAGTTAATAATGATAGCTTCTCAACTTTTCTATAAAAATACCATTGAGGCTTGAGTAATTTTTTTTTATTCCTAGAATGAGAAGTATTACGGATCCTATAAATTGCTAATGTTTCTTTTATACCAACGGCATAATTTATCTTTTTGAGATATTTAAGCCATAGCCCCATGTCTTGTCTATACAATACCTCTGGCATAAACTCTTTCCCCAGTTTTTCAATATCAATAAATGCTGTTAAACAACTAATAGAGTTTGTTTTTAAAATATCAAAGTAGGTAACTTTTTCAGGAACGATAAAATCTTTATACTGTTCATTTAAAGTAACTTCATGACATCTTTTATAAGATGAAAAAACAAATCCTTCAGATTTTTCAACTTCCTGAAGAGATCTCGTTAAAAATTCTGAAAACCATAAATCATCACTATCTAAGAAAGCCAAATATTTTCCTTTTGCGTATTTTATTGAATTATTTCTTGCAATTGCAGGTCCTGAATTCTTTATTAAGAATAATTTGATTCTAGTATCTTCTTTTGCTAATTTATTTATAATTTTTACAGAATCATCTGTAGAACCATCATCAGTGATCAATAACTCCCAATTAGTATAATTCTGATTTTTTATGCTTTTTATAGTTTCTTCAATGTATAATGAAGAGTTATAACATGGTGTAATTATTGAAACGAGTTCTTTTTTCATTATTATAATAAAGATTCAACTATTTGGGGCTTTCCTGATTTATAACTTTTTATTTCATTTACTTTTTCAAACTCTATCAAAAAACTTTTGTTTTGAATATACTCTTGAAGCTTAATGATAATGGTTTTTAATATTGCCTCTGTGAATTTTTTTGAAGGAATATATTGTATAATAATTCCATTCCTATCTTTTTGAATAATTTTAAATTGTTTAATTCCATC
>Ga0105356_10001415_pt1 | contig 23632 bp, 19 predicted proteins | sample GOMGulsemesocosm_3_FD_83502 | JGI IMG/M metagenome (GOLD analysis project Ga0105356, IMG submission 83502) | Methane-oxidizing microbial communities from mesocosms in the Gulf of Mexico - GOM9D Gulf of Mexico | ecosystem: Environmental > Aquatic > Marine > Cold seeps | place: Gulf of Mexico... | reverse complement strand
CTCAGCTCGTTCTCGCTGCATATAGTCGGCGATTTCGAGGCTGAATGCGTTTCAAATGACGTGTTTTCTTTAACGACGGGCGCGCTTGAAAAGTAAGCTTTATCAGCACTTTTAGCGGTTGTGATTTTGTCCGTCAACACGCCCCCACCACTTTTAGCTCTATGCCCAAACATACGGTGCCTATCCAAGATTACGGGCCAACAGCGGCCCAATTAAATTGGCGATTGGCAGTGGCAGATTCTTCCACGCCTGAATAAAAAAACGGTACTTTGGATTAAGCGGATTCACCTCCGGAATCGTCTTAGATTTCACCAAAAAAAATTCATAGTGAAGTGGCTCTGGCATAAAACCCCAGTTTTTTTTAAACCGATAAGAACCGGTGTCGACTTTACTGCGTCCATAATCAAAACACTGTACGCCCTCCTCCACCGCCGAACACATTAGCGCCCAGTACATATAGGCATGTGCGTGCAATACGCGGGCTTTGAAATTACTGCCTGCGTAATAGGGTAAAACCTGATCACGAAAATAGAAACTGATCAGCGCCGCCACGTCGCGTCCTTGGTGGGTAATCACCTGGGTGCGGCAGGCGCGACCAAACTCTTCACGCAACATTTGAAAAAAGCGAGCGGTTAATACTGGCGTACCAAGATTTCGCAAGCTCTCGGCGTATAAGCGGTAGCCCCTTTGCCACCCAGGCTCCTGTTCCGTTTGTAAGTTAGCCGCCAGGCCTTTGCGGATAACCGCACGCTGTCGGTTTGGAATGGCCTTGAGGTTTTTATCGTGATCGGCCAACAGTGTTTTGCGAAAGGTAACGTACAAGTTTTTGGTCGGCCAGTCGCTGTGCGTCGCGTGTGAATTTCGAAACTCTAAGCAGTCAACGCCAAGCTGTTCAGCCAGTTCGCAGGCAGCTTGACGCAACGCCTGCCCCGCGCATTCGCTTGCAGCCACTATGCCACCATAAACACAAAATGGCAGTGACGTGAGCCGGTTGCCAAACAGTAAGCTTTTTATCTGCGCCAGTGGCAACACACCCAATAGCACACCATTGTCTTCAGCGTACAAAAAATAAGTGCGATGGCCGCACGCCTCTTCAATCACCCGCTGCCAGCCCGACAAGTGAAAAAAAGTCGCCTCGGGGGTGGCGTTGACGAACCTATCCCACTGTTGACGATGGCTATTATCCAACGACTTCACCCGTATCATCGCCACTTACTCCCGCGCCGATGAGCGCAGGACATCTTTTTCGGAGGCCTTGTACACCGTGTTTTGATCCAACCGATACGACGGATAATACTGCTCCGACGTTGGAAACACACGATCAACCCGGTTCCATTCAAAGGCCTCTAACAATGCCTGTAAACGGCGATGGGTTTTATGCAAATTGATGTAGTGACGAAAGCGCGTCTTGACGCTCAAGCCGTGGACCCTAGGTTGACCAGGGTCTATTTCCCAAGGGTGAAAATAAAACATACAGGGTTGCTGTTCGCGCCGATTAATGCGCCCTAATGCCCATCGGCTAAACCAGTAAGGGTAAAATCGGAACCAGCCACCGCCACCGCAGTTAACATTGCGCGCGCAAATATTCAGAGTGCTGACCGGTATTTCCAGTAGCCCATTAGACCAACGAAAGGCGAAGCGTGGCGCCTCAGGCATGCCATATAAATCGTGATGTACTGGCACAACGCTCGAACTGTATTGATAACCCATCTCACGCAGGACATCGATAGCCCAAAGATTGCTGGCATTGATGGAATAACTGGCCGCTCGATAACCCTTTACCTGTGAGCCGGATACATCCTCCAAAATATTTTTACTGCGCAACACGTCGCGACGGAAAGCCGCTTGCGTGTGGTTTACCACACGTACATGCTCCCAGCCGTGACTGGCTAACTCATGGCCTGCGGCGGCAATACGCTTGACCATGGCGGGGTAGCGATCGGCCATCCAGCCGAGGGTAAAAAATGTGGCTTTGACACCCTGCTCATCAAACAGCGCCAAAATTTTATCGACGTTGGCTTCCACCCTGCAGGGGATGTTGGCCCAGTCACGCTTGCTGAAATTCGCTTCAAAGGCCGAGACCTGAAAGTAGTCTTCCACATCCACCGTCATGGCATTAACAATGGACGCCTCAGTGCCGTTCTCACGGCTCATGACCTGTGCGCCCAGCGCTGTAAGTGCTCGGCAATACGCGGCGCCGCAGCACCATCCCAGTATTCAGGCACACGTCCCGCTTTCCCCCCACCGCGCATTAACTCATCAAAGCAGCCTCGTATTTTCTCAGGGTCTGAGCCAACCAACGTATTGGTACCCTGCACAAGGGTAATCGGGCGTTCGGTGTTTTCACGCAGGGTTAAGCAAGGCACGCCCAGCGCCGTGGTCTCCTCTTGAATGCCGCCAGAATCAGTCAAGACCACCTCGGCATCTTTCATCAACCCCAACATTTCAAAGTATCCCTGAGGTGGCAACGCAATGAGGTTGGGGCTGTCGAGGTAATCGGAGAAACCAAAGTCCTCAATCACTCGCTGGGTACGGGGGTGCAGTGGTAGCACCAGTGGTAACTCGCGGCTGATACTCAACAGCGTGTCTAGTAGACGTTCGAGCGTGACGGCATCGTCGACATTAGAGGGTCGATGCAACGTCACCAGTCCATATCGCTCAACATCAAATTCGTCCAGAATCAGTCGAGCATCAATAGCTTTCGACAGGTTGTAATACAGGCTATCAATCATGACGTTGCCACAAAATTTAATCTTATCGGCCGTAATACCTTCGCGTAAAAGGTTGCCTTCTGCCGTGCGCTCGGTGATAAACAATAACTCAGATAATTGATCGGTTAGGATGCGGTTAATTTCCTCTGGCATGCTCCTGTCGCCACTGCGCAAACCCGCCTCCACATGCAGCACCGGTACGGATTTTTTCGCCGCCACCAATGCACAGGCAATGGTTGAATTAACATCACCCACGACCAGTACCGCGGCTGGTTTTAATTCATCAAGAATGGGTTCAAAGCGTTTCATAATCTCGGCGGTTTGTTGTGCGTGAGAACCCGACCCCACGCCCAAATCCATGTCGGGTTCAGGGATTTCCAATTGCTCAAAAAAGGATTGTTTCATGGCCGTGTCATAGTGCTGCCCCGTGTGCAACAGGCAGGCCGAAACACCATATTCTGGATTTTTAAGCTCGCGCATGATCGGCGCTATCTTCATAAAGTTGGGCCTAGCCCCAACGACACAGAGTATTATCGGTAAGTCCTCTCGCACCACATACCTCCGGTGTTCAAAAGAAATTTACAGTCTTACAGCGCAAAGCCAACACTGAAAGTCACACGATTTTCAGTATATTCATCATCGCGAAAATCAGCCTGTCTATCGGTATAGGTGTAGTTGAGCGACAGCTTCGTGTGATGATTAAACTGACGAATCAGCCCCAAATAAAGGCGCCATGTTTGCGAATCTTCCAGCCGACTTCCCGATAATGAATCCGCCCGTCGCTCACTCAGCGTCAAGCGGCTATTAACGCTTAAGTTGCTGGCTAAGCGACGATCGAATGACACCTGATAGCGGCTAAAACGAGAGGAATCGTTGTCTTCCTCACGAATTTGTTTTGAGTGTTGCACACTGAGGTTCAACGCACTCACGCGTCCCTGCAAGCTGTAAGCAAGCTGCAGACGTTCATCGACCACCGGGCTGCGGGTGACGGTAGTTTGATTAAACGCGATCAACACAGGCTCACCGTACTGACCCTGCAGCACTTTTCCGCTGGCATCCAATACCGGTAACAACAATTCATCAAGACGCAAATCACGTGTATAAACCAATGTTTTGACGTAACTCACTGAGACCTCGCTGCGACGTCGATGATGGGTAAACGTTAGCTCGGGCGTATCACCAAAGAAACGATTGCCAAAGCCAAGGTTAAGTTCGGTGCGTGGGTTGGGTATCCAGCTCACACCGGCGCTCCAACGCTGACCGTCTATCTCGTCATCAGCAGAGGAAAAATCATTAAAGTCCCGACCGGTTGAAGCATTAATCTGCCAAATACTATCGACCTGATAGCCCAGGGTAAGGTTAGCCGAGCCTAATTTATCATCGATATTGTCATTGCTCTGCTGGCTATAGTCGACCTGTTGCTGATTTACATCGAGGGACCAGCTGAAGCGACCTAAGGTGTTTTTCAGTGATGTAGCCAGTGTTTGTCGATCGCTATCCTCAACGCTATCACGTGAGTTTTTTTGCCCATTAAAGCTATAGCGCAGGTTGAGCCTGGCCCAATCACCAAGTTTCGCCGTAAGGTACGGGCTGGCCTGATAATCATAGGTGGTATTAATATTGTCACTGCGATTTAAACTGCTGTCGCCACCGCTGCGAAAAGGGTCCACTGTATTTTGCTGAACCCGAGAGGACAGATCGACAAACAAAAAGTTTTTAACCAACTCCAATCCCGCATCGGCGCTCAGGCGTGGATTAGAAGAGTCCCGTTCACCGCGGTCGGTATCGTTGCAAACCGTGTCATCGTCGGTCAGGGAGTTCAATTCAAGCTCTGCGTTCAAGTCGAGATGTGCGCGACGCCCCTCACCCTTGAGCGTCACACCGGGCGTCAATGTTGTGATCACATCCGCTGAGGTATGCTGCGCTTCCAGGCATACGTTATCGGTATAGACCTCGCTGACACTTAAGGTCGCCGCGCTCTGCCAGTCGCCCGCCTGTAAGGTGACCGGCAGCCCTAACACTGCAGCCACGAGCAGCTGAGTTACCCCGCACCGCTGGGCGAGCCCAACGCTGAGTGAGACAGAACCCATTCGTCTACTCATCTATCCCTGCTCCGCATGATCGCTGTGGCTAGAGCGACTTCCATAACCGTAGCCATAACCGTAGCCATAACCATAGCCGTGCTTGTCCATACGATTTTGTTTGGCTTTGTTCAACACCAAACCAATAATCTTATCCCCGTCTAGATACTGCATGGCTTCCAAAACGGCGTCTTGACCGGTTTGTTCAGCCGCCACTACAAACATAATTTGTCCCATATGGTTGGCCAACACCCCCGCTTCGGTTGTCAGTAACAGCGGCGGCGAATCAAAAATAATCACCCGGTCGTGATAGCGCTGGGACAGCTCTAACATCAAGCGTTCCATGCTTTTACTGGCCAACAACTCAGTTGCTTTCTCATGTAAGTAGCCTGCGGGTAACACCCGAAGATTCGTTAAATTGGTTTGAATCAACACATCGGCTAGGTTCTTTTCCTTGTTTTCCAACAAATTTGTTAGACCCGGTAAGTCGTCGGGTATACCGAGCAAATGCGCAGCCGAGGCCTTGGTAACATCGGCGTCAACTAATAACACGGTCTTATCTTGTTCCATCGCAATACTGAGCGCCAAGTTCACCGCCGAGAAAGTTTTCCCCTCACCGGGCAAGGCACTGGTAACCATAATTAGATTGGCGTTATCGACCTGAGCGGCGCCTGTTTTGTCTATGTTCATCAACAGCGGGCGCTTAATGGTTCGGTACTCTTCAGCGATGCGACTGCGAGGTTTCTCTGGGGTGATCATGCCCAACTCGCCCAAGCGCGAAAAAGGAATGTGATGATAGTGACAGTCCAGCTTTTCACTATTTTCGGGTTTTACTGCGGAGTCAGTCGCGGCCGCAATACCACTGGTGACAGCCCCGACTTGCAACTTGTGGGATTCACCCTCATCCGACACTGACCCAAGACTGCCTGTAGGCGGTATTTTTTCACAGCTCTGCGAGCTAAGCGTTGCGGTATCCCGCACCACATCGTTGAGTTCAGTGGCGCCTTCCGCGTCTGAGGCTTTAGGCATAGGATTCAGCGCCCTGGGTTGATGAGTGGGATAGTCCTCCACTTTTTTACCCAGCTTGCTCACCGCCTTTTCAATAATACTCATTGCTGTATTACCATCATGGCTACTTCACATAAAACTTATCGACTGGCTCAAGTTGACACCGACAAAAGCACCAACCAATAAAATCATCAAGGCACCGAAACAAATTACCCGCACCACCTCTCTGTGTTTAACCTCGCTCGTCGTGATCATCATGACCGAGCCCAACACCGGCAGGCCGGTGATTTCTGCGAGCGTATTTCGATCAAAAATAATTGGTTTCAACAGCGACAGCAACAATGCCAACCCAATGCCTGCCCCCATAGCCCCGATCAACACCGCCGCATTAAGCAACAGCTTATTGGGTTCATTGGGTTTGAGTGGTACAAATGCCGGGTCCACCACCCGAAACTTAATGTCATCGGCATTTTTTTCAACCTGATCACTCAACAGCGCTGATTCACGTCGTTTCAACAACGCCTGATGCTGTTGCGATATGACTTTATAATCACGGTCCAGCTGTTTCGATTCGGCTTCAATTTCAGGTATTCGATCAACTCTTTTATCCAGCATATTGACTCGCCGACGGTACTCTCTCACGCGCACTTCAATTTCAGCAACTCGGGCCTCAGTCTCAGCCAACATACTCCGCATTTGCTGGTAAACGGGGCTGCTCTGCAAACTGCTTAAACCATCGGGCTGTGCCTCGATCATGTCTTTTATTTCTAATTCTTTTTCTTTTTCTAGGTCTGCAATAACAAACGCTATTTGTATAACCTCTGGGTGCAAATCAGTATAGCTCACCGACAACCTGTCTAACTTCTCCTGTAGCGCCTGAATACGATGATCCAACGGAGAGTTTCGCATACTGGTCAGGCTACTCGACAGAAAGACCGGCTCCTCTCCTGCCAATTGTCGTTTCACTTCATCGCGTCTATTAATCAATTCTTTGAGTTGCAACTCAGAGCCGATCAATTGCTTTCGCTCCATTTCTAATCGTTTGTAATAGTCACCCGCCGCCCCAGGCAATATGCCAACATGGCGCTTCTTAAAATCCGCCAAGCGGCCTTCGGCCTCGGTAAGGCGCAACTCATAATCGGCCACCTGTTGATCGAGAAAACTCTGAGCACCCGAACTGTCCTTACGTTTTTCACTCAAGGTTGACTCGATAAAAATACTCATCAGTGACTCAACGATACGTTTCGCCACGGCTCTGTCCTCGTGCTTGGCTGACACAGCGTAGAGCGACGAACTCTGGCGCTCTCCCGACAAACTGATCGAAGACTTCAACTTCTCCAGTAATCGCTCCTCTTCCAAGTCTGACTTAACCGCTAAATCTAAGTCCGCCATGCGCATTAGCTTCTCCAAATTGGGACGACTCAAAAGGGTGCGACTCATTAATTTCACACGCTGATGCATGTCCGGCTGAATGGCCAAACCACGTAGAAGAGGTCGTAGAATACTGCTGCTGTCGACGTCGATACGCGCGGTTGCTAGGTAGGCTTCCGGCAACTGCCAAACCCATAACCAGCCAGCCACCGCCAATACCCAGCTGAGTGCCAACCCCAACCACTTGAAGCGCCACACACCCCAAAAGTATCGATACAGTTGAAGGATTATATCTTGCATCACTCACACCTATTCATGGGAGCGCGGTAAACTCATGGTCATGTAATAGCGCAGCTTTTGATGTTGTATAAACAGTGATTTTAGAACCAAGCTTCTGGGATAATGACAATATCACCGGGTACCAGGTCCACATTCGCACTGATATCACCCTCGCGAATCAAATCCTCAAGTCGCAACGGGTAAGACACCTGCTCACCGCCCTGCTGACGAATCACCACGGCGTCGTTGCCATCGGCAAACTCCGTCAATCCCCCCACGGCGATCATAAGATCCAGCAGGGTCATGTGCTTACTAAAGGGGATGCTCAAGGGCTTAACTGAGGCGCCAATGACGCGAATCTGCTGCTCTGGTACGCCACTAAAACCTTTAACAATCACCGTTACCACTGGGTTCTTAACGTATTTTGCGTAGGCCTTCTCAATATCTCTGGCCAGTGCCGTAGAGCTTTTACCGCTGGCTTCTAGATCTTCCACCAAGCGCGTGGTGAATTTGCCATCGGGGCGCACGGTGACACTGGTTGACAGCTCCTGATTGCCCCAGACAAATACTTCCAATATATCCCCCGGCCCGACCACATAATCATACTGCTGCGCAGCGACACTCGGGGGGGAGCCGGTCGTGGAACACGCACAGGTGAGCAATAGGACACTCACAACGCTTAAGAGCCTTCCTAGTCTTGACATAACACTCGCTAATTTAAACACCTAAGCCTCCCAAAATAACAAACCACTCAATTCTACTGAACTGAATTAAGCCAACAAAAAAAATTCCACCGCCGACTCAACCACATGTCCTTACATATTCGTAAATTTCACGAAAAAGGCCAGAAAAAAAATAAATTAAAAAACCTTTAAAATAAATAATTATGTACAACAAAGTTATAATAACCTTACAAACAATTAGAGGTGGTATACGTCATAAATACCGTTCAAAAGTCGACTTCAGTTATTAGCTGTGTTTTTTATATAAACGAAAACTTTTATTTACTCGACAATAACAAATGAGGTACGCAACGTACTAGTGAGACCGCCCTGCTAGGTCTAAGCTCACTTCAGCACTGAACATTTTTGTAAAGGGGAAGCGCATGTTTCTTGAAACCCTGTATCGATTCATCGCAACTTCCGGCGTACTGGTATGCCTATTCAGCGGCTTAGTGCGTTTAAGTGGCACATATCATATTTTTGGCTTCGAGATATTAACGCTTTATCAAGCGGGAATAGGCATAATGCTCGCCAGCGCCCTGCTGAAACTTGAATTGATTCACCGCTCTCAGCGTAAGACTTAAGGCTTCTTAAAAACCAGTCAGCACCATGATAATGATCAGGCAGACCCGTATGTTTGGCTTGACGTTTTATCCCACGGTCTACTGGAACACAGGCGAGTCGCTAATGTACGAAGAATTCTATGGATTAACAGAGGAACCGTTTCGGCTAACACCCGATTCCAGACTGTGTTTTAGTCACAACAGTTATAAAAATGCCAAAGCCTATATGCAGTATGCACTCTATCGAGGTGAGGGTTTCATCGTTGTCACAGGTCACCCAGGCACTGGCAAGTCGACACTGATCGGCGACCTAACTTCGGAGTTCGACGGCGGTAAAATCATGTTCACCAGTCTTTCCTGCCCGCAGATAGAAGGCGACGAGCTGTTGCGCCTTATCGCCCTGAATTTTAATTTAGACGCCAACACTGAACACAAGTCGCTGCTGCTACACAGCTTGATGTTGTACTTCCAAGATCTTTATCGACAGGGGCGCCGCTCTCTGCTGATTATTGACGAAGCCCAAGACCTGCCCGTCAACGCCCTCGAAGAGCTGCGCCTGCTCACCAATTTGCAACAGAATAACCAGCCGCTGTTACAAATATTTCTAGTGGGTCAAAAGGAGTTGCGCGATACCATTCTTTCCCCAAATTTAGAACAGCTGCACCAGCGTATTGTTGCCAGCTGTCACCTCGAGGCACTCAATGAGCACGACACCTGCGCCTACGTTAAATACCGTCTCACTAAAGTCGGCTGGAGCAATAACCCACTGCTCGACGACAGTTTATTTCCAGCACTCTACCAATACAGCCGGGGTATACCGCGCCTGATCAATCTCATCTGCAGTCGCTTATTACTCCACGGCATGGTGGAGGAACGCCGACAGCTCAACGGCGACGACATGATGGTTGTAATCGACAGTTTGATACAAGAAGAGCTGCTGAACGTGCCACTGCACAACGCCAGCTTAAGCCCGCTGCCCATCAATTCGATCCAGCCACAGCCTATCTCTAACCGCTGATACGGATCACTCAGTTAACGGAGCCGCCAGCCCATGCTACAAACTGAGTTCAATCACCGCTCAACCGTGGTGCCGATATTTTCTGGCGGGGGTACACGCCTGCCTGCGCACATAGGCATACTCACGGCTATGCAAGAACTTGGGATCGAATTTGAACACCTAGTCGGGGTATCTGGAGGCAGTATTGTCTCGAGTTTACTGGCATCTGGGATGAGCTTAGAGAAGATTAAAAGCCTCGCCCTTGAAACTGATTTCAATCAATTTCGCGGTTTTTCACTTATTCGCCTATTAAAAGATGGCGGGCTCTCTTCCGGCGATAAATTTGAACATTGGATGGATGACATGCTTGAAGGGCGACGCTTTAAAGACATCGAGCTTGATTTTCATGTGCTGGCTACCGACGTCAACGGCGGCGGCCCGGTCATCTTTGATAAACAGACCACACCGGATTTAAAAATATCAAAAGCCGTGCGCTTCTCCATGTCAATTCCACTGTTATTCAGTTTTCAACCGTTTAAAGAACACATCATGGTCGACGGCGCTATCCTCTCCGAAGACGCCCTGTTTCGCGATTGGGCAGGCAATAACACCCCCGTGCTCTGCTTTCGCCTAAAGAGCGAGCAACAGACCAACCGAACCTTTAAGAAGCCCTTATTTCCTTTAAAGTGTTACCTCACGATGCTCATCAAAACATTTATGATCGCTATTTCACGTGAGTATGTACACGCCGAACACTGGCACAACACCATTGTGATTAATACCGGCAGCGCGTCTGCCGTCGACTTTAATATGACCCCTGAAGTAAAAGAGCAGCTTTTTATCAGTGGCTATGAAACCGCACTGGAGTTCATACCCAAAAAAGTGGGCATTACCGGACGGCCTCATCACTAGCGCACTGGCTACCATGAACAGCACCCATCCGGCACGGAGCGTCTATCACCATCACTGTGGGGACTGCGGCTGTGGGGTTTATTGTGCCTGTTGGTCGCCCCCTACAATTACGCCCAAGCCAACAATGAAGATTCCCTGGAAGATGCCACCCACCGCGTTTTTCGCACCGATTACTCAGTCCTTCTCGTTTCCAACTTCATAGAGCCTATATTTTCAGCCCGACTCGCCGCCAATTTCTTAGCCATAAACGCTTCCAGCCCACCATGGCTAATCGCACGCCGAGACACCCTATAATCCTCGATAGGCGCCACAACACCCTTGTAAAAAAGGTGTGGCAACAATAGATACCAGGGCATTCTTAAGCAGTGAGCACGCAGATAAAGCAGCCACTCTGCGAAGTTCGTTGCTGAACCACGACAGCTGCTGTGATTTGCGCGCAGTCCCTCGCAGAATAAATAGCGCATCACAGCGTTTACGCCGCGTCCCATGCGGGCCTGACCTCTTGCGCGCATAATAACACCGGCGGGGATAGGGGTTAACAAATGAATCTGCGCCTGTTCAAGGGCATAAAACAGCGGCCGCTTTAAATCCATCTCACTGGCACGGTCGAGTAACGTTGACCAAAACCCCGTCGTCATAGAAAAGCGACGCAACAAGCTATCAATGTCCACTAGGTCCCGCAACCCGTGCTCAAACTCACCATCGTGAAACAAGTGGGCGGCACTGTGCAGCACTAAATCTTCATCCCCTAGGCGATACAAACCTGGGTGCCCCTCGATGGCTACACAGGAGGCAAGCAACTTAACACTGCTGGGCTTTAAGCGTGCTGTCAGCGGTAAGATAGCGTGATGTACATCGAGCAGTGTCTGCCTATGAGCATGCTTTAAAGGCGGTAATTCATGCATCCAGCGTCGATAATAACGATCATCGTAATCACCGTGGTGGCTCGATAACCACCCCTGCCGCTCCAGCAATTTCTCTGCCCGAGGCAATTGCTCATGCGGCAACAGGATATCAATGTCGGTGAACAGCCGGCCGTTCGCTGGCGGCAGCTTAGCGAGCGTATAGGCCGCGCCTTTCAAGAGCACTACCGGTGCATGCAGCGACTGTAAAGCGGTTTCGATACGCGCAGCTTCGGCGCTGACCAACGCCGCGTGCCGCTGCGTAACCCGAATCGCCGAGCGTAGTTGTTGTAATACGGGCTGAGGCAGCGTGTTGCAGTACCGCTGCGCCTCACAAAGGTAATACAAACGCGCCAGCAGGTCACTGTCACGCGCCTGGCGCACGAGCAGATCCCACTCCGATAAACTGAGCTGACCTAGCTGTGCGGGTTCGGCTAAGACACGGGTTAGTAAACTCTTTTGAGTGCTAAACATCGTCGGCTAAAGCCTCAAACCGTGCGACGGCTTCATCTAAGTTTGAGTAGCTAAAGTCAAAACAATCACACTGATTTAATAGCCCCTCTATCAACGAGAAACCCGCGCTGCCCAAGATATTAAAATTGAACGACTGCTGCGCTAACTCTAAGAAAGTTCTGGATTTTTCCCGCGCGATTAAGCGTGTCTCGGTCCGCGGCATATAACGCGGAAAGACAATCCAGCGCGCGACGGCTGTCTCTGCCATAGCCTCGACACTGCTGCTCGGCGCACGCATGTGGGCAACCGTGCCCTTAGCCGTATCGCGGGTGGCGTTGCTGAAATACTGCTCAGGGGAAAAGTCACGCATGATATCAATGGACGCGTTCTTCAAACTTATCGGGCGTGGCATAGCGACGACCCGCTGCGGTGATGGAGCAGGCGGTTGCCGCTGTGGCCAACCAGTGGCGTCCACCGACGGGTCGCTGAGCGGCAGCAGTGTTAGCTCGTCGGTTAACAGACGCCAACCTCGACTCACCAACGCCGCACACAGAGTGCTCTTACCCGCCCCTGGTGGTGCGGGCAGTAACAGGGCCAAACCCGATTTCTCAACAGCGGCGGCGTGCACTACCAAATATTGGTGCGCGTGTGAGGACACGCACCAATTCAGCCCCCACTCCAACAGTGGTCCAGCCTGCTCTCGCGGCAAAGGTTTAAAGGGCACCTGCCCGTCCATGGAGAAACGTACCTGCGGTCGCCACCAGCGACGCAAACCCATAGGGGACGAGAGATTGACATGAAAATCTGAAAACGCTGACGAATTCAGCGGGTAATCTCGATAAAGGGCCTGCAATGCATTGGGCAACGCGTCTATGTTTGAACGAACATTGGCAGTAAAAGGCCCTAGCTGTATCCTAATACCCGTCGTTGCCATACTTTCATGCAAGTGTTCAGGGGCGTAACTCGACAACATCATAGGTCGATCGACTCGATCAAGCCCAGTGCCCTAAATTGGAATAAGTGCTGGTTGATTGACTGATCAGCTAAAGGCTGAAGAGTATCGTTTTCGGCATTTTCAAACCGATTTTCACCCGCGTCAAAGAGCTCTGTGTAACGCTGCTGAAGCTGCCCCCCGCTGGCGGGATGCTCTTGCAACAAGCTCAATAGTCGCGCGGCTGACCTATTCAACAAATGTAAATCACCACTGCTGGGCTGATATACAACACTATGAGATTCGCCTTGCCAATCGGCAAAACGCATCTTATTGTCAGGGGAAACAAACCAACGAGCTGACATTACCCTACCCTCAAATACCTTGCTAATGAGTATAGAAGTAAAGTGAAGCGGCGACTGAATAGAATAGAGGTACCCGCGGTTTTATCATCGAAAAAATGAACGCCATGAAAAGATCGAATACAGGTGTTATTTTATTATGATCACTCAGGATCAGAACTTGTTTGCACACACTGACCTGTTTCAAAGTCAAAGCTTTCACCCACTTTACAGCATGGAATACACGCACCGTCGTATTCCACATAACCCGGCGCACAATCGCCATGGGCGTTCAAGAAACACTCCCCCGCTTCATTCATGTTCACCAACAGAGCAAATAGATCGTCCAGACTGATCATTACGCCCTCATAGAGCTCACCCGTCTCCACCGCGTAGCCCAAGTCGATAATTTGCTGTGCCGTGGCCCCATAAATAAACGGTGCTTTCGCCGCGTTTAATAGCGCTGCGACCAAGTGGTTTTCATAGGTACCTATGCTGCCGGCCAGCTCATGCTCGAGCATGACATCCAGCAGAGTAAGCACCGAAGGCATGTAAGGATCAGAGGGTGGAGAAATGGCAGGGTCAAAGCCAAAGACAACGCGAAAGATGGACCCTCCTTCGGTACTCCACTCCTTGCACTTACCACCACCGCCGATATCGTCGTCGCACATACCCGGCGAATAACCTGTGTCACTCCACGCCTCGAGGTTATTCTTCCAAAAACCTGGGGTGCAACCACGCCCATCACAGTCGTCGTGATCGTGCCCAGAGACATTGCCGCTCATCATGCCCGATGGCGAACAAGCAAGGCCCCACACAGGACGGCTAAAGAGCGACATCAATACGGGGGCACCCACACCCACACGAGCTAACTGACGGCGATTTAAGGGCGGCATGCTGGACTGATCGTTTGTTGTGCTAGGTGCTTGAGCTCGATTCTTTTTCTGTTTATCTTTCATAATTTTATTTATCCAAAAAATTCAACCCTATGGATATACAAGACAACGTCTATTAACAATTTCGGATATTAAAACTCATCCTATCAACCAACACGCATCACTACAGACAGAAATAAAAATTTTTAATCTGATACATGTATATAAGCGCATCATTCGCGAGCAAGCGTTACAGTCCATGCAACAAATGAGCCGTAACGCTAACCCACTGTTTTTAATAAAAAATATAATAACTAAGTCGTATCATTTAAACCCATCGACAAAAAGTGTAAATATTCCTGACACCACCAGCCTAAAATTCGAGTGCGGGTAATACCCACAACGAAACTCGATCGACATCAGATACTCTGAACCATTGCATGCTTCAAAGGCGCCAATAATCGACAGACTGTAACGCCAGTTCTTCTCGACACACCACCGATTTCACGTCTACCAGCAGTGCGTTCTCTTGCATAATGCTCTTAATATCAGATACACGTAATTTTCGATACGCCTCATGTGGAACCGCTAAAATAACCACACGTGCGCGTGGTAATGCATCCCATTCGACAAGCCTCACACCGTATTCATTCTGTGCCGCCTGCGCATCCGCTACAGGGTCATGTACTGAGAGCCGACAGCGGTATTCCATTAATTCATTAATGATATCCACTACATGGGAATTGCGCAGGTCAGGGCAATCTTCTTTAAACGTAAGCCCCAAAATAACCACCTCTGAGTCGTGTACGCTCAGGCCTTTTTTAACCAAGCACTTAACCGTTTGTTCAGCTATGTACTTGCCCATTGAGTCATTGGTCTGACGCCCCGCTAAAATCACCTGAGGGTGGTGCCCCGCGGCCTCCGCTTTATGAGTCAGGTAATAGGGGTCCACACCAATGCAGTGCCCGCCCACTAACCCCGGCTGAAACGGTAAAAAATTCCATTTGGTTGCCGCTGCCGCGAGAACATCCGCCGTATCAATGCCTAGTCGATGGAAAATCAGCGCCAGCTCATTCATCAATGCTATGTTTAGGTCACGCTGTGTGTTTTCAATGACCTTGGCAGCCTCCGCCACTTTCAGGCTATTGGCTTGGTGTACACCCGCATGAACAACTCGCTCATAGAGAGCCGTTAAACGCGCCAAGGTCTCTGGCGTGTCACCCGCGACTACTTTTACGACGGTATCCAAACGATGCTCTCTGTCGCCAGGATTAATACGCTCCGGTGAGTAACCCACATAAAAACCTGCGTCGGAGTTCGTCTCTCCAGCGACCCCTGAGTCATCAACTGCTCCCAACCAACGCAGGCCAGAGACAGATTCGAGAATGGGCACACAAAACTCTTCGGTACAGCCGGGATAAACCGTCGACTCAAACACCACCGTGGTACCGGGTTGCATATGCTCAGCCACGGTACGACAAGCCGCTGCCAGTGGCTTTAGATCGGGTTGATGGGCCTCGTCTATAGGTGTTGGGACGACGACAACAATAACATCGGCTGCGGCCAGACTCGTTGCATCGGTGGTAAAGTCTAACTGAGTTGCCGACGCCAACCGGGCTTGATTAACCTCCCCCCCTGGATCACACCCCTGACGGTAAAGTGCCAATTTCTTTTCATCTAAATCGAAACCAATCGTTGGCAATTCATGGCCAAAAGCCACCGCCAAAGGCAAACCCACATAACCTAAACCAACAACCGCTACCGTTTCCATCAAGTTACCCCATCGTTTATTGCCGTCAAAATAATCACTACTACAACGCTGCCTATCGCAACACCGAGTCAGTGTTAATGGGACCGGAGTTCAATCACACTGGGCGGATCACTGCCAGCGTTTTTATGCCCACAGGCCTGTTGCGCCATATACCAACGGCATGTTTCAACCAAACCTTCTTCAGCCGTATGACTAGGCTGATACCCTAAGTGAGTATGAGCCTTGCTGATATCAGCTTGTGAGTGGCGTACATCCCCTTCCCTAAACTCGTCATAGCAGGGCTTAGCATGACCTATTTCAGGACTGGCGGGTGTCAGCTGCTCACGCAATAGGTAGAACAGTCCTGTCAGTGATAAGCGCCCACCTACTGCAATATTAAACACCTGATTAATTGCTGTCGGTTTGTCGCTAAGCGCCGCTAAAATGTTGGCTTGCACCGCATTGCCAACAAAACAAAAATCCCTTGAGGTTTCCCCGTCGCCATTGATATGACAGGTATTACCATCAAGTAGCTGTTGTATCCAACAGGGAATCACAGCGGCGTAGGCCCCTGCCGGATCTTGCCTGGGACCAAAGACATTAAAATACCTCAAGCCAATACTGGACAAGCCATAGACACGGGAAAAAACATCGGCGTAAAGCTCATTCACGTATTTTGTGACCGCATAGGGGGATAACGGCCGACCTATATTTGGCTCACGTTTTGGTAGGTCGGGGTTATCACCATAGGTGGCCGATGATGCAGCATAAACGAAACGCTTTACCTTGGCCTCTACGGCCGCCACCTGCATATTAACAAAGCCATCAACATTACTGGCGTTAGACAAGATCGGGTCTTCAATCGAACGTGGCACACTGCCCAGCGCGGCGTGGTGAAGCACAAAGTTCACCCCATTTACCGCCTCTTTGCAGTCGCTGATATTGCAGATATCTTTTTCAAAAAATGTAAATTTCGCCCAGCAGGATTCGCCTACGACGGCCCGGACATTGTCGAGGTTTTCGAGCCTACCTGTCGACAGGTTATCCAAACCGATAACCCGCTGATTAAGTTGCAATAGGGTTTCCAAAAGATGGGAGCCGATAAATCCTGCGACACCGGTAATCAGCCAGCGATATGAGTGTTGTGAGAGCTGTTTTTTTGCGGTGCTGTAGTTAAAACCAGAGTTAAAACCAGAGCCAGAATCATAACCAGAATTCATTGACACACCTCAGCCAAAAGAAAGGATCTATCACATGAAGAAACGGCAATCCATTATGGGTAAAAAAACGCACATCCTGCGCTATTAACAAACATCCCATTAAATAACATAAAATTATATGTAGGATTTCTTTTAGTGCTTTAAAAACAAAACAAGACCAATAGACATCGGACAACAATATGATAATAGCCTAATATTTTAGTAACGATTTACAGAGTAAAGACTAAAATTTTCTTATAAAGATAAAACGACTAAGCTTCGTGTATTAGCCCGTGATAGATCCATACTATATTTTCTTAACCAGCGCACAAGAGCCATTACTATGTTGCCTAACATCGGTGATTACGGTTTCATAATGGCCAGCATTGGTTACGGTTTTTTAACGCTATTGCTACTCCTCACCTATCAACGACAACACCTTAGAAACATTCTCATACTCGCTACCGCCACCTCCATATTCTGGGCTATCAGTGAGTATTTTCGCGCCAGTGAATCTCAAAGTCTGAGCTGGCATTTACTTTTGGATGTACTCAAGGTAAGTCTATGGTGTTGGGCTCTACAACAGATGCTAACACAGGACAGAGAATCAGAATTAATCCCATCAGACGGAAGTGAGCTTAGGAACTTAAGTTCACCACTGAAGATCCCCCTGCAAAAAGCACTTCTAATTGGGCTAGCGTCTTGTATTTTGATACTCAGCAGCCAAGCAATGCAATTACTGCTTGGCCACAACTTGGCACAAGAATTTTCGTTAGCCGCTTGGTTAGCTTTGATTATTTTTGGCCTTAGGTTGGTCGAGAAAATATATAGAAATGCCTCCAAGCAACAGAGGTGGTCTTTAAAATATTTATGCATGGGTATTGGCGGACTGTTTTCCTATGACTTTTTTATGTACAGCGACGCTCTTCTCTTCAAGCAATTAAGCCCCGACATCTGGCAAGCTCGGGGATTTATCAACGTGCTTGCTGTTCCTTTGATTGCCGTCAGCATTGCCAGAAATCCGAAATGGGATATTGACATACACGTATCTCGTCAAGTGGTACTGCACTCCATGACACTTATCGGGTCAGGTTTATATTTGGTTATAATGGCTTTAACCGCTTACACCATAAAATTCTATGGAGGACAGTGGGGTAGTGTTCTGCAAACCAGTTTTTTATTTGGCGCTCTACTGCTGCTTATAATCTTGCTATTTTCAGACGATATACGAGCAAAAACACGCGTACTCCTGAGCAAGCACTTTTTCAGTTATAAATACGACTACCGCAATGAATGGTTTAACTTTAATCAACGCTTAGGCGCAAAAAAAGGTGAGGTTCCCGAGCGCATCTGTGAATCCATCGCCGCCCTGGTCGACAGTCCAGGTGGTCTGTTGTGGACAAAAAACAAAATCACTGAGGCAAGCAACCAAACCCATGGCTTTGAACTGCTCTGTCGCTGGCAACAGCCTGGACTCGACAGCAATACCGCACAACACTTATGTGACCTCGAAGACTTTACCCTCGACAAGGGCTGGATCATCGATATGGATGACTACAGCGCAGCACCCGACAACTACCCAAATCTTAAAATTCCCAGTGAACTGCTTGCCATACCCAAGCGCTGGTTACTGATACCGCTGTTTCATCAACAAGCCATATTGGGCTGGTTGTTACTGCAACACTCACCTCGCCAGTCCAGCCTCAACTGGGAAGACCGCGATCTACTTAAAATGGCCGCACAACAAGGTGCTGTACATCTTGCTCAATATCAAGCTGATAAACGATTGCTGGAAGCTCGTCAATTTGAAGCCTTCAATCGACTGTCTACCTACGTCATCCATGACCTCAAAAACATACTGGCCCAACAGTCGTTAATCGTCACCAATGCACAAAAGCACAAACACAATCCAGCCTTTGTCGATGACGTCATTAGCACCATTGAACATTCAGTCTCACGTATGACCAAGCTCATGGAGCAAATGCGCACCGGCTGTCGAGGAGAACAAACAGCAGCGCTTTGCCTACAGCAATTACTGAACGAAACTATTGCACACTATCGCCACCAAAAACCTACGCCTAGGCTAGAATTATCAACAGAGAGTAAAACAGATATCACGGTGTTAGCCGACCGAGACCAACTGCAAACCGTCTTTTCACACATACTAAAGAATGCACAAGAAGCCACCGATGCGACGGGCCGTATTACCCTAGAGATAAAATACAGCGCTGGCGATGAACAAGTCACCATTACAGTGAGTGATAGCGGCTGCGGCATGAGTGATCAATTTATACGTGAACGTTTATTCTCACCATTCGACTCCACTAAAGGGTTAACCGGCATGGGCATAGGGGTATATGAAAGCCGCAATGTTATTCAGGCCATGGGTGGGGATCTCAGTGTAAGCAGCACCCCCGATCAGGGCACATGTTTCTCAGTGACTATCCCCTGCCTCTGCGCACAGCAACAGACAACCAATAAGTTTAGGTCGACTGGATCAACACCCGTTTCACAAGCAGTGCCAAAGACTCAAGGTATCAACGATACGATGGCGGTCAACAATTTATTTAACAACGACGATCTCACTGCTTTAAACCGCAGGACACCATAAACCGAACACCTACGCAGCAGCAACAAAGGCAAGGAGTCTCCCTTGAGGAAAGATAAACGTCAACTACTGGTGGTTGAAGATGATCCCGGTCTACAGACCCAGTTGCGTTGGTGTTTCGATGCGTTTGAAGTCACTGTGTGCAGTAATCGCATCGATGCGCTCAATGAATTGCGCCGCACTCAAGCTGGCGTTATTTTACTCGACCTAGGACTCCCGCCCGATCCAGGTGGTGTCAGCGAAGGACTCAGCTGCTTAAAAGAAGCATTGGCGTTGATACCAGAGACCAAAATAATTGTCGTCACCGGCGATCATGAGCGAAGCCATGCGGTGCAGGCCATTGGTCTGGGCGCGTATGACTTCTATCAAAAACCCCTTGACCAGCCAATTCTGATCCATGTGGTCGAACGTGCTTATCAAGTGCATGAATTAGAAAAAGAAAACCGGCGCTTACAACGGTTTCAACAACAAATGCCCCTCGATGGGGTTATTGCCAGCAGCGATAGCATGCTTAAGGTTTGTCGCAGTATTGAGAAAGTAGCCCCAACAGACGTCACCACCCTATTGCTGGGCGCCAGCGGAACGGGCAAAGAAGTGTTCGCCCAAGCCTTGCATCGCCTCAGCCCCCGCGCCAAGAAAAAAATGGTGGCCATCAACTGTGCGGCGATCCCCGCCAACTTACTGGAGAGCGAATTATTTGGCTATGAAAAAGGCGCCTTCACCGGCGCCACTAAACAAACCCAGGGTAAAATTGAATACGCCGACGGCGGTACCCTTTTTCTCGATGAGATTGGTGACTTACCCCTTGAGCTACAGGCGAAATTACTGCGGTTTTTACAAGAGCGATGTATTGAGCGCGTCGGTGGTCGTCAGGAAATCCCCGTCGACGTACGCATTGTTTGTGCAACCCACCAGGATTTACAGACACAAATTCAAGACGGTCGCTTCCGTGAAGATCTGTTTTACCGAATAAGTGAAATAAGCATTAGCATACCGTCGGTGAAAGACCGCGACGGAGACGCACTGCTATTGGCCAAGACGTTCCTAAACAGGTTTAACCTGCAGCAACAAACCAAACATAAAAGCTTTGATCATCAAGCCTGTATCGCCATCGAGAACCACGCTTGGCCTGGCAATGTTCGGGAAATAGAGAGCCGAGTAAAACGTGCGGTGATTATGGCTGATAGTCAACACATCAGCGCCGAAGACCTAGAGATCGAAACCAAGGAAAATCACACCCCACTTAATTTAAAAGTCATTCGAGAAGACGCTGAAAGAAAAGCCATCGTACGCGCACTCACCCATTCCAATTCCTGTATTTCAAGCACAGCAAAATCATTGGGTATTACTCGCCCAACCCTCTACAGCATGCTGGACAAATACAACCTCAAGAACATCGGTGCCTGCTCAGAAGGTGAGCCAAAGCACTAACAAGAGAACAAGGTACCGTGGGAATTAAATAGCACTAGCCGTAAAAATTATGCACTGGCCGCTCTTAGCGTGCTCCCTGCTTAAACAGCACAATGTCGACTGTTTTCATCAGCACATAAAGATCCAACATAAACCCCTGATGTTTTAAGTAATAGAGATCGTACTTAAGCTTCTCAATCGCATCGTGCGTAGAAGCACCATAGGGGTAATACAACTGTGCCCAACCGGTTAAACCTGGTGCTAAGCGATGCCGCGCAAGGTAAAAAGGGTTCACTTGAGCCAGCTGACGTACGAATTCAGGTCTCTCGGGACGAGGGCCGACCAAGCTCATCTCGCCGCTCAGTACATTCCATAACTGGGGAATTTCATCGAGGCGATACTTTCTTATAACCGCGCCCACACGGGTAACCCGCACATCATGCTTTGCCGCCCAACGGGCCGTGCCATCCGCCTCGGCGTCACACGACATACTGCGAAATTTAAAGACATTAAAACACCTGCCCCGCTCGCCAACTCGGGTTTGGCTATACAATACTGGCGCTCTAAAGCCGTCTTCCAGGAGGATGGCCAAAGCGGTCAGTAAGCTAAAAGGCAACAACACCAGTGACAACAACACCGTGAAAAACAAATCGAATACACGTTTAATAATTTTTTTAAAAGCATTACGTTGAAAACCTGGCGCGTGTATGAGCCAGCTGGTTTGAATCACATCGAGCTGAATTAGGCCGGCTTCACGTTCTAAAAAGTCCAAATCGTCGATTACATCTATGCCATTCATACGGCAATCAAGTAGCTCATCGGTTGGTAAAGTCCCACGCCGATCATCAACCGCCAGAACAATCTCATCGACCTTATGAACCGTACAATAGTCATAGAGGCCTCGGCTCAAGACAATCACTTGCTCCCCCAAGGCCTTATTAGCAGCGCTGCGTAAAAGGGGGTTTAATTCAATAAACCCCAACAACTTAAAACCACGTTTATCGGATTTTCGCCGTAAGTTGGCAATGGTTGCAGCGCGCATTCCGCTACCAACGACCAGTATTCTGCGCACAAAAAAGCAGCCGTCAACAAAGCGGTAAAAAACACCGCGCACACAGGTCAAGGCAAGTAACAACAGGAACATGCCCAGCAACAGCGGCTGCAGAGCATCTTCATTCAATAACGTCAGCTCCCGCCCCAGTAGCCCCGTAAGCGCCGCATGCTCGGCAAGCAGGCTAACCCCTAGTAATACTGAGAAGATTGCACCCGTTGCCACCAGCAGGTGTTTAGCAATACCCAGTACCCCACTGCGCTGACAGCTGTCGTACAAGCCCAGGGATAAAAGAACCGAAAAACTTAGCAGAACGCAAAAAGTAAGCTCTGCCAAGGGTTGCCCCGGCAGCATGCCAATGCGAAATAGATCAAACAACAGATTACTTCCCAAGGCGACATCCCATACACACAAACTGACGAGGCACTCCACCAGTGCCAACCAGATAAACTCCACATGAATAAACTGCCCAAATAGCTGGCAGGTTCCGAGACCAGCGTGCAGGCGCGGCAAGCGCACCGCTTGATCACTGCCCCCTCTATCTGCCAACGCGCCTTGTGCGTCACGGGTTTCACCCAACGCACTAAAATCACGGCTTTCAATATACGAACCAGAGTGATCCTCTGCCGGTGCAGCGCATGCAGCTGATGTTTCGCTTGTTTGACGGGAAGGCACGCTCGTTAACGCCGGTATTATGGGTGCTCCGTGAGAAGCCTTTTCTTCTACAACCTCGGAAACTGCATAAGGGTGTATCGGCAGAGCGTTGCTGTGCGCGCCGTCCGGCATCACTAGGGTCGCTTGGTGATCGGGGAAATTAAGCCTAGAAGTGAATGCTGTCGTGTTCAACAACGATGAAGACAAATCTATGTGGTAAGAACGATGACTGAGTTGGTCTCGCTCTAAGCTCACCGATTCCAAACCAATCGATCTTGGATAGCCAGCGCTGAGGACGTCAATGAATTTATTATTAATATCATGTTGACCGCCCTTCAAAACCGAAGCGTAATCATGTACATGACCATCAGATTGAAAAAATACCGCTTTATCCGAAAGTGTAAGTGTATCAGCGGTTTTCGACCTTATTTGATCCATACAGACACCTCTTTGCCTATGGTATCCATACCTTAAGATTAACAAGAAGCCTGCCACTCAACCGCTTCATGCCAAAAATCCTTATAAACACCTATAGCAATCCAAAAACTGATTACTATTATTTACCAACGATATAATTACATATCTTGGTCAGTAAGAAATACGCGTTCAGAAGAAATAATAGTCACAAAATAATTGTTCGTTTTTAATTTAAAACTTGATATATGTAATGTATTTCAATAGAAACCTACTCATAACCTATAGCCATTACCAACAGGGAAATTACATTTTTTATGCAGCAAACATCTATCAAAAAATTGATTAGAGTCCTTTTTATATAGGCGAATCTAGGTGATGGGCGATCGAATGAGGAGGG